>CEUZ01082488.1_pt1 | contig 18092 bp, 21 predicted proteins | sample 361511 | NCBI WGS metagenome assembly CEUZ01 (sample SAMEA2622822, study PRJEB7988) | marine metagenome | biome: marine biome (ENVO:00000447); feature: surface water layer (ENVO:00002042); material: "saline water (ENVO:00002010), including plankton (ENVO:xxxxxxxx)" | depth 5 m
CGAATCTTTATTGATTCGTTTGATATTCTTTTTTTATTTTTTTTGATAAGTGATGTCAAACATTAATTTTTTGAAAATTTTTTAAAAATTTTTTTATTTTAAAAATTTTATCTTTATTTTAAAAAAGTTAAGTAATTAGCGATTAATTTAAGATTTTTTTTAATATAATTTTTCAAAGTTATTTTTATATTTGTTAATAATTTTAAATCTTTTTAGTTTTAGTGTTGGAGTCATCATGCCATTTTCAATTGTGAAGTTATCTTTTATTACAAAATATTTTTTTATTTTTTCTATTTTTGTAAGATTCTTGTTCACAATTTCAATTTCTGTTTCTAAATTTTCTTTACTTTGATCAAATTCTTTATTTAAAACTAATAAAGCAACTAAATATGGTTTATTATCTCCATAAACTATTGCTTGATCTATTTTATTTAAACTTGTTAACATATTTTCAATTTTTAAGGGTGAAATATTATCTCCACCTGGTGTAATTAAAATATCTTTTTTCCTATCAGTTATTCTTAAGTAATTATTTTCAAATTTTCCTATATCTCCGGTATATAACCAATTATTTTTTAAAACTTTTTTGGTTTCTTCTTCATTGTTCCAATAGCCTAACATCACATTTTCACCCTTTACCAATATTTCACCATCTTCAGCTATTTTTACTTCATTACATTTGAATGGAATTCCGACAGTTTCAATTTTTATATTATCTATAGGATTGCAACTTACTACTGGTGAAGTCTCGGTAAGACCATAGCCTTGTAAAGTTGGAAGGCCGATTGAATTCAAAAAAGTTCCTATTTCTGCATTTAATGCACCACCTCCTGAAACAAATGTCTTTAAACTGCCACCAAATTGCTTTTTGATTTTAACTCTTACTAATTTTTCAACGATAAAATCTGTTATTTTTTCTGATACTGATAAATTATGATTTTTAAATTTTTTTGTTCCAAGTTTAATAGTTTTGTTAATTAGTAACCTCTTTAATCCTTTAGCTTTATTGAGGGTTGTGTTTATTTTTTGATGTAGATTTTGATAAAATCTTGGCACTGCTGTCATAATATGTGGGGAACATTCTGACATATTTTTCAATAATTTATCTATTCCTTCAGCATAAAAAACTTTTGCACCAACTGCTATTTGTATAAATTGTACTGTATGTTCATAAGAATGAGATAAAGGCAACCAGGTCAAAAATCTTGTTTCATTTTCTAAAATAGGTTTTAATAATTCATATCCTCCTTCACAATTACTTAATATTCCACCATGACTTAAAATAACACCCTTTGGGTTTCCTTGAGTTCCAGAGGTGTAAATTATACAAGCTGGATCAGATCTTGTTGCATTACTCTTAATTTTAATTTCCTCTTTTTTATTATTATTAATTAAATCTTCTAAATTAAAATAAGTTGTTTCATTTATTCCTGATAATTTTTCAAAAGAAATTATTTTTTTTATTGAGGCAGTTCTTTCACAGATATTTTTAACTTTATCAAATTGTTCATTATTAGACACAATAACAATACTCGGCGAGCAATCATTAATTATATACTCATAATCCCTTGATATATAAGTTGTATATGCTGGAACGGTAATTCCTCCAGCTAACATTATTGATAAGTCACTAATCATCCATTCTGGTCTATTTTCTGAAATTAACAAACATCTATCTCCTTTATCAATGATTTTTGAAATTTCATTTGCAAAATTCAAAACAGTTCTATTGACTTCTTCCCACGAAAAATTTTTTGAATTATTTTTTAAATTAGATAAAAAAATTTTGTCCTTTGATTGTTTTTGAAATTGTTCAAAAAATAAATCTACTAAGTTATTGTAATTTTTAAAATTCATATTCATATATTTGGTGGGCAAAGAGAGACTCGAACTCTCACAGTATTGCTACTATTGGATTTTGAGTCCAACGCGTCTACCAGTTCCGCCATTCGCCCATAAATCATTTATTAATATTTAATAGTATAAAAATTATTAATATATTAAAAGGAAATATGTTTCGTAAAGTTTATAATAAAACTATTGAACTAGCTGGAAATAAAAATTCAAAGTTTTTTTTAGGCGGTCTTTCATTTATAGAAAGCTTTATTTTTCCTATACCCCCTGATGTAGTTATTATACCAATGACAATTGCAAAACCAAAAAGTTGGTTAAAAATTGCATTAATTGCAACTTTAGGATCTGTTCTTGGGGCTATCCTAGGATATTTTATAGGTTATGTTTTTTTCAATGAAATTGGTATAAAAATATTTGAACTTTATGGTGTTGATAATACTTCATTTCTCAAAGATACAGTTTCCTCAGAAGGAGGCGTAATTGCATGGATGACACTTCTTGCTATAGCTGGTTTTACCCCTGTTCCATTTAAATTATTAACTATTACTAGTGGCTTTGTAAATTTTAATATAATTTATTTTATTATCGTTGCAATGTTAACAAGAGGTTTAAGATTTTTTATTATAGCCTATTTAGTAGGTAACTTTGGTCCCGCTATGAAAAGAATTATTGAGAAAAAATTAGTTACACTATCAATAACATTTTCAATTATAGTTATTGTTGTAGCTTATCTAGTATATAATTTTATTACTAAGTTTTTTGTATAATATGTTGAGCAGAATTGAAAATAAGTTTTATTTAACAATTATATTAATTTCTTTTTTGATTATTTTATCCGCTTTGTATATTGAACATATTTTGTCAGTACCAGCATGTAAACTTTGTTTATATCAAAGAATTCCATATATTTTTTCTATTGTCATATGCTTTTTTGGATTTTTTTTTCCAAATATAAAAATTTGGCTCTATTTATTAATCTTAACTTTTTTATTCAGTATAACTATTTCTGGATATCACATTGGTATAGAAAACAATATTTTTAGCGAATTTTCTGGTTGTACAAATGAAAATCTTAATACTACAGATAAAGAAGAATTATTGCAGAATTTAAATAACGTTTTACCCAGTTGTAAAGTTGTAAATTTTAAAATTTTCGGCTTTTCACTTGCGACTATAAATTTTATTTTATCATTTGCATTAGCTATAATAACTATTAAATATTTCTATAATGAAAAAAACAGATAAAAAAAAATTAGAAGAATTTATTAGAGTAGACCATGCAGGAGAGAGGGGTGCTATTAAAATATATGAGGGACAGCTTTTGGCTTTGAATACCTTAAGTAAAGATGAAAAACTAAAGAAACTTATTGAAGAAATGAAATCACATGAACAGGAACATTCTGATTATTTTGAAATGGAAATTAACAAGAGAAATATCAAACCTACTAAGTTTTTAAAACTTTGGGATCTTTTAGGTATTGGACTTGGTTTTGGATCAACTATTTTGGGAAAAAAAGCAGCTATGCTATGTACAGCCTCTGTCGAAGAAGTAATTGATAAACACTATCAAAATCAAATTGATCAAATTGAAGATGATGAAATTGAACTTAAAAAGAAAATTATCAAATTTCGAGAGGATGAATTACATCATAAAGATATTGCTTTTGAAGAAGGGGCTACAAAAGAGGGCATTTACAAAATCCTTGATGGAATAATCAAAACTGGATCAAGAATAGCAATTAAAATTTCAGAAAAATATTAAATTAATTCTCTAATTCGACATCCCAGTATAAATAATCCATCCAACTATCATGTAAAAAATTTGGGGGAAAATTTTTACCATTTTTATGCAGATCTTCAGTTGTTGGAGCAAATGGTAAGATAGTGAGCTTCATTCCTGATTTTTCTAATAGTCTGCCACCTTTTTGAACATTACAACTTGAGCAAGCTGTTACAACGTTTTCCCAATTAGTTTTTCCTCCTTTGGATCTTGGGAGCAAATGATCAAATGTTAATTCATTTTTACTACCACAATACTGACATGAGAATTTGTCTCTTAAGAAAACATTAAATCTAGTAAAGTTCGGATTTCTTAAAGGTTTAACATAATCTTTAAGAGCAATTACACTTGGCAATTTCATACTAAAAGAGGGACTTCTCACCACTCTATCGTAATAACTTACAATAGAAACTCTGTTTAGAAAAACAGACTTAATGGAATCTTGCCAACTCCATAAAGATAGAGGATAATAACTTAATGGTCTATAATCCGCGTTTAATACAAGCGCTGGACATTTTTCTAAAGAAGTGTTTTCGTTTAACATTATAATTAATTCTAACTTATATATTTTTTAAAATCAATATAACAAATTTAATATTTAATTTTAATTAATTTTCTAAATTTTTTTTTATAAAATTTAAGGCTAGGCTTGATGCTTCAATTGGTATATGATGACCGCAATTTTTTATTAAATTTGTTTGTATGTCAAATTTATTTCTTTGAAAAAAATCTTTTGCCTCTAGTAAATAATTAGAACTAACAATATCGTCTTCATCACCATGTATTAGAAGTATTTTTCCCTTATTTTTTATTCTAGTTTCAAGATTTTTTTTATTTATAATTTTTCCGGAAAATCCAACAACACAGTTAAATCGTTCATCAGAAGTTACTCCAATGTTGATTGACATCATGCAGCCTTGACTAAAACCACTAAGTACAATTCGATTGCTCGATAATTGATATTTATTTTTTATCTCATATATAAATTTTTTTAATATATTTTCGGCCTCTAGTGATTTTTTCAAAATATACTCATTATCATCTTTTGATAGGTCAAACCACTGGTAACCGACGGGATTTATATCGCAATTTTCATGTCCATTTGGGCATAAAAAAACTGTGTTTTTTAGAAACCTTCTCCAATTAAGTGTAAGCATACTTATATCTTTGCCGTCTCCGCCATATCCATGGAGAAGAACAACAGCATTTTTGATTGGTTCATCATTCTCAGGGGAAATGATTACTGTGTCTAGGCAAAATGTCATAATATTAATTATTTATAATTTATACTTTTAATGTATATATCACATAATGTTATCGGGAACTTTAATCAAAATCATCTCTATTTTTTTGCTTCTTTTAGTAGCGGTAGTTTTATTTCTTGGAATTGCCAATTTATTTAAAGGCGGTTCAAAAAAAGCATCTAATAAATTGATGCAACTAAGAGTTATTTTACAATTTATAGCAATTATTGCCCTTGTTGGTTTCGCTTATTTTTTTAAGAATTAAAACTTAATCAATCTATAAAAATAAGATAAATCAACATAATATAAATTTTATGATCAAAAAAAATAAACCTATTTGGGGAACAAGAATTAGCAGAAAGACATCCAGAATTTTTGAAAAGGTCTCTAGCTCAATTCATATAGATAAAAGGCTTTACAAAGAAGATATACTTGCATCTATTGCGCACGTTGAAATGTTAAATAGACAAAAAATTATAAATTTTAAGGTAAAAAATAAAATTATTTGGGGATTAAAAAAAATTCAAAATCAAATAATAAAAAAACAATATTTATTTGATTATAAGGACGAAGATATTCATATGAGTATAGAAAAAAAACTATTTGAGATAATTGGAGAGGACGCTGGATTTATTCATACAGCTAGATCCAGAAATGATCAAGTTTTAGTTGATTTAAAAATTTGGATGATAAATTCAAATTATAAATTGATTAAAATGTTGGACCAAACAATTAAAAATATTTTGAAAATAGCTGAAAAAAATATTTACACAATTATGCCAGGTTTTACACATTTAAAGAATGCTCAACCAATTTCATTTGCACATTACATTTTAGCCTATGTTGAAATGTTTTCTAGAGATAAACAAAGACTAATAAACAACTTAATTAGTCTTAAAGAAAACCCCCTAGGTTCAGCTGCACTTTCAGGAACATCTTTTAATATAGATAGAAATTTTACAACTAAAAAACTTGGTTTTAAAATTCCGACTGGAAATTCAATTGATACTGTTTCAGACAGAGATTTTGTATTAGAATTTCTTTTTGCATCCTCCGTGTGCGCCATGCATATATCTAGGATTGCTGAGGAATTTATAATTTGGAATTCAGATGCATTTAAACTAATTTCACTTAATGATAATATTGTTACAGGATCTTCAATAATGCCTCAAAAAAAAAATCCTGATTCGTTGGAGTATTTGAGAGGAAAAGTTGGAAGTTCTTATGGAAATTTATATTCTATGATGACTATCTTAAAAGGTCTACCACTATCCTATTTTAAAGATTTACAAGACGATAAAAAAAATGTTTTTGAAAGTTTTGACAATTTATCTGATTCAATTAAAGTGTTAAATGAAGTTTTAAAAAATTTTTCAATTAATAAAAATGAAATGTTAAATCTTGCAAACAAGGGGTACGTAACTGCTACTGATCTTGCAGATTATTTTGTTAAAAATTTAAATTACCCGTTTAGAAAATCATATAAAATAACTGCAAAAATAATTAATTATTGTGAAAAAAATAAAAAAAAACTTTCAGATTTATCAATTATGGAATTAAAAAAAATCGAACCAAATATAAAAGATGATGTGATTAAAGTTTTTGATCTCAAAAATTCAATAAACTCAAAAAAATCCTATGGTGGAACATCTTTTGAAAACATAAAGAAAATGATAAGAAAATATAAAAAATGATTAAAAAATTTATCATAATTTTATTTCTATTAGTTCCAATTCTGTCTTGTGGAAAAAAAAGTGATCCAATATATCAGGAAAAATCAGGGTTGATTAAAATAGAAGTCTATGGAACAACTAATATAGTTTACATTTAACTACTAAATTTAAAAAAACTTTTAATGAATTATAATAAAAATAAATTATTTATTGATAAAATAGCTGTTGATAAAATTATAAAACGGTTTGGAACTCCAACCTATTGTTATTCTTATAATCAATTAAAAGAAAATATATTAAATTTTAAAAAAAATTTTTACAAAATAAACCCTCTTATATGTTTTGCTGTTAAGGCAAATAATAATATAAAAATCTTAAATGAAATAGGAAGGTTGGGCCTTGGAGCCGATGTTGTATCAAAAGGTGAATTAATGGCAGCTCTGAGATCAAATATTAATCCACGAAAAATAGTTTTCTCGGGTGTTGGCAAAACTTCTAATGAAATAGAATTTGCAGCTAAAAAAAATATTCTATTAATTAATGTTGAGTCTAGAAGTGAGCTAATAACAATTTCAAAAATTTCCAATAAAATTAGTAAGAGTATTGATATTGGACTGAGACTAAACCCAAACGTAGACGCTAAAACAATTAAAGAAATAACTACTGGCAAGAACTCAAATAAATTTGGTCTAAACGAAAAGGAGGTATTAGATTTACTTGACGAGTATAAAAATTCTAAATTTGTTAATATTAAATGTTTGAGTGTTCATATAGGAAGTCAAATTACAAGTCATACTCCATATTTGAGAACACTCAATGCTATGCAAAAAATTATTGATAAATCAAAGTTTCGATTTGAATATATCGACCTTGGTGGAGGAATGGGTATCAATTACGGTCAAGAAAATAAGTTGCTAAACTATAAAAAATATTCAAATCATATTAGTAAGTTTATTAAAAAAAACAAAGTAAAGATAATTTTTGAACCAGGGCGATCTATTGTTGGGAGTACAGGATATTTATTAACAAAAATTATTTATATAAAAAAAACTAACAAAGTTAATTTTGTTATCCTTGACACTGGTATGAATGATTTTATTAGGCCTGCTCTTTATAAAGCTTACCATAGAATTATTCCAAGTAAAAAAAGCAAAAAAAAAATATTCAAAATACACGATTTTGTTGGTCCAATATGTGAAACTACAGACAAATTTCTTTCTGTAAAAACATTTCAGAAACTTAATGAACAAGATAATATTGTAATTTGTGATGTTGGTGCATATGGAAAAGTGCTTAGCTCAAATTATAATTTAAGAATTGGTGCCAGTGAAATAATGGTTAAAAATTCAAAAGTTTTAAGAATTAGAAAAAAAGAAAATCTCAATAGTATTATTTAATTAATGATTAGAGGTGTAATTTTTAAATTTTTTTTTTATTTGGGAACAACCATAATATGTATTGTTTTTTTACCTGCACTGGTATTACCTCAAAGAATTGATCTTTTTGCAGGAAAAATTCTAGCACATTGGATAAGATTTTGTTTGTTTATTTTCCTATCAGTTAAGGTGAAAGTAAAAGGAGTTGAAAATATTCCAAAAGACCAACCATTCTTTATCGCCTCACTTCATCAATCGCTTTTTGAAACTTTTTTTTTACAAGCAATTTTTAATTCACCTGTTTTTATTCTTAAAAAAGAGCTATTAAATATCCCAATATTTGGATGGCATCTTAGAAAAATTGGATCAATTTCCGTTGATAGAGATAGAGTAAGTAGAGAAAATTTGGGTTTTTATGACAAGATTGTTTCCATAACCACAAAAACAAAAAGGCCAGTTATAATTTTTCCTCAAGCGACAAGAACATCTGTAGATATAAAATTACCTTTTAAAAAAGGTGTTTCAAAAATCTATGAAAAACTTAATTTTGTTTGTGTTCCCGTTGCTTTAAATTCAGGTGATGTTTGGCCTAAATCTGGAGCACTTAAAGCAAATAAGACTATTACAGTTAGTATACTTAATTATATTCCTATAGGATTAGAAGGTGAACAATTTTTAAATAAGATTGAAAAAGATCTTTACAGCGCTTTAGATGAAATTCGTTAGCCTTTCATCGGCATTATAACATAAATACTATCAAAGTCAGATGGATCTTTTATTAAAGCAGGCGAACCAGAATCTTTTAAATAAATTTCAATTTTATTTCCATCTAAATTTGAAGCAACATCTATTAAATATCTAGGGTTAAAACTTATATCTATTTCGTGTCCAAATTTGACAAATAGACTCTCTTTTCCATCGCCACTATTGCTATTATTTACTGACAAATTTAAATTATCGTTTGCTAGATTCATTCTTAGCCCATCTTTTTTATCTAATGATACAGAAGCAACTCTGTCTACAGATGTCAAAAAGGGCTTTAAATCAATTTCTAGTTTTTTCTGATTATCTTTAGGAATTACTTGTAGGTAGTTTGGGAATTTTCCATCTATTAGTTTAGACATTAAAATAATATTGTTAAATTCAAATTTAATTTTGGATTTTAAATTTGAAATTTTTACTTCACCATCATAATCTTCCAATAAAGAGCATAATTGAAATATTGTTTTCTTTGGTAAAATAATAGGTTCAAAATTTATTTTATCTTGTAATAAAGTTTTTGATATTGCCATTCTATGGCTATCAGTTGCAACACCAGTCAGGAATTTTTTATTATCGTTTTCAGTTAAATGTAAAAATATTCCACTTAAATAATGTCTTGTCTCGTCATTAGAGACTGAAAACTTACATTTATTTAGAAGTTTAAGTATTGTTTTGGAGTTTAGTTTAAATTCGTTCTCACTAAAGTTCTCCTCTGTGATAGGAAATTCTGATGCTTTAAGACAATTCAAATTAAATGAAGATTTATCTGACTCTAAATTTATTTTATTCTCATTTATTAAATTAAAATTTATTTTTTTTTCATTACTAAATTTTCTAACTATATCATACATTATCGAACAAGAAGTTGTGGTTTCGCCCTCCTCTATTATTTCAATATTCGAAATATTTTGTATAAAAATTAAATCTAAATCTGTGGCAGTGATTTTTAGACTTTTGCCTTTGGACTCAAGTAAAACATTAGATAAAATTGGCAAAGTACTTCTTTTCTCTATCACACCTTGACAGTAATTTAATGAGTTCTGCAAATCTTTTTGATTTACACTAAATTTCATTGCCGTTTTTATATAAAATTTTATTTTTAAGATTATCTATTTTTATATTTAATTCATTATCTTGTTTTCTTAATTTTTCGATCGTTTTTACAGAATGTATAACTGTTGTATGATCTCTATTCGAAAAACATCTACCAATTTCAGGTAGGGATTTTGATGTCAGCATTTTAGCTAGGTATATAGCTGTTTGTCTAGGCCTGACTAAATATCTTGATCTTCTAGATGAAAGCATTTCGTTCTTACTTATTTTAAAACTTTGACAAACCATTGTCTGAATATCATCAATGGTTACTTTATTTTCATTAATGTTTAATAAATCTTTTAATATAATCCTTGTTTCAGATAAATTAGGAACTCTATTATATATTCTAGAAAAAGATACAATTCGATTTAATGCACCTACTAGTTCCCTTACACTTGATTTTATTTCTAAACATATAAAATTTTGTACATCTTCGGAAATATCTATTTTATGACTATTTAAAATACTCAAATCTAATATTTTTTTTTTCACTATTTCTGCCCTCAAATTTAAATCTGGATTTTGAATATCAACAACTAAGCCCCCTGAAAATCTTGATCTAATTCTTTCTTGAATTCTGCTTAATTTATTTGGGGGTCGATCTGCAGTTAAAACTATTTGAGATCCTTTATCTAATAAAGTGCTGAATGTGTGAAAAAACTCCTCTTGTAAAGCTTCTTTTCCATTCATGAATTGAATATCATCAATCAGTAATACATCTGTATTTCTAAAGTAATCTTTAAATTTAATCATTTCGTTTGATTTAATTGATTTTACAAAATGATACATAAATCTCTCTGCAGAAATAAACATAACTTTTTTGTCTTTTTTAAGACTAAAACCAATAGAATTTAATAGATGGGTTTTGCCCATACCCACGCCTGAATATAAATAGAGAGGATTGTAGTTAGAAATACTTTCTGTAACTTTTTTAGAAGCTTCGTAAGCAAGGTTATTACTTGAGCCAACTACAAAATTATCAAAATTTTTGTTTGGATCAATTCTATTATATTGACCAAAAGTATCTTTTGTAAAAGCTAAATTTGCGTCAATGACATTACTAGTGTTATTTATTACACTAGAAGAATTGTTTTCATCGAGTGTAATTTTTGAAACAGTATTTATTTTAAATTCAATTCTATTAATATTTTTATTATGAGATTTAATAATCTGAATAACATTATCTAAATATCTTGAGGTAATCCAATCCCTAATAAATCTTGTAGGAACAGAAATCAACAAATTGTCTAAGTTAATTTCTAGAAGACTCATTTTTTTTAACCAGCTTTCGAAAACATCATTTCCAAATTTCGTTTTAAAATCTTCTTGTACTAGGTCCCAATTTAAAGTTTCTTTTTTTTTTTGATTTATATTTTGATTAAGTGAATTTTTCATTCAAACCTTTTAAATCTTAAATCATTATTTTATGCAAATGATAAATTTTATTTTACAAAAAAAAATGTAATCCTTAATTGAAATTTTTTTTTTAAAAATAAAATCTTAGATTGAATTAGTTTTTTAAAAAATGAAGGTTGTAAATTTTATTATTAAAAGTTATATCAAATTTGTTTACTTAATTTTTTATATATTTAGTATTTAGATATACAGATAAATACAACTAGTTGATTCAATTAAAGAGCGTTAATTCTTTTTGTGATTCTTGAGACATTTCTTGACGCATTTTGTTTTTTAACTACGCCAGTTTTGGCAATTTTCATCAATTCAGAATTTAGTTTTGGCAGGAATACTAAGGCTGCTTTTTTATCTTTTTTTTCAATTAAAAGGTTAATTTGCTTAATTGCATTTCTATATCTACTTTTTCTAGACTTATTAACCAAAGTCTGTCTTTGTATCCTTCTGTTAGTTTTAATTGCTGATTTAGTATTCGCCATTTGCGCGATTGTATAGCTTGCTTATTTTATATGGTCAATTAATTTTTTTAATTATTTTTGGCAATTATTACACATGTAAGTAGATCTATTTGAGATATTTAACTTTGTAATTGTGCCTGAGCATAATTTATTTTTACACTTTTCATTTTCTCTGTCATAAGCTCGAAATTCTTTCTGATATGTGCCTTGACTACCTTTTATAGAATAAAAGTTATTTATCGTCGACCCTCCTTTTTTAATTGCATATTTAAGTACTTTTTTTGAATAAAATATAATCTTATTTATTTCTTTATCAATTAGTTTGCCAGACAATTTAAGTGGGTTTACTTTGGAAAAATTTAGAATTTCACTTGCGTATATGTTGCCAATTCCGGATACAAAACTTTGATCAATTAAAGTATTTTTAATGTTTTTTGTTTTTTTATAAAAAAAATTTTTTACATAATTTAAATTAAAATCCTTTTCAAATGGCTCAGGGCCAAATCCTCTAAAATAGTTTTTTAAATTTTTTTTCCCTTTGATAAGTTTAATAAATCCAAACCTTCGGGGATCATTATAAATAATTGAAAAACTTTTAAAATTAAAAAAAATATGATTATGTTTTTTTGGAAGGTTTTTTGAATGATAAAAACTTAAATTTGTATTTTGAGGATTGAATTTATTTTTTACTATATGTAATGTGCCTGACATTCCTAGATGAACTATTAAATACAAATTATTTTTAAACTCAATTATAACATATTTCGATATTCTATTGACGTTTAAAATTTTAAGATGAGATAATTTTTTTGATAGATTTTCAGGGACTGGAAATCTTAGTTTTTTATTTTTAACTATTATTTTTAATAAACTTTTATTTAGTATATATTTTTCTAGTGACTGTTTTACTACTTCTACTTCTGGTAATTCTGGCATATCAGACTATATTAATAAAAAATTTAAAAATAAATATGCAACAAAAGCTACAAAATACAAAAAATCTAGTATCTGATGTATTTGATAAAGTTTATGATAAATACGATCTAATGAACAATTTAATGTCTTTGGGTGTTCATAATTCTTGGAAAAAACAATTGATATATTCTATGAAACCAAAAGAGAATAAAAAATTGATAGATGTTGCGTGTGGTACTGGTGATATTGCAAAATTATTTTCTGATGCAACATATAATAAATCAAAAGTGCAATGTATTGATCCAAATAAAAAAATGATTTCGCTTGGAAAAAAAAAACTAAAAAATTATAAAAATATAAATTGGAAAATTGCATCAGCTGAGAAGTTACCGTTCGAAGACTCACAATTTGACTATTATGTCATTAGTTTTGGTTTAAGAAATACAAAAAATTTAAATAAAGCTTTATCAGAGGCATTTAGGGTATTAAAAAAAGGAGGAAGATTTTTTTGTTTAGAATTTTCCAAAATAAACAACGACTATTTAGATTTTATTTATAAGAATTATTCAAAGTTAATACCAGTAATTGGTGAATTAATTGTTGGGGATAAAAAACCATACGAATATTTAATACAAAGTATTAATGAATTTGTTGATCAAGAACAGCTACTTCAATTAATGAAGAAAAGTAAATTTGATAAATGCAATTATTTGAATTTAAATGGTGGTATTGTTGCATTGCATAGTGCTTGGAAAATATAATGATAAGAAAAATAATAACTTTATTTAAAATTGGAAGAAAACTAGCTTTATCTGATGCTTTAAATATAGTTTCAAAGGTTTATAAAGTCCCAATTCTAATAAAAATTTTTTTTAGTGTTTTAGGTCTTTTTGGAAAAAAAAGGTTTAATCAAAATTATAACGAAGAGGAGAGATTATGTAGATCAATGGAGTCTATGGGAATTACATTCATTAAACTTGGTCAATTTTTGGCAACAAGACCCGATATTATTGGAGAAAAATTATCAGAACAATTACAAACACTACAGGATAAAGTGCCAGCATTTTCAAGAGATTTTGCTTTAAATGAAATTAAATACGGTGTCGGCATTGATAATTATAAAGATTATATAAATATTTCAGAACCAATTGCTGCTGCTTCTATTGCTCAAGTTCATAAAGCCCAAATAAAACACGATGGAATTTTAAAGGAAGTCGCTATTAAAGTTTTAAGACCAAATATTAAAAAAGTCTTTAATGAAGAAATAGAGGCATTAATGCTACTTGCTTATTTAATTGAGTCATTAGTAAAAAAAACAAAAAGACTAAAGCTTTTAGAAGTTGTTTTTTTATTAAAAGAAATAACAAATCATGAAATGGATTTGAGATTTGAAGCTGCGGCAGCAAACGAGTTTTATGAAAATACAAAAAACGATGTTGGTTTTAAAATTCCAAAAATTTACTGGAAGCTTACAAGCGATAATGTTTTAACCTTAGACTGGGTTGATGCTATTTCGATTAGAGAGGTAAAAAAAATTAGTACTCTTGGTGTTAATCTAAAAAAATTGGCAAGCGATATTATTCAACACTTTCTAAGACATGCAGTTAGAGATGGATACTTTCATGCAGATATGCATCAAGGAAATTTACTTGTGGATAATAGTGGACAATTAATTTTTATTGATTTTGGTATTATGGGTAGGATTGATAAAATAAATCGGAGATTTTTAGCAGAAATATTATATGGATTTATTAAAAGAGATTATAAAAAAGTAGCTCAAGTACATATAGCAGCGGGCTTAGTGCCTCAAAATGTTAATTCTGAGGAGTTAGCTCAAGCTTTGAGATCAATTGGTGAACCAATATTTGGTCAATCAGTAAAGGATATTTCTGGAGGGAAATTACTTAAACAATTATTTGATATAACAGAAAAATTTAATATGCAAACACAGCCGCAATTACTTTTACTTCAAAAAACAATGGTAGTTGTTGAGGGCGTCGCAAGAAAACTAGATCCTGATGCAAACATATGGGAAATATCTCAGCCGGTTTTGGAAAAATGGCTTAAAGATACAAAAGACCCAATAAATGAAATTGGAAATATTTTAAAAAATACATCTGAAGTTCTAAAAAAACTACCTGAATTACCACAGGTGATGGATAAAGCAAATCAAGCCTTGACTTTTTTTGTAAGTGGGCAAATTCCACAAAACTCCAATACTTACTCATCATTAAATGAAAAAAAAAATGAACTAAAATCTATAAAAAATCAAAGTATTATTGGTTTAATATTTCTTGTAATTTTATCGATCATAGTATTTTAATTCCACAATGGAAAATTTGATAAACAAAAAAATACTGTTAGTAATTTGTGGGGGAATAGCTGCATATAAGTCTTTAGAATTAATTAGAATCTTTAAAAAAAATAAATGCCAAGTTAAAACGATTCTAACTAAAGGAGCTTTAGAATTTATAACCCCTCTATCAGTTAGTTCTCTTTCTAATGAAAAAGTTTATATAAATTTATTTGATTTCAAGAATGAATCAGAAATGGATCATATATCTTTGTCAAGATGGGCAGATTTGGTGTTATTCGCTCCCGTTACAGCAAATAAAATTTCTCAATTAAGTAATGGTTTAGCTGAAGATTTGGCAACTACTATTGCTTTAGCTTCAGATAAAGATATTTTTCTTGCGCCTGCAATGAATGTAAGAATGTGGGAGAACACCTTAACAAAAACTAATTTAAAGAAACTTGTTAATTCAAACTATAAAATTATAGGTCCAGACATTGGTGAAATGGCTTGTGGAGAATATGGCTCTGGAAAATTTTCTGATCCTGTCAAAATTTCAAATGTGTTAAATGATTATTTTAAAAGTATTCAGGGGAACAAAAAATTCAAAGCACTTGTAACTGCAGGACCAACTAGAGAGTATATTGATCCAGTGAGGTTTATAACAAATAGATCGTCTGGAAAGCAAGGTTATGCAATTGCAAAAGAGCTGCAAAAAAATGGTTTTCAAACGACACTTATCTCTGGACCAACGAATTTTGTATCGCCAGATGGTATTAAATTAGTTAACGTTGACAGTGCAAATGAAATGTATGAAAAAACTATTGAACACCTTCCAGTGGATGTAGCCATATTTGCGGCTGCAGTTTCAGACTTTAAAATGAAAGAAATAAGTAATTTTAAAATCAAAAAAGAAAATATGTCAAATCTAGAAATAGAAAAAACTAAAGATATTCTTGATCATACTTCAAAACATAATAGTGCAAGACCTAAGCTTGTTATAGGATTTGCAGCAGAAACAAATAATTTGAATGAGAACTCAAGAAAAAAATTGATCGAAAAAAATTGTGATTGGATTATTGCCAATGATGTATCAAATAAAGAAATAGGATTTGATAGTGACTATAATGAAGTTAAAATATATAAGAAAAATAAACAAAATATTGATAATATTTCTTTCAATACTAAGGAAATGATTGCTAAAAGGTTAGTAGAAAAAATTTCTAACGAACTTAAAGCAAATGGTTAAAATCCTTTTTAAAAAATTAAATTCAAAAGTTAAGCTACCAAAATATAAAACTGATGGATCGTCTGGAATGGATCTAATGGCTTTTATAAGCAAACCTATTTCAATAATGCCACAAAAATCTGAACTAATACCAACAGGTATATCTATTGCAATCCCAGAAAATACAGAGGTCCAGATTAGACCAAGATCTGGATTGGCGGCTAAAAATTATATTTCTGTTTTAAATACCCCCGGCACAATTGATAGTGACTATCGCGGAGAATTAAAAGTTATTCTATATAATTATGGAACTAAAGAATTTATAGTTAATAATGAGGATAGAATAGCTCAAATGGTGTTAGTTCCAGTAATAAAGGCTACTTTTGAAGAAGTTGAAGAATTACCAGATACAATTAGAGGTGATGGTGGTTTTGGATCTACGGGAAAATGAATAGATTAAACAAAAATTATCTTAATAGATATTCTAGACAAATTGTTTTAAAAAATATTGGTATATCTGGTCAAAGAAAAATTAGTTCATCAAAGGTTTTTATTGTTGGTGCAGGAGGACTTGGGTGTCCAATTGCTAACTTATTATGTCGAGCAGGTGTTGGTGAAATTGGCGTTATAGATCATGATAAAGTTTCTTTATCAAATTTAAATAGACAAACTTTGTACAATACAAATGATATTAATAAATTTAAAGTTTTAGTATTAAAACAAAAACTTAAAAAAATTAATCCCTTGGTTAAAATTCACATATATAAAAAAAAAATCAATGAAAAAAATATAGATAATTTAATTTCAAAATATCAAATTATTGTTGATGCTTCTGATAACTTTAATACTAAATTCTTGCTAAATAAAAAATCTATTAAGTACAAAAAAAAACTAATTGTAGGTGCAATTAGTAAATTTGATGGACATATTTTCGTATTCGATTTTATGAATAAAAAAAGTACATGCTTAAAATGTTTTTATCAAGAAAAGCCTTCTGATGAAATTTTAAACTGCGATCAAGAAGGAATACTTGGCACGAGTGCGAGTGTGGTTGGATCGTTGCAAGCTAACGAGATTTTAAAAGTAATTATTGGATCAAAAAATGTTTTGGAAAATTCAATATTGATTTTAAATACATTGGATTTAAAGATAAGAATTGTTAAATTCAGGAAAATTAAAAATTGTATATGCGACCTATAATTATTTTTGTTCCTTTTTTTTTAGTGTTTTTTTTAACACAAATTATTTTTGCTGAAGAATTTTTAATGTTAAAAAATAATAAAGTAAATGTCAGATTTGGTCCAAGCTTTGAACATCCAATTAAATATGTTTATTTAAAGAAATATTTACCTATAAAAATTATTGATAAAAAAGAAAATTTTAGAAGAATAATTGATCATAAACATAACAGTGGATGGATACATACTTCCCAGTTAAAAAAATCTTCCTCGGTTATTTTAACGGAAAATCAATTCATATTTAATAAACCTACTCAATTTTCAGAACCTATTGCTGTTGCTAAAAAAGGTAAGCTTATTTTGATTTCAAAATGCAAAGATAATTGGTGTAAAACAAAAAATGAAAGTTTTTCAGGATGGCTTTTATTTAACAATTTTTGGGGAAAATTGCCTAATTAAAAGGATCCTCTAAAACACAAGCCACAAGGTGCACTCTTGCTTGCTCACCGCCATTAAAGAAATTATGAAATTTTTTGTTATTTGTGATTGTTGCAGTTCCATCAGCAGGCATATGTTTAGCAACGTTTTCGATTACCATCATGCATCCTTTGTTAGTGACAATTGGTATATGTAATCTGGGTTCTGGATCTTTATGCCAACTCAAAGTGGATCTAGGTTCTTTTAACAAAAGTCTTACTCTGCCGAGTTTGAATTTGCCTTTTAAAGTCTCATAAACTTCTTTAAAATAGGTATTCTCAAACTCTGGAACAAGCTCAGTATATTTTGACTCATCTATATCTATATCTCTTGAAACTTCTTTTCC
>CEUZ01120059.1_pt1 | contig 18087 bp, 20 predicted proteins | sample 361511 | NCBI WGS metagenome assembly CEUZ01 (sample SAMEA2622822, study PRJEB7988) | marine metagenome | biome: marine biome (ENVO:00000447); feature: surface water layer (ENVO:00002042); material: "saline water (ENVO:00002010), including plankton (ENVO:xxxxxxxx)" | depth 5 m
TTGTAGAAGCGAGACATGCCTCTCCCCTACGGGTAATTTCATTAGGGCCACCATAAGAGGTTATCAAGGTTGAGGACCTTAGAAGGTATGGTGACCCCAATTATATTTTGTATTATCTCTTATTTAGCTTAACCATATTATTAAAAAGACCAATGTCTCTATGGCCCCAACCATTATATTTATTTGATTTTGCAAACCAGGCCTGTCGCTCTTCATCATCTGGCCATGCATTAAGAATAGCTTCCCGATTAATTGATGTATTGTCTGCATCTGCGATGTTGGCATATTCCGTTACTACAATAATTGGCGTATCTCCATCACCCAGAGAACCTGACCAGTAGTGCCTTAGCTCCATCCAGCTTAGTATCTTATCATTTTTCATAATCACTTTTTCAAAATATTCATCTCTTAGGGCTTCCCGCTCTGCACCTGAGCCGCCTTCTACCTCACTCATAGGTTTTAAGTATAATTCCATAATGACAACTATTGTGTTTTCATTTTGACTTTTTTTGTGTCGTTTGACTCTACTTGCTACAAGTTCGGTAACCATAACATCTTTATGATAACCCGTGTAATATTTTGAATATGCTCCAAAAAACTCTCTCCGTTTTTCTTCATTTGGCCAAGCTTTTCGACGCATAGCTCCAGCATTAGCCTGGCTCTCATCGGCATCAGCAATAGATTTCCATTCAGCTATTTGTAAAATATCATTTCCAGAACCAGTCCAACGATGGGTGAGAAACTTAAAACTCCTTAAGTTCTCATCAAGGCGGTTCATCTTGGAAAAATATTCTTCTGCTTTTTCTGCCCAATCTTGAGTACTACCATCAGGGTTCTGTTTAAATTGATATTTGGATATAGTGACTACATAATTATCGGGGTTATACTGGCCAAACAAACATATTGTCATAATGGCCCATACGATTAGGGTTCTCATTTTCATGGGGGTTTCCTTTTTGTTTATTGATTAAATGATAAGGTGCTGGCTTATAGTCTATGGATAGAACCTTTGTGGGGTCCATGTGTGGAAGTTTGGGAATCGAGAGTGGGTTTTAGATGGTAATGTAGGGCCGGGATGTATAGGAGTCGACCCGTTGATGAATCCCCCGAGTTTGCTGCAATAATTTTGCATTAAAACTCCTGATTCAAATATTTCAAGCCTGCTAGCTCTGATAAAGTATAAAGATGAATTTAAGCTTAAGTCAATAGCGAATCAGCCTTTAATATTAAAGGCCACCATTAAAAAGCCCCAACCGTTTTCGCTCTCAATTCGATAGGATGGGGCTTTAATCATCTCAGGTTATTTGTTATGGTAGAGACTTACCATGCTACGCCTCTATTTGGTCATTTTATTTTTTGCTATAGGTGTAAAACAGTCCGGAGAAAATAAGCCAAACTGCCTGTTCGCCATAAAATGCACCGGTTGCTGGTAAATTACCAGCAAACACATGGTAAACATTTAAAACAACAGGAATTAAAGCCATAAAGACAAAGATTGATCCAACATGAGTTAAGTTTTCTCCTGCCCAATCAGGAAGTTTCCAAACCACAAAAGCGAACATGGCTTGGACCATGGCCGTAAATGTAAACATAATTCTAACTGCTTCATTATACTCCATTCCAAAGCTATCCATCATGGCTTCTGGTGAAACCAGACCACCCAATGTGAATAGTACAAGAAATCCTGCAAAAATACGGAATACAAGTTTAAGATTCATATAATCCTCATTTGTTTATTGATTTGATGATCCAAAAAATCATTTTTTAGTTTTTTAAGAAGCAAAATATCCAATTGTAATTAACCCAGAAAAAATAAATAGAGGTGGAATAGGAATATCGTCCATAAATCCACGCAATTTACCTGATATAATTGTTGCCATAATCACAGCTAATCCAATTTGAAGTCCAGTCAAAAGTATTGTGGCAGAATCGTTAGGTAAATTCCTACAATAAACTGCAATAATACCAACCGCTATAAAAGCTCCACCAATAACAATTCGCATGGCTGCACCAGGATTGACCGCAGCTTCATGTAAATCACCCATTACAATTTGATTAAATTTCTTTGGCATTAGGTTTTTTACTAGGCCAAGTAAAATCATAACGCTGCCAATAATGGTTAGGGCTACACTGGTATCCATGTGATACTCCTTATGTTGGTTTGGTATGGAGAAATAGGCAGACATCGCGAGTGAACCCCTCGGAAGCTAATCCCTCGATTGGTTCGAATAAATGTATGAATATGTTGCCTAAATGATTGGTTAACAGATATTACTGCTTACCATAAAATAGACCGGGTACAGTCAGGATGTCAATAAATATTACTGATTAGCGAAACAGGATGGGAATGCCCACATAGCAGGAATACAATAGATAATTATCAAATTGATCCAGGGTTGCTGCTTCAAGAATAAGTGTATCATTAAACATTATTGCCGGGATATTGATTGTTGTACTAACCATGCCGCTATCATTTAAAATTGAAGAGGTGGGCACCATAATTGGCTTGAATTTTGAAGTATCTCCATTATATGTCACATTGAGTCGCCATTAATATATGTCCATTCATCATCAACAAAACGACGTTTTCGATAATAACCTGAAGTGTCATCATCTAATGTACATAGGTTGCTATGCCAATTCAGTTGGATATCGTCTAAATCATCATATTCGAAGGATTGGTAATCACGAGTACCCAAATAGGCATAGACACGATGAGTTGCTTGTTCTGACTGGCTCGAGGGGTTCAAAATATAATATCCAGCACTATTCTGCGGAATTTGGGTAACAAAATGAGAATCAACTCTTTACCTGTCCGTTAATCCCACCACACACATGAAATTAAAAGGCAACTAGCTATAATGAGCAAATTACGTATCATCATCAACATCCTCTACGCGGATGAAGTCTTTGAGGCTCCATCCTTTTTCTGCGACGATCCGTTTGATACTGAGGAGGCCAATCACGATAAGGATAATCCAAAAGATTTGAACGGCAGAAAAGTTCATTAAAAAAAATTGCTCATGTCATCAAAAATCAATTTTAAAATTACGAGGGTATTACCCAAAAAGTTGGTCATTGCATTAATTATTTTTGAGAAATAGGTGGCGGTCCCGGAGGAATCATTGGCTCATATTTAGTAGATCCTTTTCTCTCCTTAAACTCTGCTTTTACTTCTTTCACCAGTTGTGGATTTTCAAATAAATCTACCATGGTCATACCTAAAGCCTTTGATGCATGAATCAATCCTTTGTGACCAATAGACATTCCTGTGCAAGCCACTACTGCCCAAGAATGCCAAGGGGCATCTTTCGGCGCCACCGGCGTTGAGAGCCGCACAACAGGAACAATTTGACTAACATCCCCTACATCCGTAGAACCACCCTGCGCGGGCATGGTCTCTTTAATAGGATGAATGATACCATCCATTCCTACTTCCGGCTTGCCTGTTTCACGCTGGATGGCCTTCGCATATTCGTCTTCTGATTTGGTGTAAGTAATTGGTCCAAGCATTTCAAAATTACTTTGAATGGCTTGTGCACCGCGGCGATTGGGTAAAATTTCATAAATTCCTGAAATAAGCTGAATCTCATGTTCCACTTCGGCCATGAGTGCCCCGGCGGCAGCCATTTTCTTTACACGCTCATACACCACGTTCAAACTCTCCCGATCATTCTCTCTCACACGAACCCAAATTTGGGCCTTGTCCGGGACTACGTTCACCACATCACCAGCTTTTTCAATTTGGTAGTGAATCCGGGCTGTGGGTTTGATATGCTCTCGATAATAATTGATGCCTGTGGTAAAGAGCTCCATCCCATCCACAGCACTGAATCCATTGAATGGATCTGCAGAGGCATGGGCGGTTTTCCCAGTGAATTTTACGCGAAAGTCAATGAGGGCCTTGCTACTCTGAGTGGCCGCTTCCATATCGGCACCGGGATGCCAATCCATACATACATCTAAGTCATTAAATAGGCCGGCTCGGGCGAACCAAACTTTACCAAAAATGGTCTCTTCAGCGGGCGTACCGTAAAATACAATTGTCCCTTTCAGTTTACCTTTGGCCATCAATTCTTTAATGGCGATGGCGGCACCAAGACTACCGGTTCCATAAATATTATGCCCACACCCGTGGCCTGGAGCGCCTTCAACAAGGGCTTCTTTTGTGGCTTGCTGTTTTTGTGATATTCCTGCGTTAGCATCAAATTCACCAAGGATGCCAATCCGCGGACGGCCTGAACCATAGGTGGCGATGAAAGCAGTGGGCATCCCGGCCACACCCCGTTCTACACTGAAGCCGTTCTTTTCTGCATAGTCCGCTAAAATTTTTGAGGACTTATATTCTTCAAGTGCCAACTCAGCATTATGCCAAATGGCATCACTAATTTTGATAAGGGCTTCACGGTGTTTATCGATAGATTTGTCGATGGCCTTCTTGTTCTTGGACCAATCATCGCTAGCGATGAGCATGGTCGAGCCTAAAAAGATGATAAAAATTGATTTCATTAATCTTAACATTGCTAACCTCCTTTAGTCAAAAAATCCGATTAAAATTACATTAATTATTTTTCGTATATCATACCTAAGACAAATACAGATCAATAAGAATGACATATTGATTTAACATTTCATTTAATTCCCCTTCCGAGGGAGTTTTTCATCGAGCATTGCTGTATGATATACGAATGATGCCACAATTACAGCATTTTTTTTGATATCGTCAATTGGAATTGTATCAAAAAAATCTAAATTGGTGTGGCCGCCAGTACCACCAACACGATCCTGAAGAAATTGAAAGGCAGGTAAACCGGCCCGGTCAAAAGGGATGTGATCTGTGCTGCCCACACTTTGAGATGCAATAGTATTCATCTGTAAATCCTTGAATGGGCGTATCCATGAAGTGAATGCTTCTCGCACATATTCATTGTCCTGTAAGTAAATACCTCTATATTGTCCAGGTCCGTAGTCTTGGTTAAAGTAAGCTGAAAATTTATCATAGCCAGTTTTCTTTCCCACATCTGGATCATTTGGATTCCCAAAATGTTTATTTACATACTCCCTGGAGCCATGGAGCCCCTGCTCTTCTCCAGACCAGAGTGCAATGCGGATGGTACGCCTTGGCTGCGCGCCTATCGCCTTTAATATACGCATGGCTTCGAGCATAACTGCTACTCCAGATGTATTGTCTGAGGCATTTGGGCTTGCATGCCACGTATCAAAATGAGCACCTAACATTACCATTTCATCTTTTAAATCAGTCCCAGAAATCTCACCCAACACATTACGTGCTTCCCGGCGTTTTCTTCCAATTTCCGTTTGAATTTCAATATCAATTTTTACGGGAATATCCCGTTCTGTAATCCGCACCATACGGTTATAATGTTCAGGCGTGACGGCAACAATAGGCAGATGATCTGTTGTTCCTTTTCGATCCCATTTATCCTTTTTTGCTCCGGGTCGGGCAAACCCTCTTACAGCGGCGATCCAACCACTGGGGGATTCCAGTATCACAGCAACACCTTCAGCTTTGAAGAATGCATTTCGTTCCTCGGAACCAACTAAGTCTGGATTGACAGGTCCACGAGGACCTCTGGGAGGTTTTGGAAGAGGCTTTTCTGAAATAGCTTTCAACTGTTCTTCCGTATAGCGCTCAATTCCATCACGGTAACGATTCTGATCAATTGAAACCTGGGGCGAAGCTAAAACAGCTTTTCCTCTCAATTGTCCGCGATACCTATCTAAGTCAGCTTTTGTCTTAATATCAGTTCTTACAACTTCAAGTTTTTGTCTACCATTAATACCCGGCGTATGGGCGATAGGATACCCCACCATGGTCTGGTAATCAGGTTCAATCATATGGAGAGAGAAAAAGGTATTATCCCAGCTCACACCATAATCCATAAAGGGTTCTATTTCAATATTTCTAAGCCCGATGCGCTGCATTTCCTTGACTGCCCAATCCTGAGCTCGGCGCATATCTTCCGAATTGGTGAGGCGTGCACCCAGAACATCGGTCATATAGGACAATGTATTGGCAATTTCTGAACGCAGAAAACCTTCTTCTCGAATTTTTGCCACAACCTCCCATTCAACAGGATAGCTTTCTTGAGCATTAAGCCATGAAGTACAAAAAATAAAGAATAATTTTTTCATAATTTAGAATTTCAAATTAATTCGCCATCATTTCCTGTCGGACCAACTCTACGGGGATATGCCCCGCCCGATTGAATCGATCCAAAAATTCTTTCAATGTGAAAAGCTTACCTTCTGTTTCCAACTTTTCTGCATACTGAGCCATGAGGTTTTCAATCAAATATTTCCCTGTGATATAACAAGTGCCGTACCCCGGCTGGCGCAGATAGAGATGCTGTTCGAACTGAAGCAAATGAGGCTCTCGCTCCATCCATCCTCTGGGTGTCCATTTCACATGGACCTGCCCCGCCTCTGCCATGGTCATCATATTGGCATGGGCATAGAGTGAACCCAATCCTCTGGCAGCACGCTGGGCTAGCATGATCCAAACAATCTCCCGGGATCGAGGACTATCATTATACAGGCCCGCATGCATGAACATTTCTTCCACCGCCGTGGCAATACCTTCACTTTTCGAATCATACATATTATAAAGAGGTGGTCCATGGCGGATTGGGTTTGGATTTGGATTGTCTCGAACTTCTGCCAGATCAAACCAATGGTAAAAATGGGAATATAACGGTAAGGGATCCATATGAAGACCGATGGAGAAAAAGTTTCGTTTATCTTTGGGGACATATTTACCCATATGCGCTCTCAAAGCAGGTTCCATATTATCCTTAATCACCATTATATCATTTTCCTTTAAAAACCGCATCATGCGCTGCACACCTTTTTCGGTTAGTTCAGCAAATTCTTCTGGCGTGTCGGCTGCTTTTAGAGGAGGTAGATTTTTATTTCTTTCTTCCTCTAATTTTAATGATGACCAAGCCCGATCCAATTCCCGTTGAAGAAGCTGCACTTCCTCTTCCCAGGTGATGGGAACGCGGTGGACGTTTTTCTGATACCAAGTATAATTGTCCTTACCAATACCAGATGGCCCCGTCTTTTTGTGTGCTTCGCCTTTCAGCCATTGAATAAAGGCCTCATTGGCGACTTGGGCCTTTCCTGCAGCTGACAGGAGCTTTTCATCGGCTCGCCGGTCTTGGTATTTTAGAAGCTGCTGTTCAATGGTTTTGAGACTTTCTCCTTGACTCTGGATATCATTAATGCCTGCAACCCACAGGTCTCTCGCATTCCCATTGAGATTACTTTTTGCTTGTTCCAGGAATGCGGGTATGAGTTCCAATTCTTGTAAAAATTTGGATTTATATTTTCCTGTTAATGGCCATTCGTATTGCCAATATTCCAATAGAGCGTGGTTAGTGGGTCCTTCATGAGCGGGGACGTCACTTTGGTACATCCACACCGTTTGGTAAAAAGCGGGATCTCTTTCCCAGGACTTCAGAACGCGGCGATTGAAATCGTAACCATTCATTTCTGCTTCCACGATTTGCCAATCCACCTGCATAGATACAAGCCAGCCGGTGGTGTCGATTTTGGCCAATCGTTTTTGCAGTGCCTTGAATGGACGATGCCGTTTTTTGAACTGCCTTTTGGTATAATCCGGCGCTCCATTTAATAAGGGAGGACTTTCAAATACGCGCCAATCCTTAAAGAGGGTTTGGAGGTCTTCATAATTATCTGGTGTTTGACCAAAAACAAAACCCAGTATCAATATAAATGTAATTTTTCTCATCCCAACACCTTATCCAATCCGGAATTGAATCGTTTCATTCTTCCTCCACCACTATAACAATCTTATCCGCCTTTGGACTGATCGCCAACCGGGTGATGCTCTTTAACCCATAATTTGAGAGGTCGGCGATTCGCACCCAATCCAAATGGTTGTATGGATCGAAATTATAAAGGACACTCCCTTTCCCCATAATGAGGACGCCGGAATGGGTGACCACAAAATCTTCCGATTCGTCTAGTGTGTGAATCATGATTTCAATTTCTCCAGATTCCAGATCGACAGTATTCACCGTCCATGGTGTTTGCTTTTTGCTAATGTATGCAACCTGATTGGACTTGGGTAATTTTAAGATGGTTCGGCCAATGGTGTCGTCTAAAATTGTGTTTACACCCGTTTTTATGTTGGAATGCTGCAGTGTGAATGGTTCTCCTAAAACAAAAGAAACAAGCTCGTCTCTACCAACCCATCCGTGGTAACCAATTTTTAAATCTTTCACCAGTTCTGTTGACTTTCCGGAGTACATGCTGTACGAGTAAAGCCGCTGATAACCATCAGGATCGAGGCGAATTGCCGAAAAGGTATTACTGGACCTAATTTGTAGTGGCGAGTATTCGCCACCCTCTGTATTGGTCAGCCACGTTTTTTTCTTTGTTCGGATATTATAGCTAACTATATCAGTCTGTTGATTCCGTGTAGAGGCAAACAATACTTGCCGCCCGTTTTTCATAAATGATGGCTGGTTGTCATAACCAGGGTTATTTGAAATATTGACAGGATTAGTAAGGGAATACTGACCATTCACTTTACTGAGTTCAAAGAGGTATACCTCAGTAGGTGTTTGGCTATAGATCAAGGTTATCCAACAGTATAAAATTAATTTTTTCATTTAAATTTCTTTCGAAATGGCCGGACCTTATCGCTGGCCATAATTGAATTCAGTATTTTCTTCATTCCTGTCCGTAGCGGGAGGAGGCTCAGGTGATAATTCTGAAATGCGGTTCCGCAATTCATCTGTCATTTCAATCTTCATTGAATCCAAAGAAGGCTTTAACTGTTCAGCATTTCTACCACCAATTATTGGAGCCGTTATCGCAGGATGACTTTTGACCCAAGCTAATGCCAAACTTATCGGTGATAGGCCTTCTTCTTTTGCCAATTTTTGAAGTGCTTCAGCAGTATGAAATAGTGAAGGGTTTCTATATCTTTCTGCATACATTTTATTTTTAACCAATCGACTATTCTCTGGGCGTTTACCTTCAGCATATTTCCCAGTTAATAACCCGCCTCCCAATGGTGAATAGCTGAATACACTTATTTTTTCAGACATGGCCATAGGTAAAATCTCAACCTCCGCCTGCCTTTTTACAAGATTATACATAGGTTGAATACACTCAAATCTATTCCAGCCATTTTTGTTTGAAATACCCAGCCCTTTGGCCACTTGCCAAGCAGCGTAATTGCTAGCACCAAGATATAATATTTTTCCACTTGCAACTAAATCTTCTAAAGCTCTTAATGTTTCCTCTAATGGAGTATAATCATCAAAACGATGGAGAAAATAAATATCAATAAAATCTGTATTGAGGCGCTTGAGACTATTGTTTAGAGCAGCCATTATATGTTTTCTGGACCCACCTCTAGCATTAATATATTCACCCATAGGAAAATATACTTTACTTGTTATGATTAGCTCATCTCGGCTATCGGCAATTAATTCACCCAGTATAGTTTCCGAACGGCCTTTTTCATATACATTTGCACAATCAAAAATATTTATACCCGCATCCCGACAAAGTTTGAACATTTTTGCGGATTCTTTTTTGTCAGCATCACCGCCAAAAGCCATTGTGCCCAAACATAATTCAGAGACTTCTACACCAGTCTTACCTAATAATTTATAGCGCATGATTAGAGTTTATTTTTTTGACTCAATAAGCCAGAGCTTTTTTTGTGGACCCATAATAAAGGTTGCTTTACTTCCGTCTTCTTCAATAACCGCATCTTCCTCTCTAGGGATGCGCACCATTTGATTATCCCACTCTGGTACTTTGCCCTGCACACTATATTCGATGGACCAAAACTCTGTGGGACGAACCGGCTCACGGGCAAAATCACCATATCGATCTGGCCAATCAAACACCACTCGTGCTCCAGCGCCGTGGACCCAATTACCTTGAGTATGACCGTATATTGAGGACTGAATCCCCATTTTTTCAGCTCTTGATTCAATTGTCTTTTTTATCTCGTACCCAATATTTCCTGCTTTCAATTCTTCTGCAAAAAGATCACCAACAATCACGGATTGCTGAAACAATTTTTGTAGCCCATCAGGTGGTTCAGTCTCATCGGGATGCAAAACGTAAGCCACATGTTGTTGATCCGTCACTAAACCCATTAATCGCACCCCAAAATCAACATGCAATAAATCTCCAGGAACTACTAAAGGGTTTTCTGTGTCATCAATACCTCCTTTAACGCCCCTTCTGTAAATGGTAATCCCGGGAGAAAAATTAAATTCCAGATTTTGATCCTGCCATTCCTGTAGGATGAACCCATAAATATCCATTAAGCGTGTCTTATTTGGTGTAACGACTTCATTTGAGAATGCGCGCTTTAAAATAAACCAAGTACGGTGACTGGCTTCTTTTTCAATTGCAAGTTCTGCTGGTGTTCGATGATTGATATAATCAAAGATTAAAGGTTGTGCTGATGTCAATCTCGATGCATATTTTTCACCAATAGCATCTTCCAGAAATTTTAACATTTCTACTGTTATACCATCAGCCATTGAAACTGTCCTTGAGCGGTTGATGGCAATTTTTTTAGGGTTTCTTTTATTTATATACTTTTGAAGATGAGGCTTTAAACCCTCTTGACCGTAGCTTATAATCGTAGGGAAAAAATCCTTCATGCGCCCACTTTGGTGGGTCCCAATTAATGTTCTTTCCAATTTATTACCTGTGTCAAAAAAAATGTAGGCATTCCGGTGCCCATACCATCCGGAGATACCGTAGTCTCCAAACATTTGCAGCATAGGGTCCACATTGAATTCCCTAGACATAATGATCCACATATCAATTTCATTCCGGCGCATGGATGCCTGAAGGTGCAATTCCATTTTTTCAAGTTTTATATCCCATTCATGCATCAACCTTTGGAGGGCCTGAGTATTCCACTGGCTATCACCATTCTGGCAAAAAGTGTATGTCATGAACAAAACAGGTATTAATAAAAATCGTTTCATTGTATTAAATATGTCCTTTTTTTATAAGGAAAAATAGAATCCCTCCCGTACATGAACCAGATAATAATGTATTCACCAATATTGATAAATTTGGAAGCAGAAACATAAAAGCAATGTATATTACATTCGCTATAAAACCTCCCAGTAGCATTCTTTTTAGCCATAACATGTTATTATCCTCTTTGAATTCAGGTTTAAATTTTAAATAAATAGTGTACCAATACATAAAAAAAAGGAGCCTCCCTAAAGAAGCTCCTTTATCAGAGGTTAAGTGAAGAAGGAACTTTAATTGTCCCCTTCTTTAACAGGTTTTGATACCTTGTAAATATCTCTTTGTACACCGTCCTCGTAGCGAATTATTTTCTTAATATTTTCTACGGCAGCATGTTTAATACAAAAGGAGTGTCCAGACTCATTATTTTTTAGGTTAAAAATAATACGATAGTTCTTTTTATCGAATTTGTGAAACTTAATCTTCGTATCCAAAATCGTTCCGGCCGAAATAAAGAATACAAAGCTAAACAATGTGTTCATAATTAGTTGTATCATGGTCTGTCTCCTATCATTTGCTTGACTTGAGTTGATTAAAACTAACACAAATTTTCTTATTAATAAAAGATATATAGTACACCGAATAAATAAGGGTGGTAACAAACAAAAAAATTTTTTTGTCACAAAATTATTCATAATATCCACGTCTATGATTCACGGCAGACGAATAATTTCATTGGTGCTTGCCGCACTGGTGTTGAACCTCCAGTTACATATATTTGAATCTGCGATTTGGTCGCAAGACGATAATTACAGCATGTGTTCAAATGAATGTGAGCATAATGAGCACGCTATAGGGAAATTGGATTGTGAAGTATGTTTAAAGAACGTACGATTCGATTTTGTGCTCAACAATATGCCAAATCATATTGGGAATGAAAATGAATGCCTCCATAAATACAATTCAAATGTCATTTTCAATAATTTTGCCGTAGCATATGCTTCCAGAGCTCCTCCCTCCAGCCTTTTGTAAAATCATCATACCATTAATGGATTTCATAAATCCATTAATCTTTCAAAATAATTTTCAAAAGGATAAAAATAATGTTTTCTCAAACTAAAATAAATTTACGTTTTTTAATAATGACTGTTGCCTTATTCTCATCACTATTTATAATCAGCTGTGAGGATGATGATCATGATCATCATGAAGAAGAGCACACTGATGCTGAAGGATTTATCCTAGAAAATAGTGCTGGAGTACAAGTCTATAAGGAATTCAAAGGAGCTCAAAATGGCTCAATCACATTAAGTGTTAACGAGACACTGGAACTGACTGTTCATTTTCTTGGTGATGATGGTAAAGAATTAGAACATGACGAACATGATGACCATGATGAAGAAGGCGAATTAAAAGTATCTGGATTCAATTCTAGTATTGCCACTATTGAAGTTGAAGAAGAGCATGGCGATGGAGATGATGATGATCATGATCATGGTGAAGAAATGGCATTAGAAGTCACAGGTGTCAGTGCAGGCTCAACCAGTTTCAAGCTGGAATTGATGCACGATGGACACGCAGATTATACTTCCACGACCAATGTTCCGGTAGTTGTTCAATAAAACCTTACCAATATGTTTTTGCGCATGCATTTTGCAAACAGTTAATTTGTATGCGCAAAACGCTCAACTCACCGGCAGAATTTTGTCGGAAAACACCAATAAAGCCTTACCCAATGTCAATGTCTATATTAGTGATTTAAAACTGGGGTCTGCCACAGACAAAACTGGCCGTTTTATAATTGATAATGTTCCCTTTGAAAGAATCCTGCTTGAAATTTCAAACGTAGGTTACCGAGATACTTCCATAATCTATATTATAGATAAAGATAAATTTGATGTAGGCGAAATTTTTCTTGAGCCTGAAATCATTCATTTTGAAGAAATTAATGTAGAGATCCATACCGAACTCGACCCTACAAATTTACCTTCTAACCTTTCTCTTTCAGGAAAGAGTATGCAGGAAAAAATGAAGGGCTCAATTGCTCAAACGCTGGAAAATGAAATGAATGTTACGATTCAGTCCATGGGCCAAGGAACCACACGTCCTGTTTTGAGAGGATATTCTGGAGATCGTTTCCTAATCACTGAAAATGGCGCTGAAATTGGTGATCTATCTCAGACTTCCGTTGATCATGCATTAAGTATGGACCTGGGAGGTGTAGAGCAAATCGAAATTGTCCGTGGACCCCGTACCTTGCTCTTTGGGTCAAACACCATAAGCGGTGTGATCGATGTTCAAAAAAATAAAATTCCTGTGGTTGAATTCGATCACATGCATACATATTTAACATCGGGATATGAAACAGGCAATCAGGGCTTTTTCAATAATTTCTCTGTTCTGACTCCTGTCCAAAACAATAATCTGCGATTTTCCTTAAGTCATAGAAAAGCTGGAGACCAGCAAACACCTCAGGGGACCTTAAAGAATACATCATTGAATACAACCGAAGGATTTATCGGATTAACCCGGTTTAAGGGTCATAAAAGAGGAACCATATCCATTGAACATATTACTATGGATTATGGAATTCCAGGAAGTGCTGAGGGACACATCAGCGGCGTAGATATGGAGATGGAAAAGACCACTCAAAAATTAAATTTTCATCAGGATATTGATCTAATCGGTTTTGAGACATTTGATCTGGATCAAAAATTTATTCACTATTCTCACTCCGAGTTCGAGTTGAATCAGGAATACCCTTCCGTGATACTCGGCCAGGATATTTTCTTAATCCAAACGAAAATGACAGGTTTAAAAAGAGAGTTGGGGGGATCGATCCAATACCGCCGTTTCAAAGCAGGGGGCTTTTATTGGACTCCTAATACAACCGAATCCAATTTTTCTATTTTCGGGTTTAAAGAAAAGAAAATCTTTGGCTTAACAGGTCAAGGCGCCTTTCGTGGAGAATATTCAATTGTTAACCCAGAGACCAGACTTGATTTCTCAAATATTGACACTAAGGATGTGAATCGAAAAACATATTCATTCCTTTCATTATCCGGTGCACTCATCAAATCTTGGGAAAAATGGCAATTTTCAACAACCCTAATGAGTGTTGGTAGAGCACCGGGTATAGAAGACCTATTTTCAGATGGTCCTCATCTCGGGAGCTACAGTTATGAGATCGGTAATCCCACTTTGGATCTGGAAAAAACTATCGGTATTGAAACATCTCTCCAATATAAAGAAGACCGGTTTGCTTTCATGATCAATGGTTTTTTGAATAATAGCCCTAATTTCCATCAATACACTAAAATGGGAGAATGTGCAGAACCATTTGTTCCAGGCCAACAACATCCCTGTGCCGGTGTTGACTTTATTGAATGGGGCAGCGGATCAAGCGGTTGGTTGTATAAATATCGTATGATTGGCCTGAAGACACAAATTAGTGGTGGAGAAGTCCAGTTCGCCTATTATGGTAACCGATTCGATATTACTGCTGATCTTTCAATGGTCCGAGGAAAGGATACATCGAATCAAAACCATCTTCCATACATGCCTGCAGATAAAATGAAAATTTTGTTTTCGACCAAATCAGATCAGAATTTTTCCGGAACACTGAGATTGACAAGAGGTTTTAAGCAAAATAGGATTTCAGAATTTGAAACATTTACTCCAGGATACTTTTTAATTGATATTTTTGGCAGTTACTCTTTTTATGCATTAAATAGCTCCCACCGGCTGATCTTTCAAGTTAATAATGTCTTGGATGAGACCTATTACAATCATTTGTCTAAAATAAAATTAATAATGCCCGAATCTGGTAGAAGTATCGGTCTCCAATATCGATATCTATTTTAATGAGGCGATCCGTTTTTCTTCATCTTTTGTATCTGCTAACAGTTCATTCCCAGTTGAAAAAACAGTTGGGTATAGTACCAAAAAATTGTTTATGCATAATTAACTCCTCCTATAATCGTCTCTGAATATATTTATTTGAAAGTTTAGAAATAGAACTGACACCCAATAAAGCCATACCCCTTTCCAGTTCATTCCGGAGCATTCCGAGTACCAATTCCACGCCTTTTTGCCCGCCAGCACCAAGTCCATAAAGATATGCTTTTCCTATAGAAACAGCATCCGCACCTAAAGCTAATGCTTTTAAAATATGGGTCCCACGCCGAATCCCACCATCCACTATAAGCTCCAAATCATTTCCAACGGCTTCACGCATGGACGCTATACAATCAATTGGCGCCGGTGTACCATCAAGTTGCCTACCGCCATGGTTTGAAATCATCACTCCGCTGGCACCAACATCTTTTGCTCTTTTTGCATCATCAGCTGTCAGCAACCCCTTAATAATAAATGGCCCATTCCATTCTTGAATAAGCCAAGCAACGTCATCCCATGATACTGTTCGATCAAACTGACTATTAACATATTCAATAAGACTCATGGTACTATTAGCTAGAGCATCAACTCTATGGGCAACATTGGCCAAACGAAAATCAGGATGCAAAAGTAAATTAAAAGACCAGCTAGGATGTAACGCAAAGCTAAGTAAACTTTTAAAGGTAAAACGAGGGGGCATAGTCATACCCGTTATTTTATCTCTTTCACGATTGCCTGCCATAGGGGTATCAACCGTAAGGCAAAGAGCATCATAATTAGCATCTTTACATCGACTTACAAATTCTTTGGTGAGTTCTCGATTTTTAAGAATATATATTTGAAACATTTTGGGCCCATCTGTTTCGTTTGCGATCTCTTCAAGACTGGCTGTACCCAAAGTAGATAGTGTGTATGCAGTTCCATATTTATCGGCCGCACGTGCTACCGCATTTTCTTTTGTATGGTGAAATAGGCGTGACATACCGGTCGGCGCAATAAAGAAGGGGATATCCAAATTTTTGCCAAAAAGATTAATTCGGGTATCAATCTTATCAACCGGATTTAAAAAACTTGGTTGGAGGTCATAATCTTCATAGGCACTTGTGTTACGACGTAAAGTCACCTCATCATCTGCACCACCATCAATATAATGAAACATGGCCCTTGGCAAGCGACGCTTCGCCAGTTTTCTTATATCGTTAATATTATTACAGCGAGAAAGAGATGACATATTTTTACTCCATTCTATATCTATAGATCCATAATCTCATCAATATAAGGATCAATTTTGGGAGGTTTCGAAAAAAAAGAAATTGAAAAGAAAAGCACTAAACTAACAAGCATTGCTATCGCACCTTTATCAATACCGTATGGAATGTTGATATTACCCAACTGTAAGAAAAAAATTAAAGTAAGACTTACTGCCATAGCAACATTAGCAGCCGTTGCGGTTGCACGTTTCCAGTTAAGCCCAATGGCTATAGTAGGAACAATAGCAGCTGCAAAAGTTGAAAAGCCAAACGCACCAAGCAGGGCAACCATTTCTTTACTGGAGTAGAGCGCAAAAATAATTGCCACAACAGCTAAGATTATGGTCATTAACCGCGACCAGTATAATTCATCTTTAAATAAAGTACGCCCAATAGCTTTAGGTATATCATGAACAATTGCTGCAACACCAATGTTTAAAAATGCATCAGCCGTAGACATAACGGCAGCAAATAGACCAGCAATCACTACACCAGCGAGGATAGGATGCGCATAACTCTGTAAAAATAAGGCTGCAACATCATCTGCTTTAGCTGGTGAGGGATGAATACCCTGTAAAACCAAAGTCCTTATCGCCAAACCAATACCAATTATTAACAACGTAGAAATTCCATAACTAATCATGCTCAAAGGCACCGTTTGCTTATTTTGTGAAACATTTCGTGTCATCATCAATTTTGTGATTAAATGTGGTTGGCCAGAAACACCCACCGCAAACACAAAATACCAAGATAAGCACCCAATCATGCCAAGTGTTCCAAATGAACCAATTGATTCAGGATCATCCAAAAACATAGTAGTAGCCATTCCCGATAAACCTCCATCAACTGCTGCAAGGGCTGTGAAAAATATTAATATAGCGGATACAAGCATTATTGTACCTTGCACAACATCTGTATATACTGAAGCAATTATACCTCCAGTTACGCAATAAAAAACTAAAACAGAACTTGAAATAAGTATTGATGTCATTGAACTAATATTAGGTATCCAATCAACATTATTTATTACAGATTGCAAAACAATTGCCATTGCCATGATCTGCGTACCCAGATATCCGATAACCCCAAGGATAATTGCAATGGACATTAATAAACGAGTTGTTTCATTTTTATAACGGGCAGCAGCTAGATCCGGTAAGGAAACCGATTTTGTAAATTCACCAAATAGGCGAATACGTTTCCCGAGCAAAACACCCATTATTAAAAAACCCATTGTTACGGACATAAACATCCAGAAAGCTGAAGAGCCCATTCTATATATTAGTCCCGGTCCTCCAACAAAACCGAAGCCACTCATAAGGCTTGAGAACATGGCCATTGCAGTTATAAAAAACCCCAACTTCCTACCAGCCATGAAAAAATCTTCAGTATTTTTTGTTCTTTTCATCGCCCATAAACCAATAATGATACATAGCACCATATAAATAATTACAAAAAGTACGGTAATTGAGTTACGATAATCTTCCATATATATTATTGGTCAACCTTATTTTTTCTCTTGAGCAGATTTTGAAATTGTTCTTCATCATTTTTATTCCAGATAAATTGCTCAAAACCAAAAATATATACCAGACTAAACAAAATAGGTGTAAACCAAATACCATAAACTACCCACGAAGCAGATATCGGTAATGAACCAAACAGTACAAGTTCTAAATTATTTATATAATTCCAATAAGAATACAATACTCCAAAAAAAGTAAAAACGACTACAATACTACAGTATAGCAACCATTTTTTGGGGTTTCTTGCAGGCGCCTTTGTTCGCATTCCATAAAAAATGATAGTGATTATAAATAAAAAAGCAAGAATCCCAAATAATGATGCAAGAAAGAAAATAGGTCTGGACCGTTGTTTGCCTAGACCTCCAATCAACATAGAAGGATGAGTATCATGAATTATACCATGG
>CEUZ01024779.1_pt1 | contig 18080 bp, 20 predicted proteins | sample 361511 | NCBI WGS metagenome assembly CEUZ01 (sample SAMEA2622822, study PRJEB7988) | marine metagenome | biome: marine biome (ENVO:00000447); feature: surface water layer (ENVO:00002042); material: "saline water (ENVO:00002010), including plankton (ENVO:xxxxxxxx)" | depth 5 m
AGAGCTGTAGGTGATGCAGCTCATGAGATGATTAATGAAATAAGAAGACAGTTCAGAGAAATTCCAGGCCTTTTAGAAGGAACTGGTAAACCTGATAATAATAAATGTATAGAAATTGCAACGACCGCAGCCTTAAGAAAAATGGTATTGCCTGGATCACTAGCAGTCTTCACACCTGTGGTTATCGGATTTGCATTTGGACCTGAAATGCTTGGTGGGTTGTTAGGTGGAGGATTGATTAGCTGCGTCTTGTTAGCTCTAACCATGTCTAATGCTGGTGGTGCATGGGATAATGCAAAAAAATTTGTTGAGAGGGGTAATTTAGGTGGAAAAGGCTCAGAGGTTCATAAGGCAACAGTTGTTGGTGATACAGTTGGAGATCCATTAAAAGATACATCCGGTCCTTCCATGAACATACTTATAAATGTAATGGCAATAGTAAGTTTGGTAATTGCGCCATTAATATAGATAAGGAGAAATAAGTATGAATATATTATTTTTAGGAGCTCCTGGATGTGGGAAAGGCACTCAATCAAAAATCTTGATTAAGAAACATGAGATTCCACAAATTTCGACCGGAGATTTGCTTCGAGAAGAAATTAAAGCGGGTTCAAACCTAGGCAAAGAACTTCAAGAAATAATGTCATCTGGCAAATTTGTTAGTGACGAATTGGTTCTCTCTTTAGTTTCAAAAAAAATTATGCAAGATGAGTGTAAAAATGGATTTATTTTAGATGGGTACCCAAGAAATATTTCACAAGCAAAAAGCCTTGATTCATTATTTATAGAAAAAAATATTGAACTTGAATATGTTTTTCTAATTGATGTTCCCTTTGACGATCTTATCAAAAGATGTACGGGGCGATTATTGTGCACGACATGTGATTATATTGGCAATATGGATAAAGGTGAAAAAGTTGGAGACAAATGTGAAAAGGGTGAACTGTATCAAAGAGAAGATGACAAAGAAGAGACAGTTAAAAAAAGACTCGATGTCTATCAAGAGCAAACTGCTCCAATAATAGAATTTTATGATAAGAAAAATATCCTACATTCCATTAATGGGCAAAAAGAGCCTTCTCAAATTTCTGAAGAAATCCTGAAGATTCTTGCCGGTTAATTTGTCCATTATTTATTGAAAAACATAAGTTATCGTCTATCTTTTTAGATGATATAATCATTTGGATTATGGGAAGGTTATTTAAAAAATTAACTGATTTCAGCAAAGCTATATTGTTTTTTGCTTTCATATCGGTCAATTCTCCTGTCAAGTCTGATTTATTACCTGATTTTGAATTGCCTGATTTTGAATTGCCTGATTTTGAATTGCCTGATGTTGAATTGACTGATTTAGGCATCATTAATATGCTTGAAGATGGACCTAAATGGTTGCCAAAACCATATAAAATTCCTATAGATCAAGGATCCTTAAATTCTCCTGAAAATTTTAGTCGTCTTGAACCAGGGCTTTCTCGAGAACAAGTGAAGTTCTTGTTAGGTACTCCAACCATCATTGACCCTTTTCATTATGACCGATGGGATTATGTTTATTTTGATAGAGAGCAGACAGGAATTGAAAAAGCAAAAAGAGTCACTATTATTTTTAAAAATGAAAAAGTTTCAGAAATATATGATCAACATAAACTTGTAAAACAACTAGGCAAAAAAAGTAAGGTTTCTTTTAAAGATGTCCCTATTATAGAAAATATACCTGAAGATACAAAACTTGCTTATCAAGAGGTTGTACTAGCTAGAAGAGAAGATTTTTTAGATTCTAGAAAAGAAAATAGATTGCCTATATGTATTGGGAATGATTCAGAATTTGAGAGTTTTGAAGCAGAAAGAACTCTTGTCAATGCCGAAGATGATGCGCTTGAGATACGATCAGATGAACAAAGTCAGGATGAAGCTGGGGTATTTTATGCCTCCGGTAGTGTTGAAATAGAAAGATCAGAAGATTTAATTAAATCAGATACAGCTGAATTTAATTCAGAAACTGGAGTGTTAACTGCATACAACAATGTTAAATACCTTCGTGAAAATTTAAGTGTTTCAGCTAATGTGGGTGGATACAATAGCCAAACTGGAACAGTAAATTTTAACCAAGCAAAATATAATTTCCCATCTTTGGATCATCCTGGTGCAGGTGCAGCTAATGATATCTTTATTGATGAAGCAGGCGTAGTCCACCTTACACCATCAACTTATACTACATGTTCATTGTTAAGCCCTGATTGGGAACTAGATGCCTCAAAGACGGAATTATATAGAGGAGAGGATCGTGGCCACTCTTATAATTTGTTATTTAAATATAAAAATGTCCCTGTGCTCTATACACCTTTTTTAAGTTTCCCATTGAGTAAAAAAAGGCATTCAGGATTTTTGTACCCTACAATTGGTAGTTCTGGTGAAAGTGGAACTGTTGTTTCAACCCCTTACTATTTAAACCTTGCTCCAAATTATGATCTAACTTTCACTCCAACAAACTTTTCAGGAAGAGGTCAAATGTTAGAGTTTGAAGCGAGACACAAGTCAAAATTTAGTAATACTGAAATAGAACTAGCATATCTTGCAAGCGATAATGTGAAAAGAAAAAGTAGAAATGCTTTTTTTATTCGAGACAATAGATCATTGTTGAATAATTTAGAATTAATTGATAATTCATATGTAGGAACCTTAATGGAAACGAATATAAATGTAGGCGGTGTTTCCGATAAAACTTACTTTGATGATTTTGGTAATACAGTTAGTAGAGTGGGCCGTTCACATATTTTGCGTAGAGCTGAATTTTTAAGATCGGACTATGGTTCTTTTGGATCAATGAATACAAGGGTAATGACTGAGGGATACCAAATTGCAAAAGACGGTTTATATGAACAATATAAACGTGTCCCTCAAATTAAATTTTCATATAACTCACCTAGAAAAAATGAAGATTTAGCATATAATTTCAATGCCGAGCTTGTTAGATTTGATCACACTCTTGCTTCTAAACCAACAGGGACACGTTATACTATTTATCCTTCCATTGAATACCCTATAAGACAAGCAGGCTGGGAAATAGTGCCAAAAATTGGAGCAAGATATACAAGTTACAGTCTTTCAAATAATCCAATAACTAGTATAACAAGAAGTACATCTATTATGAGTCTGTACGGAAAAATGGTTTTTGAAAAAAGAACTGGTGAATCTTTTTTTCAAACTTTAGAACCACAAATGTATTTTTTACATATTCCTGTTGGCAATCAAGATGACATACCAATTTTTGATAGTGGTGAAACAGATTTTAAATATACGTTATTTTCAGAGAATAAGTTTTATGGTGAAGATCGACTAAATGATGCGAAACAATTAACTTTAGCAGTTACATCACGTCTGATGGACACATCTAGTGGAAATGAACTTTTAACAGGGACTATTGGTCAAATATTCTATCTTGATGATAGAACTGTCCATCTAACATCAAGTACAACTAATCATTCTGATAGTTCTAATATAATTGGTGTTGTGAATGCAAGATTAGCGGACTATTGGAGACTGTCGGGTTATACAGAATTCAATCCGCATGCTGGATATGGAGACAAAAATCAGATAAGACTATCATTTGTCCAACCATTTGGAAGACAACAAAAAATTTTCAACTCAAGTTATAGATTTTCAAGAGGCTCACAAGAAGAAATAGATCTTTCTGGGGTTTTTCCTGTAAATAACCAACTATCTATAGTAGGTAAAATGAATTATTCATTTAACAATGGAAGAAGTAATAAAGAGGAGACTCTAGAAAAAATGTTTGGGTTTGAATATGAAAGTTGTTGTTATGGAATAAAATTTGTTGTTAGGGACTATTGGAATGGAACTAAAACTGATAATGCATTTTATTTTGAGTTTCTTCCTAAAGGTCTTGCTACCTCAACTAATAAAACTGCAGAGGTATTAAGGCAAGGTATCTTAGGCTATCAAGATTCTTTCGATTATTAATATGTTCAATAAAATATCTCAATTATTACTCTTTTTTTTCATCATTCTAATATTTTCTTCGGCAATGGCACAGTCTGCAGAAATAAAAAAAGATGAAATTATAGCAGTAGTTAATGATCGTGTAATTTTAAGATCAGATGTAGAAGAAGAAATAAAAAAGATTGAAACAACCGTACTTGTTAAAGATTTTGCCGATTTGACTGAAAGAGAAATCTTAGACAAGATACTTGAAAAAATGATTTTAGATAATTTATTAATACAAGCAACAGAAAGATTTGGTATAAATATATCTGATATTGCAGTTGAAAATTCGCTAAAACAAATCGCACAAAAAGAAAGTGTTTCTTTAACTCAATTAAGGAATAATATAATCAATTCTGGAAAGAACTATCAAGAGTATGTTGAAGAATTGAGAACAAAAATTGCTGTAGATGAATTATTCAGGACACAATTTTATTCTAGAATTAGAGTTTCTGATGATGAAATAGAAAATTTTTTAAAGAATGAAAAATTACCAGGTACTGTTGAATCTGAGTATGATATTTCAGAATTAGTAATTCTTGATGAATCAAAGACTACAGATAAATTTAAAATAGATGAACTTTTCTCTGATTTAACAACACTGGACTTTGAAGAAGTTAAAAATAAATATACAAATTTTAATATTAAAATTAATCATCATGGTAAAACTAAGGAAAATGAACTCCCTGACATTTTTGTAAGAGCATTGAAGGGACTAAATGCTAATTCCTATACAAAAGTGATAGAAAGTGGAATAGGTTATCACATATTGAAATTAAATAACCTAGAAAGTGGCGGCCAAGTATTTGTCAATGAATATAAAGTATATCATATTCTCTTGAGGCCTGATGTAATGACGGCAGAAAAAGAAATACAAGAGAAATTATTTAAACTTCGGGATGAAATAAAAGGTCTAGATGAATTTATAAATTTTGCAAAAAGATATTCAGAAGATAAAGCTTCTGGCGTTAAAGGTGGAGATTTAGGTTGGGTGAGAGTGAGTTCACTTGTAAAAGAATTTTCTGATGTGATGATGAAAACTCCAGTTAAAAAAATTAGTGATCCTTTCAAAAGTAGGTTTGGTTGGCATATTCTATATCTAGAAAATATTAGATCAATAGATGATACTGATACAAGAATGAAAAAGAATGCTGCACACCAAATTAGAATTATCAAAGCTCAAAGAGAAAGAGAAGATTGGATTGCAAAATTAAGGGAACAAGCCTACATAGAAATAAAGGACTTTTAATTGATGACAAAGATTGCTGTAACACTTGGTGAACCTGCTGGAATAGGACCTGATATCGGAGTAATGCTTGCAGAAAAAGGCATTCTGGATAAAAATTTTATTGTTATAACTGACCCGGATTTAATTTTAACAAGCGCAATTAAATTAAAAAAAAACATAGAAGTTAATATTTTAAATGATATCAACTCTGAAACTTTTTCTAGTAAAAATAAAATTAATATCCTCCCTATAAAACTAAATACTAAAAACATCCCAGGGAAAATGAATTCTAAAAACTCACCATTTGTAATTAATACTATAAAGAAAGCAGCTAATCTATGCATAAAAAAACAATGTTCTGCAATGGTAACTGGACCCATCAGCAAATCAGTCCTTAATCAAGCGGGTTATTTAATATCTGGACATACGGAGTATCTTGCAAAAATGTGTAAAACAAAGTCTGTTATGATGCTCATGAATAAAGAAATGAAAATTGCTCTTCATACAACACACGTGCCATTGAAAAATGTAAACAAATATATTACAAAAGAACGCTTAAAAAAAACTATTAAAATTATACATAGAGATTTAAAAGTTAAATTTCATATAAAGAATCCAAGTATATTAGTGACAGGCTTGAATCCTCACGCAGGAGAAGATGGTTACCTCGGACTAGAAGAGAAAAACATCATTTCTCCCCTCATAAAGGAATTACAATCAGAAAAATTCAAAATAGATGGTCCTTGTCCTGCAGATACGGCATTTCTGAAAAAAAATGTGGAAAAATATGATGTAATTTTAACGATGTATCATGATCAAGGTCTACCGGTAATAAAATTTAAAGACTTTAAAAAAACTGTTAATTTCACTTTGGGGTTACCTATAGTAAGAGTCTCCGTTGATCATGGGACTGCTCTTGAACTTGTTGGAAGCAACAAAATTGATGTATCAAGTTTTCTTGAAGCCCTGAAAGTAGCTAAAAAATATTCCTTATGATTTTATTGAAAAAAAAATTAGGCCAACACTTTTTAAAAGATAATAATATAATTAATAAAATCATCAGATATGTAAACCCATTATCTAGTGATTCTTTCATTGAAATAGGGCCAGGTAATGGTGCCTTAACATTACCATTATCCAAAAAAATAAAAGTTCTCAAAATCATAGAAAAAGATAAACGATTAATCCCAGATCTTAAAAAAACATTTTCAAACAGCAGTTTAATTAAAATTATCAATGAGGATGTTTTAAAGTATAATTTTAAAAAAAATGTAGAGCCCAATACAAGATTAATTGGAAACCTGCCCTATAATATTTCAACAGAGGTTATTTTTAAAATTATTGAAGCTGCTGAGAATATAAAAGACTCACATTTTATGCTACAGAAAGAAGTTGTAAGTCGTATGATTGCAAAAGCAGGGACTAAAGAATATGGCAGGCTAAGCATTATGACGCAAGTCTATTTTGACATAGAAAAACTTTTTGATATACCTCCTACAGTTTTCTATCCTCAACCCAAGGTTATGTCATCATATGTCAAGCTTATACCCAAATCCTTCTGTTTTAAAAATAAAAATCACGAAAAAAGATTCAAAGAAATTGTCACTACAGCTTTCATCGGCAGAAGGAAGATGATTAAATCAAGTTTAAAAAATTCAATCAGTGAAAAAGATTTGCTTAAATTAGATATAAATACTAATTTAAGACCGGGAGATTTAACAGTGCATAATTTTTTGAAAATATCCAACATCTAATGAAAAAATTTCTTTGCCTAAGTTTATTCATCTTCTCTATATTTTATTTTGTAGAATTCTTTTCATGGTATCTGAGTGACAAAAAAATTCTTATTGAAGATGCAATGATTCTCGCAATCTATGCGAGTTTGCCATTATTTTTTATGATATTTTTAACTCATATTTTTTTCTATCCAAAAAATCAAGATGATCATGCAAAAGTAATTTCTTTTCCACCAATGATAATGTTGTTTTCGGCTAACTTAGGTTTTCTTCTAGGAGCAATAAATAGATATCATTATCAAATTTATGAATTATCTAATTATTTTGATTTTCTTAGATTACCTCTTTTGGGTGTTTTCTTAATGTTTATCTCAGTTATTATAATTCATTTAGCTATAAATCAATTTCATAAAATTAATGAAGACCCTATGCCTACATCTGCATCACAAAACCTTATTGAAAAAAACATATATCAAATAACAAGAAATCCAATGTATCTAGGTCTTTTGATATTTCAAATTGGATTAGGCATGTCTCTCAAATTTATTCATATAACATTATTTTCCATTTTTACATTTTTTGTTTTTGATTATTTTGTTATACGAAGGGAAGAGAAATATCTAGAAAAAAAATTTAAAAATGAATATCTTGTATACAAAAATAAGGTTAGAAGATGGTTATGAGACCTCTTGTAATTTGCTACTTTTTGTAATTACTACTTTATCCCCTTTCAATCCAATATTTATAAATTTTTGATTTTTAAATTCATCGCTGAGCATCTTTCTTGAAATTTCATTTTCAACTAAATACTGTATTTTTCTTTTAATTGGACGAGCGCCAAAAATGGGATCATATCCTTTTTTGGCAATATGCTGAATAACTTTTTTATCTACGCTAACTTTCAAATTAGTCATCTGATGTATTCTATCTTTCAATAAATTAATTTGGGCCTCAGTTATTTTTTCAATATCATTTCTATTGAGTGGTTTAAATGCAATAACGTCATCTATCCGGTTTAAAAACTCCGGTCTGAAATGTTGTTCTATCTCTTCTTTAATATTTTTCCTTATGTCTTCGAATTTATCATCATCATTTGTGGCTAAGTGCCCTATATTGGATGTCATAATTATAATTGTATTCTTGAAATCAACAATACGCCCTTGGCCGTCTGTTAATCTTCCATCATCAAAAAGCTGTAGTAACAAATTAAGTACTTCTGGATGAGCTTTTTCAATTTCATCTAAAAGTATAATTGAATAGGGTTTTCTTCTAATGTTTTCTGTTAAACATCCTCCTTGCTCATAACCAACATAACCAGGAGGTGCCCCAACTAATCTAGACGCATTATGTTTTTCTGTATATTCAGACATGTCTATTCGTATTAAAGAGTCTTCTGAATCAAAAAGAAAATTAGAAAGTTGTTTGGATAATTCGGTTTTTCCTACACCCGTTGGTCCTAAAAATAAGAAAACTCCATTAGGTTTACTTGGGTCTGCAATACCAGCCCTAGATCTTCTTATTGCATTTGCTATTGCTGAAATTGCTTTATCTTGCCCTATAACATATTGTGATAAACATTCTTCAATTCTAAGCAATCTTTCTTTTTCACTCTGTAAGATTGTATTAACAGGAATCCCTGTCCATCTAGAAACAATATCTGCAACAATGTCATCAGTAACTTTATTTCTGAGTAACTTTAATTCACCGGCATCACTCTTATCTGATAATTTGATTTCATTTTCTATTTCAGGTATTAACCCATATTGTAATTCAGACATTTTTGCCAAATCATTTTTTCTCTTTGCATTCTCCAAATCCTGTTTTGCGCTCTCAAGTTTACTTTTTAAATTTTTAGCCCCCAATACCAAATTTTTTTCAGATAGCCAAATTTTTTCTAGGGAGTCGTATTCTCTCGATAGTTCTGATAAATTCTTTTCTAAATCTTCCTTGCGTTTATCTGATTCCGTATCAGTATCTTTTTTTAGAGCTTCTATTTCAATTTTCAGTTGTATTATTTTTCTATCCAACCTATCCATCTCTTCTGGTTTCGAATCAATCTCCATACGTATTAAGCTAGCTGCTTCATCAATTAGATCGATTGCTTTATCTGGTAAATTCCTATCAGTTATATATCTAGCTGACAGGTTTGCAGCTGAAATCAAAGCAGTATCAGTCACAGTTACCCCATGATGAATTTCATATCTTTCTTTTAGGCCCCTAAGTATTGCAACCGTATCTTCTACAGTTGGTTGATTTATCATAACTTTTTGAAATCTTCTCTCTAATGCAGCATCTTTTTCAACATATTGTCTATATTCATCTAAAGTGGTAGCACCTATACAATGCAGTTCCCCTCTTGCAAGAGCAGGTTTTAGCATATTACCAGCATCCATAGATCCTTCAGCTTTTCCTGCACCTACCATAGTATGTAACTCATCAATAAAGATTATAAATTCATCTTTATGTTTTGTTATTTCTTTTAGAACATTTTTTAGTCTTTCCTCAAATTCACCTCTGAACTTAGAACCAGCCACCATTGCGCTAAGATCTAATTGAAGTAATTTTTTATCTTTAAGTCCATCAGGAATTTCATTATTAATAATTCTTTGAGCCAAACCTTCTGCAATAGCAGTCTTACCTACTCCTGGATCACCAATTAATACAGGATTGTTTTTAGTTCTTCTCTGAAGAACTTGAATAGCTCTTCTTATTTCAGAGTCTCTGCCAATAACTGGATCTAATTTACCCTCTTCAGCCAATTTAGTTAAGTCAATTGTGTATTTTTTCAAAACTTCACTTTCGCCTTCAAAATCTTCAGTATCAACTTTTGTATTTTTACGAGATAAATGTATATGAGCAGTAATTTTTTCTAGATCATATTCACAATTAATAAACACATCACGTACTACATCATTCTCTATACATGCTAATAGCGCTATATCTGTCGCAACATATTGATCTTCCAAATCCTTCATAATAATTTCTGATTTTTGTAAAAGGCGTGCAACTGATTTTGAGATTTCTACCATAGTATTATCTCCTTCTACTGTTGGTAAATTAGAAAGCATGCTTTGTACCTGGTGCTGCAACTCAAACAAATTACCAGATTGACTCAATAAAACTCGTTTAGCTAAACAATCACTATTGATTAGGGCATCCAAAAAGTGTGGCACATCTACAAATTGTTGTTGTTTACTATGTGCAGTTTGTTGAGCTATAGCGAGTATGTCTCTGAGTTTTTTTGTAAATTTATCAATATTCATATATTGAATATATGTCCAAGTTGATTAATTACAAGGGGTCAATTTCCTAATGTGAATGCATTCCATCATGACCATGATGAGACTTATCTTCAGCTTTATGCCGAGGATCAATAACTTTAAGTTCGAGCATGTAACGTTTAGACTTGTCAGACTCTACCATAATTTTAACAATTTCACCGACTTTTAAATCACGCCTTCTATTAATAAGCATCAGATGTTTGCCACCATGTTGAAGCTCCATCACACCTTTTGCAGGAATTAAGGGATCTTTAATCTCTACCATTTTTGCTTTTCCATCACTGGAATATTCCATATCATGCAACTGAACTTCATCAAAAACCGGACTGGTTAAACGTATCAATGTAATATCTTCATCTGTCATATTCTTCAATACCCCATAACCAGCATTAATAGCGATATTAGGTGGTCCTTGGAGTATCTTGCCTTCCATTATATGCAAGTCCGAACCCCCATCCTTTTCTGGGCTAACGCCACTCATAAACGGATATACGCCATTGATTGGTAGGATAATTAAAAATAATAAGATATAAAAATAATTTCTTTTCATCTGCTGCATGATACCATGTAAATAAATTATTTTTAATCAAATTATTTATAATATAATTTTCTAAATGAATAAGTTTTTACTAGATATTTTAATCTGCCCTAAATCTCATGGGAAATTAGTCTACAATGAGACTACAAATGAATTGTTCTGTCATGAATCCATGCTAGCTTATCCTATTGAAAATGATATCCCAATAATGTTAGTAGATAGAGCACGAAAATTAAAAGAAGAAGAGATAAATTAAGAAAATGGCAAAAGTTGATATTGGAAAAAAAATTAGAGATTGCAAAATAGAATGTACAGATACAAAAAAGATAAAATTATCAGACTTCTTGAAGAAAAATCTTGTTATATATTTCTATCCAAGAGACATGACCCCAGGCTGCACAACAGAAAGTATAGAATTTAATTCTAATCTCTCTAAAATAAAGAAATTAAATTGTGAGTTAGTTGGGGTTTCTAGAGACTCATTGAAATCGCATGATAAATTTATTGCAAAACATAAATTTAAGTTTCCACTCATCTCTGATGAAACTGAAAAGATTTGTAATCTTTTTGATGTAATAAAAGAAAAAAGCCTATATGGGAGAAAATATATGGGAGTTGATCGCAGTACTTTTCTATTGAATAAAAAAGGGGTAATTTTATTTCAATGGCGTAATGTTAAAGTAAAAGACCATGTAACTGAAGTTATAGGTAAAATTAAGGAGCTGGTTTAAAATGACTCTGGTTGAAACTTTTCTTTTTATAATGATTTTAGTAACACTACTTAATGGTCTTATATTCTTTAGAATGTTCATTAAACTTCAAAAGAAAAATAATGAATTACTAAAAAGGCTCATTGACCAAGAATTAAATAATGCTAATAGCGATACTGGCGCAATGCCTCATTCTGAAATTGAAAAATTAAAAACTGAATTTATGAATAACCCCTATGAGCGTAAAAAATGAGCGGCACTATTTTTTCAAAAATTATAAATAGAGAAATCCCAGCAGAAATAGTTTATGAAGATGATTTGTCATTAGCATTTAATGATATAAGCCCTCAGGCTCCAACACACATCTTGGTCATACCTAAAAAAGAAATCTCAAAACTTAGTGATTCAACCGAGGATGATCAAAATATATTAGGTCATTTATTATTTGTTGCAAAAAAAATTGCAGAGGAAAAAAATATTGAGCATTATAGATTAGTTATTAATAATGGAAGTGAGGCGGGTCAGACTGTTTTTCATATACACATTCACATTTTAGCAGGAAGAGTTTTTGGTTGGCCTCCTGGCTAATCTAATTCAAAATCAAAAAAAAGGATTATAAGCCCATTGGAGCAATGCTTGTCTTTGTCTTATTCTGCATTGCATATCGTTTTTTTTGCAATTTTTATATATAGCGCCTTTATGTCTAGCCCCATAAGCTTTCCATCTCATTATTTGTAGATGATCAATTTTTGGCAACCTTCTGCCCATAAAATACCTACAATACCATTGGAACCAACCTAATGGATCTTCAGAGAAAATCCAACCTTTCTCTATCCATTCCTTCATAGTCAAACCGGACTTAACTTTAAAGTAATTAAGATTAACATCAAATTCTAAATCATTAATTTTAGCTTTTTTGAACCAATTTTTTGGATATTCTGAGATATCACCTTTGAAATAATGACCACCAAAAATACCAGCTTCTAACATTTCTTTAGGAGTTAGTTCAGGTAAAAAGATATTATTTTGTTTGTGATGATTAATTTGTCACTCCCTGTCAAATCATTGGTATATTAATTTTTATTTCTTTTTGAAAATACTAAATATTTTATCAAAAAAATCTCCAAATGGATTCATTCTTAACTTTTCTGATTCAACTGCTATTTCATCTATACATTTCACAGATCTTGCTGGGTAGGGTCCATGAGCAGTCTCTTGATATAGTGCCACAAGATCAAAGCCTAATTCTAAAGTATGACCTATTTCAAAATTTTCATCCCTTGATTGAACCTGACCCTTCATCAATGTTGGTATTCGAGCTAAGTAGATTGGTTCACAATTATTTTCTTTAGATTTGATAACTAGTTTTTCATCAGCTATTTTTTTTGAGTCCAACTCAAGCATTACGAAATCAGCTTCTTTTAAAAAACTTTCAATGTCATCTGTGGAATCATCTTCTTCATATCTAACCCCTATTTTAGTTTTGGAAAATCCTGCTGATTTTGCTTCTTTAATTTTATCTAAACCACTTTTCTTAAAGATAGAAATATATTCTGGTTGTAGTTCTTTTGCAAAATCCAGATATTTTGTAAAGTTTTGAAGATTTTTATCATCCGTATCTAAATAAATAGAAGTATTACATTTTCTCTTTTCTGATTCTTCTCTAAATTTTTCAGCCCTATCTTTTGAAACAGATTCTCCATCACTGTGAAGAATTCGTGCTATATCAACTCCATCAGTCCACTGTCTAGCTATTCCAGCAATAATCATGGTTTTGAGCTCTTGAGGATCATCTGTTGATGGTCCTAGCGTTGCTATTATAAGGCTTAATCGATGTCTTTCTTCCATAAATATACCTTAACTTCTTTAGGGTAACCTAACCTCCCTAGTTAGAATATACACATAGTATAGACTTTTTTTAAAAATAATAATAATATATTGCGTTGGGGGGATAATGATAAGAATATTAATAATTTTATCTTTAATTGCACAACCTGTTAGTGCATTAAGTCTATCTATCAGCCAAGATTCTGTATATCAAAAAGAATCTTTAGCTAATCATTCTCTATCTAATCAAAAATTTGCAATTTGTAAATTACATTTTGATAGAAATTCCGATAATGAGTCAGGTCACTGCAATGTTTGTGATTTGTTTGCTGATGATAATGATTTAATTATAAATAATGTTGCTGATAATGTATCAACAAAAATGATATATACTATCGCTCAAAAATTAAAACAGCCTTATTCCAAATTTTTATCTTTAGTTTCTTCAAGATCACCTCCATCTAAACTTTTATAAAAAAGTTTATTTAATATTTCACAAATTTTTTAATTAGGAGGTACCTCGTGAAAACGAATATAAAAATATTATCATCAGTTTTTCTTCTCTTTGTAATAAATGTTGCAAATACAGAGGAGTTAACTGATATCAAAATAAGTAGCCCTGTAATGGACAATGCTCTTATCAAGAATGAAGCAATAGAATCAATAAATACTAAAAATGCAATTGATGGTGGAGACTTATTAAGAAATATAAATGGAGTCAACACCATTAGAAGGGGTGGGCATGGGCTAGATGCCGTAATTAGAGGTCAAAGTGATCAAAGATTAAATACCCTACTTGATGGCGCTATGGTTTATGGGGCATGCTCATCAAAGATGGATCCAGCTTCTACTTATGTAAACATAGAAAATTATGACACCATCACAGTAATTAAAGGTACACAAAGTGTTATGTTTGGACCTGGAGGTTCCGGTGGAGTTGTAAGTTTTGATAGAGTGACAGAGCCTCTACCTATGGTTACAAAAAATAAAGGAGGCGAAACTTACCAGCCAAATAAATATAAAATTGGACAAACATTTGATAGTAATTCGGAAGCAATGACTAGTATTGGGGATGTTCAAATTGGTTTAGGTAAAACATTCTTTAGATTAAATGGCTCTTACAGCGATGCCAATGATTATGAAACTGGTACGGGCATAAAACCAAAAACAGGATTTCGTACTCATGACTATGCGCTTGTTTATGGGTGGCGAACTGATAACAATAGCAAAGTAGAATTTGTCTATGATAATAATTCCCAAGAAAATGTTGAGTACGCAGGACTCTTGATGGATATTGTTTACAGTTATACAGATATCTATAGTTTTAAATATCACACCGCTGTTCCGATGTTAGGTTTGGACACACTAAACTTTGATGTTTACCAATCAGATATGGATCATCTAATGGATAACTACACTGCAAGATCAACTTCAGAACGTGGAAGCGAAATGAAAATGAAGACTCCTGCAGCATCTGACACCTATGGTGGAAGACTTATAGGTACCTTAGGTAAAGATATGAGAGTTGGAATAGATTATGAAAAAAATAGAAGGGATGCTGAACAAAATATGATGATAAGTGGAACGAATTATCATCTAACATACTTATGGCCTGGAGTTGAAATTGAAAAACTTGGCTTATTTATGGAAAAAGATAAGAATGTTGGCTCTTCAAGTTTACTCACATATGGCTTGCGTTACGATATGATTGAAGCTGAGGCAACCAAAGCTGCTGATGATCCTGGAAGTGACCATATGTTGCAGGTAACAGCCAATAGTTTGTACACAACCTATTACGGTGTTAATGCAGGTAAAAGAGATTTTGATAATCTAAGTGGATTTATTCGTTATTCAAAGTCTTTAGGTAACAACTCTAGATATTATTATTCATTTAGTAGAAATGCTCGAAGCCCTGATGCTACAGAGCTCTTCAATGCAAAAACTTCTATGGCAATGGCAGCCAAATATCAAAGAAGACATATAGGTAACCCTACTATCAAAACAGAAAAGCATAATACCTTTGAATTTGGTTATAAGGGAAATATTTATAATATTGATTTAGACGGAACAATCTATACGAATAACGTAAGTGATTACATTACTCCTTATCGTGTTTCAACTAATACTGATGAAACACTTGATAGTGATACTAATGACACTAGACTTTATAAAAATATAAATGCGCGCCTTTGGGGCTATGAGCTATCTCTGAAAAAAGCTCTAAGCCCCAATTTTGCGGCTATTTTAAATCTTAATTACACTAGAGGTGATGATAGAACACAAAATAGACCGTTAGCACAAATAACCCCGTTAACAGGAGATTTCACCCTTGATTATACAACCACTACTACTAACTATGGATTGAGAGTAAGGTTTGCAGATACTCAAGATAACGTTGATACGAGAGTTATTGATGTGGGGAAAACACCTGGATATACGGTATATGATGTTTATGTTGGTTTTGAGCCAACACCAAATGTGAGGTTGGCATTGGGGATGAGTAATATAACTGATAAAAGATATGCAACTCATCTTAATGTTGCTAACCAAATTGATTCTACTGCTGCACGTGTAGATGAAGCAGGTAGAAGCATTTGGGGATCATTAATTTTAGATTTCTAAATTATATTTAGTAATCAATTTGATAAGATGAGAGGCAGTCTACTGCCTTTCGTCTATCTTTAGCCTATAATGGGAGAATGATTGAAGCATTACCCAATATTCAAACAATTTTTTTTGTTGTAATTTTCATAATTATTTTCATTATTGAATACTACAATTCAAATCGTGTTTGGAAGACCGCAAGATTTAAAAGATTGTTTTTTCATACAGTTTTTGCTGTCTTAAATTCCATTATTTTATATATACCAAGATTATTACTTCTTATTCCGGTACTTCTATTTACTGAAGAAAAGGGGTTTGGTTTTCTAAATACTATAGACCAGTTTTATTTTATAGAGGTACTATTAGGGGTTTTGCTTTTTGACTTTGCATATTATTGGTGGCATAGATTCAATCATACCATCCCTTTTTTATGGAGATTCCACTCCATACACCATTTAGATACTCATTTAGATGTTACTACCTCATTGAGATTTCATTTTGGAGAACTGCTTTTATCTCTTGTATATGATGTATTTTTAATTTTATTAATAGGTGCCCCTTTAGAAGTTTATATTTTTTATAAAATTATTTTGACTTCATCTAGCCATTTCCATCATTCAAATTTAAAATTAACTGATAGGATTAATAATGTGCTAATGTATTTTATAGTCACACCTAAATATCATACAAATCACCATACTGTTGTAGAAACAACAAGAAATGCAAACTATACTTCAATTCTTACAATCTGGGATAGAGTATTTTTTACCTATATAGATTCTAACGATATAGATAGATCTAACATGGGTTTGGAGAATAGAAGGCTAGAATTAAATCTTTTTGAAAATTTAAAAAGACCATTCGTTAGAGATCAGAATGAGTTGACATAGATTATAGATTTTGTTCTAATTAACTCACGCCGATTTGATATCAGCTTGCCGGCGTAAAATAGCTAAAGCGATCGGTAAAACCATCTATGCTCTAGCAAGATGGTTTTTTTATTGGTAGTTGATCTTCAGCTTGTGACCAAACCGATCAGGTAAAACACTAAAGAGGAGAAAAAAATGGCAAAAATATTGCATCACTCTGAAAACGAGAAATTGTTTTTTGATGAAACCTTATCATTATCATCGAAAAGATCTCGCAGAACAGAAAATCACATTGCTAAAGTAATATTTAGAAAATTATCTAAAAATTTTTCTAGTATTCCTAAACAAGAAATCAATAATGCGCTAAGAACTATATTTTGTAATATCAAAATTCAAATTGGTCAATGCGATATATCAAAGAAGGATGATTGTTTTTTGATAAAAATACATTCACGACTTAATTCTGATCTCTTTGAATTGATACTGGCAAAATCTGTCAGTTTGGTTGGTCTCAAATATAAATGTGATAACTGTAAACTGGAGGTAGAAAATGATGAGAAAACAATTTTCTTTCATTATTGATCAATTATCTAATGTTTTTTATGAAATAAAACAAGGTGATTGGGTGGGAGTTAAAAGTGAAATTCAGTTACTTGTTACTGGAAAAACCTATAGAGGAAAAGTAAAAGTAATTGATACAACTTTTAAAAAATATAAAGACTATGAATCTAAACCTGGTGAGAATGTTACGATTCTAATGGAAGGTTTTGATGGAAAAAAATGTTCAATGCATCTTGGAAAAGATAATCCATATAATTGGATGCCAAAATACATTCAGGCAAAACTAAAAGCACGTGGTGAATTACCACCCGACCATAAAATAGAGTAAATGTTCGTAGTAGCAACCCCTTCAATCCCTGAGGGGGTTGTAACTAGCAGAGGAATATAATGCTGAACTAGCTTTAAATTAATTTCTTTAATTTGTGCTTAAGAATGTACCATTCAGTTGCAATAGACCACTTTATCTTATTAACAAATATTTCTATAACCAGCATAGAGTTTTTAAGTAAGCTCATTTAGATTTTCTCCATTTGTCCATTAATTTTACGGTTTCTGTCTATTTTTTACTTAACAGAATACATATATATACTAGATTGTTTACTATTTTATAATAAATAAGTGTTTTGTCTATATATTGTCCATAACAATAACATAACAAAATAGAGAAAACAATCCTTTCTTTCAGAATTGATAGAGATCAACAAGGATAATTATTTTTTTGTTTTTG
>CEUZ01139135.1_pt1 | contig 18074 bp, 17 predicted proteins | sample 361511 | NCBI WGS metagenome assembly CEUZ01 (sample SAMEA2622822, study PRJEB7988) | marine metagenome | biome: marine biome (ENVO:00000447); feature: surface water layer (ENVO:00002042); material: "saline water (ENVO:00002010), including plankton (ENVO:xxxxxxxx)" | depth 5 m
AACCCCCCTCCATCATCACTTAAAATAAGTGACAAACATAAAAGGCTCCCTTTTTTTCCCAAAACTTACGCACAAAGTCAACAATTTAAGAAAATTGCAAATCCAAAAAAAATTTTTTTTGGAATAAGTTTTTAATTTGTTAATGTTTATCATTTTTTCGCAGATTTCTAATTAAAAATTAGAAAATAACTATACAAAATTTTTATTCAGTATTATTAGATTTAAACTTATTCCATAATTTGATTATTTTTTTACATTAAAAATAGTGTCAGTTAGGTGTAAACACATTTTATTATAACTAATTTATTAACATGAAATCTCTTAATTCTTTTAATACAAAAAAAAATATCATCATTGATGAAATAGAATATACTTATTTCGATTTAAGTACTCTTTCACAAACTTATGATTTTGAATTAGTTAAAATTCCAAACTCAATAAAAATAATAATTGAAAATCTTTTAAGAAATGAAGATGGAGAAGCTGTGACAAGAGAAATGATAGATAATTTATGTAAAAAAATTACGAAACCATTAGAAAATTTTGAAATATCATTTACTCCAACCCGAGTTCTTATGCAGGATTTTACAGGTGTTCCCGCAGTAGCAGATCTGGCTGCTATGAGAGATGCTCTAAGAAATAAAGGTGTTGATCCTAATAATATAAATCCATTATCAAGAGTTGATTTGGTTATAGATCACTCTGTAATGGTTGACCATTTTGGAAATGAAAGTTCCTTTGAGGATAACGTAAAAAAAGAATTCAACCGCAATAAAGAAAGATATGAGTTTTTAAAATGGGGCCAAAACACATTTGATAATTTTTATTTAGTACCTCCAGGTGGTGGAATTTGTCACCAAGTTAATCTTGAAAATATTGCCAAGACTGTTTGGTCTAAAAAAATAAAAAATGATAATTATCTTTATCCAGACTCAGTTGTTGGCACAGATAGTCACACAACTATGGTAAATGCCCTATCAGTTTTAGGTTGGGGTGTTGGCGGTATAGAAGCGGAGGCCGCAATGCTGGGACAACCAATTTCTATGAATATTCCAAAAGTAGTTGGTTTCAAACTAGCTGGAGAACTTAAAGAAGGTATAACAGCAACTGATTTAGTTTTAACTATTACTGAAATATTGAGAAAAAAAGGAGTAGTAGGAAAATTTGTTGAATTTTTTGGATCTGGTCTAAAAAATTTATCTCTTGCTGATCGATCAACTATATCAAATATGGCTCCAGAATATGGAGCTACTTGTGGTTTCTTTTCAACAGATAATGAAACGTTAAATTATTTGAAACTATCTGGAAAAGATGATCACCAATTAAAAGTTGTAAAAGAATACACTAAGTTGCAAAATCTTTGGTCAGAAAATTATTACGAACCTACTTTTGATGAAACTTTGCATTTAGATTTAGACAATATAAAACCATCAGTAGCTGGACCTAAGCGCCCACAAGATAAAATTTTTGTAACAGACATACCAAGTGTATTTAAAGAAATAGACAACTCAGTTTATAAAGCACCGAGCAATAACAAAAAACTTCAGTCAGGAGATGTTGTTATAGCGGCAATCACAAGCTGTACTAATACTTCAAATCCTAATGTCATGGTGGCTGCAGGACTTGTTGCAAAGAAGGCTGTTGAGCTTGGACTAAAAGTCAAACCTTGGGTGAAAACAAGCTTGGCACCAGGTAGTAAAGTTGTTAGCGATTACCTAGATAAGGCTGACCTATCTCAATATTTAAATAAAATTGGTTTTAATTTGGTAGGATATGGATGTACTACATGTATTGGTAATTCAGGACCATTAAATGAATGGGTATCAAATGAAATTAAAGAAAATGATTTAACAGTTTGTTCAATCCTATCTGGAAACAGAAACTTTGAAGGTCGTGTCCATCAAGAAGTTAAGGCTAACTTTCTTGCTTCTCCGCCACTTGTGGTTGCTTTTGCAATTGCAGGAAATATCAATGTTAATTTATTTACTGACCCAATTGGAATAAATAACAATGGAGATAAGGTTTTTTTAAAAGATCTGTGGCCATCTTCAAAAGAAATTAACGAGATTATTAACAAATCTTTATCCACTGATATGTTTTTGAAAAGGTATGAGGAGATATATAGCGGTGATCAGAACTGGAAATCAATAAATAGCGTATCAGAAACTACTTACACATGGAATGCTTCTAGTACTTATATCAAGCATCCACCTTTCTTTGAAAATGATGAAAATGAAGTTAAAGATATTGTTAATGCAAGAATTCTTGCACTCTTTGGTGATAGTGTAACTACTGATCATATTTCTCCTGCTGGAGCTATAAAACCAAATAGTCCTGCAGGAAAATATTTAAATGAAAGACAAATAAGTAGAAAAGATTTTAATTCATATGGTTCTAGAAGAGGTAATCATGAAATCATGATGAGAGGTACATTTGCAAACATAAGGATTAAAAATGAGATTATCCCAGGAACAGAGGGAGGAATAACAAAATTTTATAATGATGAGAATGAAATTGAGATGCCCATTTATGATGCTGCTATCGAATATGCCAAAAATAACACCCCTTTAGTTATTTTTGCTGGCAAAGAATATGGCACTGGATCATCAAGAGATTGGGCAGCAAAAGGCACAAAACTATTAGGCATAAAAGCTGTAATTGCAGAAAGTTTCGAAAGAATACATCGTTCAAATTTGATTGGTATGGGGGTTTTGCCTTTGCAATTTATTTCAGATCAAAATAGAAAATCTCTCAACCTAATTGGAGATGAAACAATTACTATAAAAGGATTAAATGCTATAACACCAAACGCAGAGCTTGTATGTGAAATAAACTCCAAGCATAAAAGATCTTTTAAACTGCTTTGCAGAATAGATACTATTAAAGAGTTGGACTATTATAAACAAGGTGGTATTTTACAATACGTGTTAAATTCAATTATTAAAAAAGCATCATAATTTATTAGGTGAAAGCAGAAGATAACAATCTACTAGCAGTGCTAGGTCCAACTAACACAGGTAAAACCTATCTAGCATTTGAGAGACTAATGTCTTACCAATCTGGAATATTTGGATTTCCTCTCCGCCTACTGGCTCGTGAAAATTATGATAAAGCTGTAAAAAAAATTGGAATAAATAATGTAGCCTTAGTTACAGGTGAAGAAAAAGTTATACCTAAAGAAGCTAAATATTTTTTTTGTACAGTAGAGTCTATTCCCAAAAACATCAACGTGGAATGTGTAGCTATTGATGAAATTCAGTTAGCATCAGATTATGAAAGAGGGCATATATTTACTGAACATTTGTTAAATACAAGAGGTGAATTTGAAACAATTTTTTTAGGCGCTTTGACAATAAAACCTTTGTTGTTAAAAATTTTTCCAAATATTAAATTTGAGCTGAGAGAGAGATTTTCTAAACTTAGTTACATTTCTAACAGAACTTTTTCTAGACTTAAACCTCGATCAGCAGTCATTGCCTTCAACATAAACAATGTTTATGAAATAGCTGAGAATTTGAGATCCCATCGAGGAGGTGCAGCAGTTGTACTTGGGTCATTAAGTCCTAGAACAAGAAATGCGCAAGTTGAAATTTACGAGGAAAAGAAGGTTGATTATCTTGTAGCTACGGATGCAATAGGAATGGGACTTAATTTAAATATTGATCATGTCGCTTTCTCCTCGATTGAAAAATATGATGGTAGATTTAAGAGAAATTTGTATACTACTGAAATTGGTCAGATTGCAGGAAGAGCTGGTAGATATGAAAACAATGGAACCTTTTCATTATTAAAAAATGCAGGTGAACTTGATATAAAAACGATTAGAGATATCGAGGATAGTAATTTTAATCCAATTAACAAAATATATTGGAGAAATACTTCTTTAGACTTCTCAAACATTAATAATTTTCTTGCAAGTTTAAAAGAGTATTCTGTTCATGACTATTTTATTCATAAAAAAAATGCCTCAGATGAGCTGAATTTTAGACATTTAGTTGAAGATCAAAATGTAAAAAAACTACTTACAACAGAAGATAGAATAAGCCTTTTGTGGGATGTTTGCAGAATTCCTGATTTTCAAAAATTATTTAATGACTCTTATCTTCAGTTTCTCAAAACAATTTTTTTACTTTTAGTAAAAAATGAAAAAATACCAAAATTATGGCTTGAAAAAAATATTTTAGGACTTCAAAATTTTAACGGTGGAATTGAAGAGTTATCATTAAAAATTTCCCAAGTAAGAACTTGGACATATATTTCAAATCACCAAAATTGGATAGATAATGAAAAATATTGGCAAGAAATTACTCAAAATATTGAAAATGAACTATCAGACAATCTTCATGAAGGTTTAACAAATAGATTTGTTGATGCAAATTCAAAATATTTCTTCAAATCAAATGAAAATGAATTTACTCAAAATTTAAGTGTTTCTGATGATAAAATTATAAAAATCAACAACAAAGAGTATGGATCTTTGCATAGTTTTAATTTAAAATTAAACAAAGACGTAATTTCTAATTCCCTTTTTTCATTAACCCATGTAAAAAAATTAGCTAGAAAAATGATTGAAGATAAAATTAACAATTTTTTGAATGCCCCTAATGAATCTATTAGTTTTGGAACTATCAATGAAATCAATTTTAATGAAAGTATAAAAATTTATTGGGGGGAAGAAGCTGTTGGATATCTTTCACGAGGTCTTAATATTTTTAGCCCTAATGCAGAAGCTTTGAGTAATGAATATATAAGTAGTGAAAACAAATTATTAATTGCAGCAAAACTTCAAAAATGGGTTGAGGAATTAGTAAAAACATTGCTATGGCCAGTAAAAGAATTGGATAATGAAAACATATCTGCAAATGTAAGGGCAATTAAATTTAATGTATTTGAAAATTTTGGAACAATGCCAATTGATAAATTTATTACTTTTATAAAAAACTCATCAGTCGAAGAAAAAAATTTAATTTCAAAATTAGGTATTAGAATAGGTGCGAAGTATTTTTTTGTACCTAATTTTTTAAAAAAAGCACCAATGGAATTATCAGCAATATTGTGGTGCTTATTCAATAATCATAAATTTGATGGCTCATTACCTTTACCAAAAGATGGAAGAGTTTCTTTTGAGACACAAAATCAAATGAAGAAAGGGTATTGGGCTGCAATTGGGTATATTAAACTTAATAATTTTGCGCTTAGAGTCGATGTATTTGAAAGAATTTTTTTTATAGCCAGACAAAAAATAAAAAAAGGGCCTTTTTTAGACTCATCAGATTTAATGAACCCCGTTGGTTGTGATAGAAATCAGTTAAAAGAAATACTAAAATTTTGTGGCTTCAGTGTTTTAAAATTAAACAATGAAAGATATTTGTATTATAATGTAATAAAAAAAATCTCTTCAAAGTTACCAAAAAACAAAACAAAAAAAATAGATATTAAAAAAATAAGCAATACTTCTAGAGACAAAAACAAAGATAAAAAACAAGCAGATCCAAATTCTCCTTTTGCAGTTTTGGAAAAACTACTTTAAAGATTTTTTTAAATTGATATTAGTAAGGAATTAAATTGTTACAATCTCTAAAAAAAATATTTTCAAATGAAACTAGTAAAAACAAAGTTTTAGAAAATAAAGATATTGATATTTTAGCAGGAATTTTAATAGAGGCTGCAAATACTGATGGAAAAGTCACGCAAGATGAAATCAATCAAATTTCATACAGCTTAATAAATATATTCAAAGAAAATCCAGAAGAGGTTGAGATGGCATTATCTAAAGCACTTGATGACAAAGATAACTCACGATCTCTCTTCTATTATACTTCTAAATTAAATAAATCTTTCTCACATGAAAAAAAATTATTGTTGATTGAAGTTTTATGGGAAGTTATTTTGTCTGATAATGAGGTCCATGATTTCGAGTCAAATTTATTAAGAAGACTGGCAGGTCTATTATATGTCTCAGATATTGAGTGTGGTAACGCAAAAAAAAGAGCAAAGGAGAAATTGAAAATTTTATGACATATGTAGTGGATGAGAGTTGTATTAAATGTAAACATATGGATTGTGTTGATGTATGTCCTGTGGATTGTTTTTATGAAGGTGAAAATATGCTGGTAATTCATCCAGATGAATGTATTGACTGTGGAGTTTGTGAGCCTGAGTGTCCGATTGAAGCAATTCACTCAGATACTGAAGAGGGAATGGAAATTTGGGCAGAAATAAACAGAAAGTATTCAGAAATTTGGCCAGTAATTACTGAAAAAAAAGATCCACCAATTGATGCTAAGGAATGGGAAAAAATTGAAAATAAATTTAAAAATCATTTTAGTGAAAAACCTGGAAATAAAATATGAGCCCAAAAAAAACTGAATATAAAATTGGTGAAACTGTAGTTTATCCAAAACATGGGGTAGGAGAAATAGTAAAAATTGAAACAATGGAGATTGCTGGTATTAAAACAACCTTCTACGTTGTTAGAATGGAGCAATCCAAATTAACGATTAGAGTCCCCCTAGATAAACAAGAAGAGGTTGGATTAAGAAGAGTTGCTTCAAAAAAAGTTATTGATGAAGTTTATCAAGTTCTTAAATTAAAAGCTAAAATAAGGAGAATTATGTGGAGTAGAAGGGCCCAAGAGTATGATGCAAAAATTTTTTCAGGGGATCCAATTAAAATAGCAGAAGTAGTAAGAGATCTTTTTAGGAAAAACACACAATCTGAACAGTCTTATAGTGAAAGACAAATGTTTCAAGTAGCTATTGAAAGATTGGCAAGAGAAGTAGCGGCTGCTGAAAAAACAGATTATTTTCAATCAACTGAAAAAATTGAAACAATATTAAGAAATAAGTAGTTGAAAAATTATAGTAACTTTTCAGAATTAGTAAATGCAAACAAGATATGGGCAATAGGCTCATTACATTCAAGTTTGGCATCATTTCAATCAATTAAAAAATATATTTTATCCAACTTTGAATTAAATGATAAGTTAATTTTTTTAGGAAACATTATAGGTTTTGGAGATAATTCAAAAGAAACTATCAACGAAGTTCTTCAATTAAGATTAAATCTTATGGCTAAATATAAACTTAAAACCACAGACATTATTTTTCTTAGAGGGGCACAAGAAGAAATGTTAAGTAAACTTTTACAATTACACATTGCTCCAAACCCAATTGAAATATTAGATTGGATTTTTAGTCATGGTGTGGACAAAACAATTATCTCGTATAATTTTGATCCTGATGAATTTAGAAAAATTGTTACTCAAGGAACTATTAACATTAATAAATTAACTACAAAATTAAATAATCAAATATCCTATTGCCCAGGACATAAAGAATTTTTTTCAAATCTTAAACATGCAGCATATACTGATACAAAGAAGGTACTTTTCGTAAATAGGGGTGTTGACATTTCAAGACCTTTGTCGGCACAAAATGATTGTTTTTGGTGGGGTTATCAGAGTTTTTCAAAAATAAATAAACCTTACTTTTCTTTTAAAAGGATTGTTAGAGGATATCAATCAAACATACTTAACAATATCGAAAGTGCTAAATCTAACGTTTTGTGCACACTTTTTAAACAGCCACTTCATAATAAAAAAATTTTAGCCGGTATTTTTGCGAAAAATGGCGATATTTTAGAGTTATTTGAGTCAAAGTGATCTAAATCATTTTTTATACGTATAATTAAGTATGACAGTCAAATCTCTAATTGCCAATAATTTGGTTGAATTCTCTAAGAAATCAAAAATACTTGAAAAAAAGGAAGAATTTTATCATATTCAGCAATGGAGAGAAAAGAGACAATCTAAGTCACTTCAGATTATATTAAATTCTTATTTAAGATTGGCCGTTTCTTATGCGAGAAAGTATAAAAGCTATGGATTGCCGCTTGATGATCTAATTCATGAAGCAGTTCTTGGAATTATGCATGCTCTAGAAAAATTTGATATTTCAAAAGATTTTAGATTATCCACTTACGCTTCCTGGTGGATTAGAGCGTCAATTCAAGATTATATTCTAAAAAACTGGTCAGTTGTTAAAACAGGATCAACAGCTTCTCAAAAAGCTCTTTTTTTTAATTTAAGAAAAATAAAGCAACAAATTTCTGATGCTTCTTCCGATTTTATGGGCCAAAAAGAAATTAATCAAGTTTCAGAAATGTTAAATGTAAAAACATTTGAAATACAAAACATGGAATCAAGATTAAGCGGTGGTGATGTATTCCTTAATCAAAAAATTGATAATGACTCAGAAAATGATCTCATGAGCCTACTAGAAGACGAAAGAGCAAATCCTGAAGAATCTTTTGAAAATTTTAATGATGGAAAAATAAAAAAAGACTATCTTGAACAAGCTATTTCAACTCTTAACGATCGTGAAAGAACGATTATTAAGTTAAGAAAACTTAGAGAAAAAAGCATAACCCTTGATGAATTAGGTCAAATGCTAAAAATAAGTAAAGAGAGAGTTAGGCAAATTGAAACCAAAGCATTAGAAAAACTAAAAACAACTATAGTTGAAATTTCTCAACAAAATAAAGAATTTTTTATTTGATACTTCTATCCCTTTAAAATAAAGTTAATTTGTGTTTCGAAACTTTTTTATTATTTTGTTATTCTTTTTTAAATCTACATTTTTATCAGCACAAGGATATGATGTTTTTGGAATAGGAATATATGATGTAAAGTTTGACGGCTCATCTTCAAACTACGCAACAGATATTAGATTTGAAAGACGTTTTGACAATACATTAGTTGATATTGGACCTGAAGAAGATAATTTCTTTTATTTAAAACCATTTGCCGGAATAGAGGTAACCACTGATTCTGCTCTTTATGTTCTAGGCGGTATTTATTTAGAGGACAATTTAGGAAAATTGTTAACTGGCAATCAAAATAAATGGAATTTTACTCCAAGTTTTGGTCTTGGTTACTATGACGATGGAGACGGAAAAAAATTAGGTAATAAATTAGAATTCAGAACTACTTTAGAAATGAGTTATCAATTAAAAAATGATGATCGAATTGGAATATCTCTTGGTCACATCTCAAACGCAAACATAGGAAATAAAAATCCAGGCGTTGAAATAATTAGTTTATCCTATCAAAAACCTTTTTAGTTTATTAATAGACTTTTTTCTTTAACAAAACTTAGAAAAATTTTTTCAAGTTTGTCAAAATTATTATTTTTCATATTAGTGTGAATATCGATTTTAAATTTTTTTCCATTTGCAACACCAAAAAAAATATTCAGTAGGGGGCTCAATAATCTATAAATACTGTCAGTGCCTATTTTTGGTTTAATATAATTAAAATACTCAATAATTGTATCTTCTGAAATTTTATAAGAAGATAAATTGTTATAAAACAGACTATCAACTTTTCTTAAACAAAAGGGATTATTTTGAATCAATCTTCCAACCATAATGCCGTCATGTATTTTAGATAAATCTATAGCTTTCTCAATTGTGTCTATTCCACCATTTAATACAAAAGTAATATGAGGAAATTTTTCTTTAATTCTTTTTACAAAATCATAGTTTAGTGGTGGAATATTTCTGTTATCTTTGGGACTAAAACCACTTAAAATTGCATTCCTTGCATGAACATAAACAATTTTGATACCACTCTTTAAAATTTCATCAATAAATTCTTCAAAATAATCATAATTAAAATTTTTACCTATTCCAATTCTACATTTGATTGAAACTTCAATATTCTTATTTATCTGCAATGCGCTCAAACAATTTTTAACCAGACTTTTGTCTTGCATTAAACATGCTCCAAAACTTCCCTTTTGGACAGCCTTACTTGGACAACCAACATTTAAATTTATTTCATTGTAATTTAATTCGTATGCTATTTTTGCACATTTATGTAAATCATCGTATTCAGAGCCTCCGACCTGCAGTGCAATTGGATTTTGGTTATCATTTGCTATTATTGATTGAGTATTTTGCGAATGAATTAAAGTTTTGGTTGCAATCATTTCTGAAAATAAAAAAGTTTTTTTTGATAATATGCGATAGAGATTTCTTGCATATGGAGTTGTGTATCCCATCATGGGCGCAACACAAAATTTTCGCTCTATTAAATTGTTCATAATTAAAATTAACTTTTAAAAACAAAAGGTAATTATACTTCTAATTACTTGCCTACAATAATTTGTTAATATAAATTGAATTTCTTAGTAATTTTTATGAAAAATAATAAAATCCAGTTGCCAAAATTTTTAAAGAATAGATACAATATTTGGAAAGCCAGTTCTTATGTACAAAATGAAAAAAACATAAAAAAACTTGCTAAACTTGGTCAAAAACCTAAAGCAATGATTATTTCCTGCTGTGATTCAAGAGTAAATGTTTCATCTATCTTTGGGGCTAAAGAGGGTGATTTTTTTATATATCGTAATATTGCAAATATAATACCACCATACGGATCAACTAAAACAGATCATTCAACATTTGCTGCAATTGAGTATGCAATAAAAGAATTAAAAGTTCCTAATTTTATTGTTCTTGGTCACACTAAGTGTGGTGGCATTAAAGCTGGTCATTCCCAACATATGAAAGGCCAAAATAAAAAATATAAATTTATAAATAGTTGGTTATCAAACCTTAATACTGCATATAAAAATATTCCAAAAAAATTATCTATAGAAAATCAAATTAATTTTCTTGAAGAAGAAAATATAAGAGTGTCTGTTCATAATTTACTACAATTTCCTATAGTAAAAAAAATGATAAAAAATAAAAAACTTTCTATTTTTGGCTTAATATACGATATTAGCTCAGGTGATATTAAATCATTATAAGTTTATACAATAAGTAATAAATATTTATTTATAAGAGTGTTTTCTTAATGGAAATTTTCTTTTTTTAACACTTCTAACAAAATTATTAATTGCCTTAGAAATACTTATTTCAATATTAACAAAATTTTTTACAAATTTTGGTTTTTTTATGTTGGAATTAAAGTTTAAAATATCATCAATCACCAAAACTTGTCCATTGCAATATTTTGAAGAGCCAATTCCAATAGTAGGTATCGACAATATGTTTGTAATTTTGTTTGCAACTTTTTCATTAATACATTCCAGCACAATAAATTTTGAACCCACCTTCTCTAGTTCGGTTGCTAAATATAATAGTTCATCTGCATCCTTAGATTCCTTGCCAACACTCTTAATTTTTTTAAAATCTGAAAATTTTTGAGGTGTTACTCCTATATGAGATACCACTTTAATTTTATTATCTGATAAATGTTTTACTATCTCAATATTTTTTTTATCTGTTTCAATTTTAAGAAAATCAGCTTTCGTGAAAGAAATTAATTCATTTGCATTTTTTAAAGCCTCTTTTTTATTTCTATAAGTATTGTAAGGCATATCAATAATACTCATTGAATATTTTGTATTTCTAATCACTGCCTTTCCATGATTTTTCATCATTTCAAGTGTAACACCTCTTGTGTTTTTCATTCCATATAAAGTTGTACCAACTGAGTCACCAACTAATATTAAATCTACTTTACCGTCTAATAAATTTGCGATAGGCTTCGAGTAAGCAGTTAGGCAAGTAATAGTTGATTTGTTTTTTTTTAATAATAAATTTTTATAACTAACTTTAGACATTTAAACGGAACGAGTAATTCCACCATCAACACGAATGTTCTGTCCAGTAATATACGCCCCACCTTCAGATGCTAACATTTCAATAACAGAAGAAATTTCACTCACTTTACCATATCGTTTAAGCGGTATGCGATTTATGAACTCTTCTTTTTCAGGCAAGCTATCTATAAATCCAGGTAAAATATTATTCATTCTGATATTATATTCTGCATATTTATCTGCATAAAGTTTTGTAAAACTAGCCAGACCTGATCTAAATACCCCTGATGTTGGAAATGATTTCTCTGGTTCAAAGGTGGCAAAAGTAGAGATATTTATTATAGAACCACTATTCTGTTTTTTCATTATTGGCGTAACTATTCTTGATGATCGAATAACATTTAAAAGATATACCTCCATACCCTTAATCCAATCTTCATCTTTTAATTCTAAAATATCTCCTTTGGGTCCATGTCCAGCACTATTTACAACAACATCTACTTTGTTAAATTTGCTCAAAATTCTCTCAAAAAATATTTCAATATCCTTAGTGATCAAGTTTGACCCAGTAAAACCAACACCACCCAATTCTTTAGCTAATTCTTCACCTTTTCCAGATGAAGACATAATTCCAATATCATATCCTTTTGATGATAAATGTTTTGCTGCGTCAGCACCCATGCCGGTACCCGCTGCAATAAATACAGCTGTTTTTTTCATCTTATGCTTTTATCATATTAGCTATTAAAATATCTACTATCAAAACATTCTTATTTTAAGCGGTAATTAATTTCCTTTCAGCCAAAGGTTTTTCTTTTACTGGTAAATGAATTATTGCCGAGAATGCCCCTACCCCTATTCCTACCCACCATACAATGTCATAACTTCCATATATATCGTAAAATAAACCACCTAACCATACACCAACAAATGAACCAATTTGGTGAGATAAAAATACTATACCATATAAGGTGCCCATAAATTTTAATCCATATATGTATCCTATTATTCCAGAAGTTAATGGAACTGTTGCAAGCCACAAAGATCCCATCACTATTGAAAACACAACCACAGACGTAGGTGTAATTGGTAACATTATAAATGCAATTGCAGCAATTGTGCGTCCCGCATAAATAATCGATAATAAATATTTTTTTGTATAATATTTTCCCATTGCGCCTGCTGCAATTGAACCAATAATATTAAACAATCCAATTAAAGCTATTGATAATGCTCCTAGAGACGCAACAGAATTACAAACAATACTAATTAAGCTACCTTGTATAATTGGACTGCTTGCTTCAGCAATAAAAGCTGGAAAATGTGCTGTAATGAAAGCTAATTGAAAACCACATGAAAAAAATCCTAAAAAAAGCATTGTATAAGTTGGATCTTTGAAAGCATCTTTGAGAGCATCACTAAGATTTGACTCCACTTCTTTTTTAGATATCTTTGGTTCAGATTTTAAAAGAGGGACTAATACAATTGTTAAAATACTAATTATTGCAAAAACAACAAAAACTGATGACCAAGGCATAATATCAAGAAGTCCCGCAGCAAATGGTGGTCCTACCACTTGTCCTGCTGAGCCAGCTGCTGTAGTAATACCTAGGGCTAGAGATCTTTTTTCAGGTGAAGCAGTTCTTCCAACTACCGCTAGTATTGGTCCAAAACCACTCCCAGCAATTCCAAACCCGATTAAAATATTGAGAAATTGATGTGCTTCAGGAGAGGATGCAGAGCTACTTATAAAAACTCCAACGGCATACAAGAGCAATCCTAGAGTTATAGCCTTTCTATCTCCAAATTTTTCTGCAAAGGCACTAAAAAGGGGCGTTCCAATTCCCCAAGCTAAATTTTGAATAGCTATTGCCATTGAAAATTCAGATCTAGCCCATAAGAACTCTTCCGCTATTGGTATTTGAAAAAGACCAAAGGTAGAGCGTATAGCAAAACTAATCAGCAAAATTAAACTTCCACCAATTAGTACGGGTGTAAAAATGCTTGTATTTTTTTCCTTCATAGAAATTAGAAAGATTAACCTAGCAGTTTAAAAGAACTAATCTATTAAAAAGTTAAGCTCTTTGAATAATCTGTTGTTTTTCTGATTCTTCTTTTTCAGGAATTACGTAGGCTACTGCACAATGATCAATGCAATAGGGCTTGTCTTCAAATCTTTCTTTGCCACAAAATTTGAAATCAGACTCATCTGGATGACCTTCAGGCCATTCACACCCTCTCTTTACATTTTTAGTAAATAAGTTTTTTACTAATGGTTGAAAAGTTTGTTGATGAACTGGGGTTTCTTTCACTTCATCTTTTTTAACCTCAAAATTAAGCTTAGGAATTATCGGCGATCTTGCTTTTTTTCTATCAGGTTTTACCGCTGTTCGTCTTATAGGGGATGGTCTTCTCTCAAGCCCAATTCTATGTGCTTTTCCAACCACTGCATTTTTTGTAAACCCAAGAAGTTTTCCTATTTGTGCTGTTGGGAGTCCTTGATCCCATAACTCTCTTAGTTTTGAAACATTTTTGTCATCCCAGGGCATAATTTATCCTTTTAAATTATCTACATATAGTAGTATTTAGCAATACTATTATACTAAATATATAACTGCTAAAAGAAAAAACTGGGATTTTTTATGAAAAACCAGTAAATAACATGTATTTTTTAATATAATTCATCTGAAATAATGAAAAATCTTAGTAATTATAAAGTAATAGATAAAAAGGTATTGTTTAGAGCTGACTTAAATGTCCCTGTTTTAAATGGTGTAATTGCTGACTCATCAAGAATTTTAGCGATTAAATCATCTATACAAACCCTCATCAAAGATAAAAATAAGATTTTTATATTAGCTCATTTTGGAAGACCTAAGGGAGAAGTTATAGAAAAATATTCTTTGCAATTTATTATTTCATATCTGGCAGAAATTCTTGAAGTTGATAAAATTCATTTTTTAAAAACCCTTCATGAAGAAAATATAAGTAAAAAAATTCATGAAATGAAATCAGGTGAAGTTTGCCTCGTTGAAAATATTAGATTTGAAAAAGGTGAAGAAAAAATAGACTGGGATTTTGCAAAAAATGTTAGCAGTTTATTTGATGTTTACGTAAACGACGCTTTTTCTGCTTCTCACAGAAACCATACATCAATTACAGGTTTTGCAAAATATATACCAGCTGTTGCTGGAAATCACTTAATCAGAGAAATAGAAAACATAAACAAATTTTTAGAAAATTCCAAAAAACCAAATTTAGCTATTGTTGGAGGCTCTAAGATCTCGACGAAAATTAACCTGTTAAATAATTTGATAAAACAGTTTAACTGTGTTGTTATTGGTGGGGCCATGGCTAATACATTTTTATTATCAAAAGATATAATCGTAGGTAAATCATTAGTTGAACAAGATTTAGTTGAAGTAGCAAAAGATATTCAAACAAAAGCTGTTCAGTTTAATTGTAAATTAATACTTCCGCTGGATGTTATTTGTGGAAAAAGTATTGAAGATAGAGAACCAGTAGAGTTTGATATTAATGATATTTCAAAAAACTATATGATTTTAGATCTAGGAACAAAAACTACTGCTTTGATTAATAAAGAAATCAAGAATTCAAAAATGGTTCTATGGAATGGTCCTGTTGGAGCTTTTGAATATAAATCATATGAAAGGGCAACAAATGAAATTGCTTTAAACATCAAACAAAATGTAAAGCAATTTGGTATTAATGCTCTTGCTGGTGGAGGAGATACTGTTTCTGCAATAAAGAATGCAAATGCTGAAGATGGTTTTGATTATATCTCTAACGCAGGAGGTGCTTTTTTAGAATGGTTGGAGGGAAATCAATCTCCAGGAGTTATAGCGTTAAGAGAAAATAATTTAAGTTAATCATCAATTTGATGTTTTTTTATTAATGGAAATTGAGTCATCGTAAAGATAAAAGTAATTGGTAAAATTCCAAAAACCTTAAAATTTACCCATATATCTGTTGTCTGTGTTCTCCAAACAATTTCATTTAGGACCGCAAGCGCAATAAAAAAACCTATCCAGCGGTAAGTTAATATTCTCCACCCTTCTTCCTCAAGTCGTAGTGCTGCGCCAAGTAAAATTTTAAGCAAAGATTTTTTTACCAGCATACCGCCATAGAGAATTATTGCAAAAATTAAATTGATTATAGTTGGTTTCATTTTAATGAAAACTTCATTATCAAAATAAATTGTTAAGCCTCCAAAAATTAAGACAATTCCAGCTCCAACCGTTGGCATAATAGGTATTTTTTTTTCTAGAATATAAGAAAACAAAACAGCAATTACTGTTGCAATCATAAGAGGCAATATTGATGCTTGTAAACCACTCCTTGTATAGAATATAAAAAATACAGCCAATGGCCCTATATCAATTAAAAGTTTATAGATTGATTTCATGTTACGCTTCCAAATTTAATATTGATCTTGAAAAGTTTCTAGCACTAAAGCTTATTAAGTCATCAGGTTTTTCTCCAAGACCGATGTAACTTATAGGTATTTCGTATTTATTTGCAATTGAAATTAAGGCCCCACCTTTGGCAGTACCATCTAATTTTGTAATTATTATACTTGTGACATCTAATTCTTTACCAAAAATATCAACTTGTTTGATCATATTTGATCCATTGGTCCCATCTAAAACTAGAATTGTTTCAATTTTAGTTTTGTCATTAATCTTTGAGACAACATTTTTTAACTTAATTAATTGATTTACTAAATTTGTATTATTGGATAATCTTCCTGCTGTATCAATGATTAAATAATCAAAATCTTCTTTATTAAATTTTTCAGTAGCTTGAAAAGCAACACTGGCAGGATCTTGATTTATATTTCCTGAAAAAAAATCACTTTTGCTTTTATCTGCCCAACTTTTTAATTGATCAATCGCTGCTGCCCTGAATGTATCACAGGCAGCAATTAAGATTTTATTTTCATCTCTTATTTGACTTACAATTTTTCCTATAGTTGTTGTTTTTCCACTTCCATTAACACCTATAAAAATTAAAATTTTTGGAGTTTGATCATTTTCTACAAATATTTCTCTCTCTTTAGGTTGAAGTATAACTTCAATTTCTTTTGCTAATGTTTCAAGAACCACATTTGTTATATCCTGTTCTGATGCTTTAACTTTACGAACTGAATTTATTAATTTTTCCACTACATCTAAACTTATATCAGCAGTGATTAAAACAGACTCCAATTCTTCTAGAGTTTGGCTATCAACTTTTTTGCTTTGAAAAGAATTAAGTATATTAGAAGATAAAAAATTTGATGTTTTTTGAAGGTTGTTTTTAAATTTAGAAAAGAGACTCATAATCTCCTGGCCAGTAACATATTATTTTTGACTCCAATATAAACACAAGGTACAAGATTCCCTTCTTTTAACTTTTCATTAAGAATAACGTTAAAAAAATTTTGATCCTTTCCTATAGATTTTTCATTTTGATTTTTTTCTATCAATACTAAATCTTTTTCTCCAACTCTATCTTGCATAAGTTTTGTAAATTTTTCAATTCCCTTACTTCGCAAAATATTTGCTCTCTTTTTAACTATAGATTTGTCAACTTGAGGCATCCGGGCTGCGGGGGTATTATCACGAGGCGAATAAGGAAAGACATGAAGGTGTGTAAGATTACATTTATCAACTAGATCTAGAGTATCTTTAAACATCTCATCGGTCTCTGTAGGAAACCCTGCAATAAGGTCAGCTCCAAAAGTAGCGTCTTTTCTTTTTGATAATATTTTTTTACAAAAATCGATTGCCATTTCTCTTGTATGACGTCTTTTCATCCGTTTTAAAATTAAATTATTTCCTGCTTGCAAACTAATATGAAAATGAGGCATTAATTTTTTTTCGTATAATAAATCCCAAAATTCCTCATCAATTTCAGCACAATCTATTGATGATAGTCTTAATTGTTCTAGATCTGGAACAAGTTTTAATATTCGTTTAATTAAATTTGAAAAAGTTGGCTTACCTGGCAAATCTTTGCCATAGTCGGTTATATCAACACCCGTAAGGACAACTTCCTTATAACCGTTCTTAACTAATTTTTTTATCCTCTCAACTATTTCGCCAGCAGGTACACTCCTGTTATTTCCTCTTCCGTATGGAATTATGCAAAAAGTACAACGGTGATCACAGCCTTGCTGAATTTCAATATATGCTCTTGATTTTCCATCAAACTTTTCAATAGTAGTGGGAACTGTTTTTTTTTCTAACAAAATGTCATTAACTTGGATTGGTTTTTGAAAATTAAGACTTTTCCATACATTGGAGGTTAGCTTTTCTTTATTGCCCAAAACTACATCAACTTCACTAATAGCATCATATTTTTTTGGATTAATTTGAGCTGCACATCCTGTAACAATAATTTTATTTTTAGGATTATTTCTTTTTGCTTTTCTAATTTCATATGCAACTTTTTTTT
>CEUZ01031716.1_pt1 | contig 18060 bp, 15 predicted proteins | sample 361511 | NCBI WGS metagenome assembly CEUZ01 (sample SAMEA2622822, study PRJEB7988) | marine metagenome | biome: marine biome (ENVO:00000447); feature: surface water layer (ENVO:00002042); material: "saline water (ENVO:00002010), including plankton (ENVO:xxxxxxxx)" | depth 5 m
CGACTAAAGACTTGTCTGAAAGAAACTGAATTCTTGTTATGTTTGGTCCTCCTGTAGGAGCGGGAGGAGAGGTATTGAATATTTCTTTTCCTTCAATTAGTTTGTTGTTTTCAATTTTCGCTCGATAAACAACCCCAACCCTTTCAGTTGTAGTTCCTTTTGTGTAGGAGAGATAGATATAGGGTTTTGTTTTGAAATCCGGATCAATTTTTATATCGAGCAAACCATCAAAAGGGCTCGAAGCCATGACTTTAGGCACTCCTTCTAATTCACCAATAGCCTTACCATTGCGAATTAACTTAATTTTCCCCAATCTTTCTGTAACTAATAAATCCCCGTTAGGCAACCAAGTTATTGCCCAAGGAAAATTAAGGTTTTGTGCATAATCTTCAACCCAATAATTTTGTTGAAAAGAATCTTTTTCAATTTTATTACCTTCATCAAGTTCACAACCGGCAATTATAATTGATAGGGATAAGAGAATTACTTTGAATTTACTCATAGGTTTGGGCTCCCGAGGTCTTTTAAGAGTAAATTAATTGACCTTTTTTGTCTCTAATTATCTATTAAATAAACATTCATTTCTTTCTTTAAAAAACATTATAAAAGTTCTATTCTAAATTTGAGGAATTGAGTACATCATTTTTATTGATGCATTTCTCGTTTAAGTTTTTTAAAGAAAGGGGAGGGTGCTATGCAAATTGCTCGTTTTTTTTGTATATCAATTTTTGTAACTTTATTTTCGATAACTTCTGTCTTAGCTCAAGAGGATTCAACGATTATACCTTCAAGAGAAATTGAAGAGATCGTTGTAACGGGTTCACAAATTAAAGGAGCAAAGATTACTGGATCTTTAAATGTTTCAGTCATTACAGGCATAGACATTGAAGCGATTGCATCTACTTCTGGTGATGATTTACTAGAACACATTGCAGAACAAGGACAGAACTATTTTACTGAAGCTGAAGACGCTTCTGGCGGAGTAAATGCATCTCGTGGTGATGTCGGAGCTTATAACTTAAGAAATTTAGGTGTTGGTAATTCACTTGTCCTTCTTAACGGAAGAAGATTAGTTAACTCACCTGGTTATCAAACTGAGTTAATCGGTGGTGATTATGTCCCAACCGTAAGTGTAAATGCAAACATAATTCCAGTATCCGGACTTGAAAGATTAGAAATTTTACGAGATGGTGCTTCAGCTATTTACGGTGCAGATGCTGTAGCTGGTGTAATAAACAATGTATTACAGACAGATTTTGAAGGTTTTAACATTACAGCTAGAGTTAATGGTTATGAACACTTTGATGCTAATGACACAAAAATAACCGCTAAATGGGGATCTTTCTTTAATGAAGGCGCTACTAATGTAAGTGTATTTTTTGACTACTACGATCGTGAAAACATAAACGCACAAGAAGATCCAAGATGGGGTGCAGGAGATCATAGACCTTTTGTTGATGATGACTCACCCTGGAAAACAAGCACTTCTTTTAGAAATCTAAGTTCACATTCTCTTTATGGTCAATTTGATATGGTAAACTCTAAAGAACATGCTGGAGAGAGTTATAATCATTTGTGGACCGACTCCAATGGAGAATTTGAAATTTTTCCTTTAGGTGATGCCAAATGTACTAATAGAGGTCATCCATTATTTGATACAGGGTATGGAACTTGTATTGCTCAAGATGGAAATGGTGCTTTAAGAAGTAATTTCTGGGGTAAAACCGATGTTAGATCTGAACTAGTTAGAACCAATATTATGATGTTTATAAATCATGATATGGGGAATGGAATTGAATCATTCACAGAGTTATCTTATTACGAATCGGATAGTGACAGAATTGCCCATGCTTCTTATGCATTTTCTTCTTCGAAGCATAGAGTGGGTCCAGATAATTACTATTTAAATCAATTAAAGGTAGATGTGGATGGTGTCCCGACAGCTATATTTGCTGGTAAAGAGCTTTTTATAGATAACTATAGATATATGGAGGTGCCAAGACTGGTAAATGTAAAAAAAGAAACTTACAGATTTCTTCAGGGTTTCAGGGGTTCAATTGATGATTGGGATTGGGAAGCAGCTTTTGTAACTTCTAAAGCAAAGTCTGACGATGTAACAAGCCAAAGAATGTCTAATAATCTTTTAAAAGAGGCTTTATTTGATTCTACTCCAGCAGCATACAACCCCTTTAGCGCAGGTGTAAATTCAAACATTGAGAGGACATTGATTGATGTTTATAGAAAAGGTTCGAGTGAACTCACGATGGTCGATTTTAAAATGTCTAATAATTCTCTATGGAAGCTTCCGGCTGGAGATGTAGGTATCTTATTAGGGTTTGAGTATCGTGATGAAGAAATTACTGATAATAGAGATCCAAGATTAGATGGAACTATTACTTATACTGATTATGAAGGAGATACATATCCCTTGGTTTCGGATGTTCTCAATTCATCACCTACAGGAGATGTTTCAGGATCAAGAGATGTAGTATCTTTCTTCGCCGAACTACAAATTCCAATAACTGATTCAATCGATATGCAGGCAGCAATTCGAACTGAGGATTTTTCTGATTATGGTTCATCAACAGTAGGAAAATTAGCATTGGGTTGGCAAGCAGCGTCATGGATTGATTTTAGAGGATCAATATCATCAGCCTTTAGAGCTCCAAATATCGTTCAGGTGAATGAAAAAACTGTTGTGAGGTCTGGTACAAGGTATGACCGAGCAGCATTCCAAGTTAATGCTGTGCAAAGCGTTGAAAATGTAATTGATTCTGATTCACGTTACACCATACAAAGAATGGCAACAGGTGCAGAAAATCTTGAAGCTGAAGAATCAGACAACATATCCTTCGGTGTTGTGTTAACTCCAACAGATAATTTTATTGTTACTGTTGATGCTTGGAGTATTGAAAAAGATAAAACTATTGGTTTATTTGGCCGTGAAAACCAAACTGTTAATGACATGCTATTAAGGTTTGCTAACGGAACAAACAATTGCGCAACTTTTATAGGGGATCCTTTAGTAGTAAGAGAAGCTCCTGATGAGGGTGATTTAGCAGGTTTTGCTGCAGCAGGTGTATGTCCGTTTGGTGACATTAAATATATTAAAAATAATTACACTAATATGGCAGAGAGAACCATTGAGGGATTTGATATTGGAATCTATTATAATTTTGAAAGCAAAGTGGGTGATTTTGATTTTCGATACATTGGAACATTTCTTGATAAATTTGAACAAAAAGCTAGTGGACAGTTTGCTGAACTTCAAGCCAAGAAAGATTCTGGTGAAATTCCAGAGTCAATTCCTTTAAAAGGTTTTGGCGACCTTCTAGAAAAAGATGGAATTTATGATAATAAACATACGCTGAGATTGTCTTGGGACAAAGGACCGTATGGAGTTAGTTTATATGGGCTAAGGAAGGGTTCATTTGTACAAACTTCATTGGGTTTAAAAGATGGAGTAGCTTATTTCATTCCCTCTATGACGACATGGAATTTAACAATGTCTTATGACTTTGAATTAAATGATCATGATGCAAGGGTTAGATTTGCTGTAAGAAATATTGATGATGAGAGAGCTCCTACAGCTGATAGGTATTATGGGTACTATGCTGATGCTCATCAGGACTATGGAAGAAACTACTATATTGATTTCACATTAAAGATGAAATAAAGCATGAAATAACAGAATGAATAAAATTCTATCAATATTGATATGTCTTTATTTTGGAATATTTAACGCTCAAGTAGTTCTTAGTGAACCAGATAGCGATATCCCTAAAAGCACTCTGTTTATTGGAAATAGTTATCTTTATTATAATGATAGTTTGCACAATCATTTTAAAAGAATTGTGAAAGAAAGAAATCCAAATTTTAATGTTAGAGGTATTAAATCGGCAACCATTAGCGGTGCTAGACTGGAGCATCATAATTTGGATCATCTTTTAAAACCTATGGCGATAGGTTCTATAGAAAAATTTGATTTAGTAATTCTACAGGGAGGGAGCGGTGAATCACTAACACCAGAAAACAGAAATTCCTTTTCGAAAAAAGTGAAAGAATATATTGATAAAATAAAATCGATGGATTCTAAAGCAGCTCTATATATGATTCCTTCTTATGTTAGGCCTCATAAAAATTATGATCCCAAATTAATGAGAATAATAGAAGATATGTATGTAAAAGCTGGGCAAAGAAATAATGTATTGGTGATACCAGTCGGTTTAGCTTTTGAGAACGCTTACAAAAAAATTCCTAATATAAAACTTCATAAATCAGATGGAACTCACCCTAATTTGTTAGGGACTTATTTAGCAGCTTGCGTTGTATACGCAAGTGTTTACAAGGAAAGTCCAATAGGAATTTTGTATGATTACTTTGGTTCAATAAGATCGGAAGATAAATTATTTCTTCAAGAAATCGCTCATGAAACAGTTGTAGAATTTATAAATGATTAAAATCTTTTTAATCTTTTTCGATACCTAAGGAGTCAAGAGTTTTGCTGTGAGATGATTTTGAAATATTGTAAAAAAACATACATGAAATAGATGCCAGAGTTAAAATTGGGCCTAATATAGCCTGAAAATAGGCTAAACGGTAAATAGGTTGCTGCATTTCTAATATTGTCGGGTTCTTTACATCAAATCCCACAAATTCTAGAAGAAAACCAACGATAACAACACCTAAGCCACTGATTATTTTTTGAATAAAGCCATTTGCTGATAAGTAAAGACCTTCATCTCTTCGTCCTGTAGCTAATTGGCCATCTTCAACAACATCATAAACCATAGATATTACTAATATCCAACCCGCTGTTCTTAAAAAATAACCAACACATAAAAAGATAATAATCGTCCACCAAAGAGCATCTGTACCGTTTTCAGGGAATAATTGTATTGGAACATATGGGTCCAGTAATCTTAACCAGATTGGCATTGGTTCCACAATGAGGTTTATTAGAAACAAACCTATAGCAAAGTTTTTTTTGCTTTTTCCTTTAGCTAAAGGGGCAGCAAAAAATCCGGCTAAAACTACTGGAAGAGCTATAATAATAGGAAACAAACTAATTTCCTCAGGAGTCCATTGCCAAAAATAAATACTAAAATAATTGTCTAAGCTTGAAAATATTCCAATATTTAAAGCTAAAATAGTTCCTCCAATAAAAAGAACCAACCAATTCCTGTTAGAAAGGGATTCAAATATTTCTTTCCAAAATTCAGAAAATTTGAAAGCCTTACGTTCTGGTTCAACCATTTCGGGAATATATTTATGGGTTGATAAAGATGATACTAAGCCAAAGATTATGATTAAAAAACAAGCCAAAAGACCAAATTTTGGATACGCTTCAGGGTTTAGAAAAGCCCGTGAACCTGAAAAGGTTTCCGTTTCAACAAGAAAATAAGCTAGCATTATATAGCTCATAATCCCTAACCCCATATTTCCATACAGGACTCCATACCCACTTAAGGTATTTCTCCTTTCATAATCAGTAATAAGCTCAGGACCAATAGCCGCTCTTGGTGTTTCGTAAAAAGTAAATAATGTTCTTAAAAGAATTGATGATATGAGTAATTTTATAAAAAGAGCTGATTGTGTGGTATCAGAGGGAGTAGAATAAAGATAATAAGCGCTTATTCCGAAAGGTATTATTGCGAGATATACAAATGGATGCCTTCTTCCCCATTTGGATTTAAAACGGTCTGACCAAGCTCCTACCAAAGGATCGGAAATTGCATCAAATACTAAAGCAATCGCAAGCGCATATGAAGCAAGTAAAGGTTCAAGTCCTAAAATTTGATTAAAATACACAAGAAGCCATGATCCAAATAATACATTTTTAACTCCTACGGCACCTGAACCAAGTGTATAAAGATGTAAGGTATTATCTGAAACTTTCTTATTCATTAATTGCCTTTAATATTTGAAAGGTATTATTCATATACTATGTTTATAGCCTTATCTAGAAGTAAAAATATTTTCATCCTTTTTGTTTTTATTTCTTAATTGATCATGAATTTTTGCATGCAATTCTTCTGTAATAGGATATTTCCATATAATAATTATTGCAGATATGAAAAAGAATGAAGGTAGTGTAGAAAACAAAAACTTAAGTCCAAATAATTGACTTGGGTTGTTGTAGGCATCTGCTCCTGTATTAAAACTAATCCAAGATAATGCCGTTAATGCAAGCCATGTGCCTATTGAACCTGCTAATTTCGAAATTAATGACCATGATGAGAAGAATAATCCAGATCTGTTTTCTCCGCTTTTCAGTGTATCTAGATCAATAACATCTGCCTTCATTGAATTTGGTAATGCTGCAAAACCTCCAGCTGCAAAGCCTGTGGTAATAGTAATTGGTAGCATCCACCAAAAATCTCCTTCACCTAGAAGAAGATAAAAGGGGTGAGCCAAAGCAATCATTGCAAAACTACAAATATAAGCCATATGCTTCCCAATTTTTTTTGATAACCAAACCCAGAATGGCACAGCTACAATATTCGTGAGATAGAAGAAGGTAAGCATATAAATAGCCATATCTTCAGCTTTAAGGACATAGGTAATAAAGAATAGATATAATGGTATTGTTATAGAAAAAGCTATTCCTCCAAACATAAAAGCCATAATCAATCTTTTAAAAGGAGAATTCTCTAACATTAGTTTAAAACCTTTGATTGGTGATATATTTGATTGGATATAATCTTTAGATTCAGGAACTTTTGTTACTGTTAAAATTACGCAAATTGGCATAATAATTACGCTTGCAATACCAACGATATAAAGAACATTTGTACTACCACCGAGTCCAAAAAATATTAGAGCTATGGTAGGGATCAATTGAGCGCTAAGGCTTCCAACTACTCCTGAAATTGACCGCCATCCAGTAATTCTCGATCTTTCGTTATAATCTGGTGATAATTCAGCGCCCCAAGCATAGTAAGGAATGATAAGCATAGTCGTTGCAATTGAAAGAAGGAACATCCATAAAAAAAGGTGAAAAGCTCCGGCTCCTTCAGGTGGTATAAATAACATAAAAATACTTATCATAAGTAAAGGAGTTGATATTGCTATCCAAGGTCTTCTTCTGCCCCATCTCGTATTAGTTCTATCATTTATGTAGCCAAAAACTGGATCCGTAATAACATCAAAAATTCTAACAACTAAAATAATATTTGCTGCAAGAGCGAGAGAAACCCCCATCTCGCCAGTATAAAATTTTGGAATAAAGACCAAAATAGGAAAAAGAGCTATGTTTATTGGCATTTCAGCCAAGCTATAATAAAACAATGTTGATTTTTTAAGTTTCATTTTTCCCCTCAAAATTAAGAATACAATTAAATTCTATAATTAATAGGTTTATTAAGATAACCATATTATTATAAATAAATATTATGAAAAAATTAGAACGACCAAAAAATATTCATCACCAAGCCTTTCTCTGTAGGGATGCTGAACAAACAAGATGGTTTTATGAAGATGTAATGGGTTTTAAGCTTGTGACCGCTCTCGACATAAAGACTTCTCCTGGGTCAAACGAACCTTTGGAATATATGCATATATTCTTTGAAATGGGTAATGGTGATCATATTGCTTTTTTTGATATTCCTGATGAAGTTGAAGAAGAAAAATTTAATTATAACAATGGTTTAAATCAACATATTGCCTTTGAAGTTGATACATTTGAAGAACTTGAAGCATGGAAAAAGCATTTGAACAAGGAGATTGGGTGGGCTTCAGATCCTATTGATCATGATTTTATTCATTCAATTTATTTTTATGATCCAAACGGATTGGCTTTAGAGATAACTTGCAGAGACAAAAATTATGATCAAATTATGGAAAATGACAAAAATGCGGCCCATGAAAATTTAAAAAAATGGACAAAAAGAACTCGATCTAAGAAAGAAGAAAAGATTGGATCAGAAAAACTTGATGAACGTACCTTAGATTTTAATGAGGTTGTAAAAAGGCTAAAGATTTCAGGATTGGTTTAATGAGTGATCCTTTAGGAATTAAAAAATATATTAGAACTGTAGATGATTTTCCTATAAAGGGTATAAAATTCAGAGATATCACAAGCCTCATAGAAACACCGGTAGCCTTCGTTAAAACATGCAAAGAGCTTACAAAAATTACTTCAAAATTTAATACTACATTAATAACTAGTATTGAAAGCAGAGGCTTTATTTTTGCAGGATCTATAGCTCACGACCTTTCTCTCCCATTTGTTCTTGCCAGAAAACCAGGAAAACTACCTAATGAAACTTATAAAAAAGATTTTGATCTTGAATATGGAAGCACTTCTATAGAAATTCAAAAGAATACAGTAATTAAAAAAGAAGACAGAATAGTTATAGTCGACGATTTGGTTGCAACAGGTGGTACTGCTATAGCTTGTGCTGAATTATTGACTGAAAATTTTGAAGTCTCCAAAGAAAATATTTTAATTTTATCTGTAATTGATCTTCCTAATTTAGGAGGAAGTAAGCTAATTAAAGAGTCAGGTTATAATATTGAAGTTTTAGTTGTTTATTAATCCTTCTCAATCATGGTGTCGTGATTCCACCAAGCCTGGTCAGAAAATGCTCTAATATCTATTTCATGAGTCCAAGTGGATCTATGTTGTTGAACTAAATGAAGATAGGTGTCTGCGATTTTTTCCGGCAGTATCAAGCCATCATGTTCCATTCCCTTTGTTTCTCTCATTTTTTGATATAATTCCGGACCTAGCATTTTTCCTAAAGTGTCAGGAGCATCAACAGCACCATCAATGACTATATGAGCGATATGTATTCCTTGAGCAGCGAATTCAGCGTTCAAAGATTGGCAAAGCATTCTCCTGGCCGCCATTGCAGCTGCATGAGAATGTTGAGTCTTATTACCTCGCATTGCAGCTGTTGCCGATGTCACAATAATGTTTCCTTGACCTCTTTCTACCATGAGGGGGCATAAGATTTTTGCAACTCTAAATAGACCGAAACTAGCCATTCTCCAACCCAACTCAAATTCTTTATAAGTAGTTTGATGGAGAAGCTTCATACCAGTTTGAGCACCTAAGTTATAAATAAGAACATCTATTGGGCCTATATCTTTTTCGATAGAAGTAATTAAATCTTCTAATACATCATCATCAGCAGCATTTAAAAGACAACCTGAAGCAGTGCCTCCGTCTTTCTCAATATTTGCTATTAATCGATCTAAACCTTCCTTATCACTCCTTCTACACAAGTAAGAATGATATCCTTTACTTGCGAATTTTGCGGCTACTGTACCACCTATTCCTGCTCCAGCACCCAAAACTAAACAAACTGGTTTCATAATTTCTCCATAAGTCTTATCATTATATTAACATATTAATTTTTAGGCTCTGACTCTTTCTGATATTCGTAATAACCTTCTACAGGTATCATAACATGAGCCCAGATTGTCTCAGGAAACATTACATAAGGTGCGCCATTCGAAAAGTCTGCATTCATATTATCAAGGGAAGATGGGTCTTTTGGCATCAACATAAGGTGAGGACCTGATTCGATCCATTGTCCTGGAGTACTGTCTTTCTTATTAAGAACGCCAGCCTTAAGATTGTCTTCTCCAACATCACCATGTAACATCCACATCCAACCGTCATTATCTAGTTCTGGTTCTTTTCCAGTCATATAAGCCATCATCCATTTCATAGCTTCTTTATCTGAACAGGCTGGCATAGCTTCGTGAACATCTTTCCAGCCGTTTTCAGGAAAAGGCCTCGGGTTCCCTGCTTGACATACCCAACCGTTTGATCCTTCTCTTATTATTTCACCAGTTCCTCCGATTATAGTTGCAAAATCTCCAATAAAAGAAGGGGCAGCGCTAGAATATGCCTCTATCTGCCATTCATCAGATGCGTGGTTATTGCCAGCTAAAACATTAGTATTCAAAAAGAAAACAACAAGAATTAATTTACCGATAAGAAAATTTTTCATAATTTATGACCTCAAAATAAATTTTTATTATATTCTATTAATAAAATAGAAAGAAATAAAAAAAATGGCAAACATACCAATTATAGATTTAAAGAAAGCAGAAGATTCTAATCAAATTGAGCAATTGAGTTCAGCTTGTGAAGATCATGGGTTTTTCTTTTTAAAAAATCATGGAATGGAAAAAGAAATTACTGAAATGTGGAAAGAATCTAAGGCTTTTTTTAACCTATCAAGAAAAGAAAAATTAAAAATTATTAGAACCGATGAAAATCCTTTAGGATTTTACGATAGAGAATTAACTAAAAGAAAAAGGGATCTTAAGGAAGTTTTTGATTATATGCGGCCGAGAAAAGATTCAAAAGATTACAATCAATGGCCAAGTAGTCAAAAATTTCAACAAACAATGTTAAATTTTTTTGAAAAAGCCTCAGATGTTGCTGATATAACTTTAGGTCTTGTTTTTAGGTCTATAAAAACTAGTTTTTCACTTTTTCCTTCTGGGGATAAGAAAACAAGTACTGTTAGATTGAATTATTATCCAGTGGATGACCCTTTAAATTTAGAAGAAAAGGATAATACTCTTTCCCTTGGAGATATGGCTCTACATCACCATACTGATCCAGGTATATTAACTCTTCTTTTACAAGATATGTCGGGAGGCCTCCAAACATATTCAAAAGAAAGTGGTTGGATAGATATACCGCCAGAGAAGGATACAATTGTAGTTAATTTAGGAGACGCAATGCAAGTATGGACAAATGACAAATATGTTGCAGCATTACATAGGGTAACAACTAGGGTTTCTTCGGAAAGATATAGTACTCCTTACTTTTTTAATCCTTCAAACGATGCAGTTATACAGCCCCTGCAAGCATTATCTAAAAGCCATCCTAAATTTAGTTCTTTCACATGGAAGGAGTATATACAAGGTAGAGTTAATGATAACTACAGTGATATTGGAGAAGAAGATATTCAGATTGATAGGTTTAGATTAACATAATTAGGTTTGAAGATTAGTGAGGAGAAAATGAAAGCAGAACATCCGTTAAGTATTCTGTCAGTTGATGAGATAAATAAAGCTGTAGAAATATATAGATCACATAATAAGTCAGATGATAATTCTTTATTTACAAATATTACTTTAGTTGAACCAAGTAAAGAAACTGTCAGAGATTATAAGGAAGGTGAAGAATTTGATAGGTTGGTAAAAATTGTTGGAGTTGATTTAAACCCTGATGGTGGCTTTATTACTACTATAGATCTAAAAAAAGAAAAGGTCATTGGAATAGAGAGATTAACTAATGATGCTCAAGCAACTTACAATCTAGCGGAGATTGGTTTAGCAATTAGCCTAACTAAAGAAAATAAAGATTATCAAGATGCGCTTCAGAAAAGGGGCATCACGAATTTAGAGCTTGTCCAGATAGACCCTTGGCCAGGTGGAGGGGTAGTTCACGAATCCATTAAATCCGGACATAGGGCAATGAAAACTATTTCTTTTCTTAAAGAAAATGAAACAGATAACGCCTACGCAAAACCAATTCAGGGGGTTATATCACATGTTGATTTAACCATTAAAGAAGTTACCCGTGTTGAGGATTTTGGTGTGTCTCCAATACCTAAGGCACATGCAAGGTATGATGCCGATTCTCAATCAGGACTTAGAGAGCAACCTAAACCAGTTGAAATAACTCAGCCCGAAGGTGCAGGATTTGAAGTGAAAGACAATCAAATTTCATGGGAAGGATGGCAGCTTAGAGTATCAACTCATCAAGTTGAAGGCCCAGTTCTGCATCAAGTTTCTCTAAATGAAAGACCTATTCTTTATCGTGCATCTCTATCCGATATGGTGGTTCCTTATGGTTCAGCTGACCCTATGCATAGCTGGAAGGCTGTTCACGATGGAACTGAATATGGGTTGGGAAGCTTAACAAATTCGTTAACTCTAGGATGTGATTGTTTAGGAGAAATTCATTATTTAGATGCAAATATGCTTATGTTTGATGGTTCTGTAAATCTTATTAAGAATGCCATTTGTATTCATGAAGAAGACTTCGGAATCCAATGGAAACATACTGATTTCAACGGATTTATTCCGACCGAAGTAAGAAGATCAAGAAGGTTAGTTGTGAGTTCTATTTCTACTATAGGAAACTATGATTATGGAATATTTTGGTATCTGTATTTAGATGGTACAATTCAAGTTGAAATGAAACTTACTGGAATAGTCGGTATAAGCGCTTTCGATGAAAAGATCCATAATCCAGAGCAAGACTTTAAGATAACCGAAGAATTGGTATCCCCATTACACCAGCATTTGTTCTGTATTAGATTGGATTGGGATTTAGATGGAGGCAGAAATGAATTGCATGAGAGTGAAGTCGTTGCTCTTCCTGTAAGTAAAGATAATCCTAATGGCATGCAATTAAAAAATGTAACTACACATCTAAGAAAAGAGAATGATGCTAAGAGAGATATTTCACCTTCTTCGAGTAGAGTTTGGAAAATTACGAATCCTGAAAAAATTAATAGAGTAGGACTTCCTGTAGGATATAAGCTTTTGCCTGGGAATACGCCGAGTCTTTTAGCCCATCCAGATTCACCACCAGGTATACGAGCGTCTTTCGCTAAACATAATTTATGGGCAACTCCATTTAATGAAAATGAACAATATGCCGGAGGTGCTTATCCAGTAATGCATTCCGGACAAGGTGGTTTAGAAGATATTACTTCTAATGACAGGGATATAAGTAATTGCGACCTTGTTATATGGCACACCTTTGGTGTTACTCATGTTCCTAGACCAGAAGATTGGCCTGTAATGCCAGTAGAATATTGTGGATTTCATCTTATACCTGTTGGTTTTTTTGATAAAAATCCTACAATTAATCTTCCTCCTGTTTGTAAAAATAAAGATGATTAATATGAATTTTTCTCCGGAATTAACGCCAAAAGAGATGCTAGAATTAGGCGTTTTTGGTGGTTGGTATTTCCAAAAAAATATGTCTGAATACCCTAAAGATTGGTTTAAAAAAGCTAAAATAAGCAATGATGGTTTTAAAACTGATTTAAATTATTTTAAAATTGAATCTGGTCAAACATTACAAGTTTGGCAAAATAAAGGATGGATTACTCATGAGGATCCTTTAGGTTGGTTTCAGTGGTATTGTAGATATTTTATGGGCAGAAGGATTAATAAAATAGATGACTTTCAAATAAAGAGGTGGAGGGCATTTGGTCCAAGGCATATTGGGGGAATAAAAAAAAATTGTGAGGTCGGAGATATTTGGTGTAGACCAAAGCAAAGACAAGCACTTCTTCAATGGGCTTACGATCCATTTTTTTAGATGGTTTATTAAGGGAGATAGATTTGAATAATAAATCTTTAAGTAAGGATGATTCAGGGGTTTTGTTTTATGAGTCTTCAAATCCTTTTGAGTTTTTTCATATTTTGAATTCTAATGAAATTGAAAAACAAAATATGTTTGGGTCTCTACTTTTTCCTCAACAAAAAAAAGATGTTTACCCACTAGTTGTATGTATTCATGGAAGTTTTGGGTGGAGAGGCCATCACCATGAGCATATGGTTAACTTTCTGAAAGCAGGTATGGCTGTTTTTAGAGTCCATAGTTTTGAAGCTAGGAATGTTAATTCAGTCGTAGAAGATCAAATGCAGGTAACTTTAGCATCAATGATTTCAGACGCTTTTAATTCATTAATATTTTTAAAAACACATCCAAAAATAGATGCAAATCGTATAGCTATTGCAGGTTGGAGTCTTGGTGGAAGCACTTCATTGTATTCCGCTTGGGAACCTTTGGCTTCTAAATTAGCTCCTAATGGAGAAAGATTTAATGCTCATTTAGCTTTTTATCCTGCTGCACATATTTGGCCAGAAGATATGAGCTGGAATAATGCTCCTATATTAGCTTTGACAGGAGAAATAGACGATTATACTCGTCCAATTCTATTAAAAAAACTTTCAAAGGCTATTAATGAAGCATCTGGAAGTATAAATGCAATTTATTATCCTGATTGCCATCATGCCTTTGATTCTATAGAGCCAGTTACTTATGTTGAAAATGCAATAACTGCTGGTGAAAGGCATTCCTATATCGATAAAGATGGAAATTTATATTTTGAGAATGATTCAGGGGAAAGGTTTTTGCTTAATGAACCTGAGCAGAGATTATCATTGTTTAACGAATCAAAAAATATAAAGGGAGCTCATTTAGGTGTTAATTGGGAAATGAGAGAGAGATCAATGAAGGATGCGGTTGATTTTCTTTTAAGTAAAATTTAATTTTTATTCCTTTCTCTTATTTCTTTGAACTCATTTCCATCATACCATTTAGGCCATTCTTGCGAATTCGCTAATCTTGAAACCATTCTTGAGGTAGTGATTAGATGTTCCGCAAATCCGCTCAGATCCCAATTCGGACTATATTCATCAGATGGTTGATGGTAGGTTAGGTTAGTATATTTGTTAGCTATTTCTAATCCGACTTTAATGCCGCCTGAAACCTTATCAACTCCACTATCAGCATAGAGAACAGGAACACCTTTTTTTGCAAAACTTATGTGATCTGATCTATAAAAGAAGCCCTTTTCTGGAGTAGGGTCAGGCATAATATATTTTCCAATTTTATCTAATTCTTCTTTAAGAATATCTTCAAGTTCAGATGCTCCATATCCAACTACAATAATATCTTTTGTTTTTCCTATAGGTAGTACAGCATCAAAATTATAACCAGCAACTAACTTAGAAAGATCAATTGGAGGATATTCTGCAAAATATTGGGAACCAAGAAGACCAGATTCTTCAGCTGTTACAGCTAAGAACAATAAAGATCTATCAGTTTTAATATTGCTGAAATAATTTGCTAGCTCCATTATTCCAGCTACACCTGTAGCATTATCAATAGCTCCATTATATATATGGTCATTTTTTTCAGTGTGCTCTTCTCTTTTTCCAAGATGATCCCAATGAGCCATCATTAAAATATATTCATCAGGGTAAACTCCCCCCTTTTTAATTGCCGCGACATTATGTGATTTAGAGAAGCTTATTATGTTGTTTACTGAAGCGCTTAATTTTAGATCGGTCATAGGAACAGCTTGAAAATCTTTATTTAATGCCTGTTTCTTTAATTTATTAAAGTCCAAGCCCGCTATACTGAATAATTTTTGGGCAGTCATAGATGTTATCCATCCTTCTAATTTTATTCGGTCTGCACCCATATTTTTTCTTTTAAGATCTATTTGTTTTCCTGACCAACTTGTTTCTACTACTTGCCAAGGATAAGATGCGGGTTCTGTTTCATGAATAATTAAAACCGCTTCAGCACCCTGTCTTGCTGCCTCTTCAAATTTATATACCCATCTTCCATAATAGGTCATAGCTTTGCCCTTAAAGAGTTTTGGATCTTTAAGCTCAAAACCAGGATCATTTACAAGCATAACTAAGGTTTTTCCTTTAACATCAATGTTTTTATAATCATTCCATCCATACTCTGGAGCAACAATCCCATATCCTATAAAGATTAAATCACTTGAATGGATTTCTAAAGATTCTTTGACTTGTTTTGTCCAAAAGACCACTTCTTTTCCTGGAAGCATATTAATAATATTAGTTTTGTCATTAATATTGACATAAGATTTATTTAGATCCACAACCATTTTACTTAGAGGAACTTCTAAAAGGTAATCATTTGAGACCGGGGAAAGATTTAGACTCTTAAAATGTTCTTTTATGTAATTCTTTGTTTTTTCTCCACCCTTTGTTCCAGGTTCTCTTCCTTCAAATTCATCTGAAGAAAGGATTTTTATATGTTTATGGAGGTTTTCTTCTTTAATGATCAGATTTTCTGAACATGACAGCAAGAGAAGTAAGGTAAAAAATGATGTTAATGTTGTTTTCATAAGATATATCTAATGGTAATAAAATATTCATATTATATCAATGTCAGATAAATGAAAAATTTACCAAATACTAACGATATTATTTGTAAAGAAATTTTTGATAAAACAATAAATACAATTATGAGTCTTTCAAAAAAAATGAAGATTGATAATTTATCTAAAGATTTTTTAAAAGAGATTGTAATTCCTCTTGCAGTTTTTTTTAATGAGCAGAAAAAAGATCGACCTTTTCTTATAGGATTAACAGGTGGTCAAGGCTCAGGAAAAACAACTCTTTCAGAATTTGTACAATTGGTTCTTCAGGTAGGTTTTGGTAGGGAAACAATTGGTTTTTCGATAGACGATATTTATAAAACTCGTGAAGAAAGAGAAGAAATGGCTAAGTTAATCCATCCATTATGTAAGGTAAGAGGTGTTCCTGGGACACATAATGTAAAATTGGGTCTAGATACTCTAGATTCTTTATGTAAAGCAGAGGCTTCTTCTTTAACTCTTATTCCTGTATTTTCTAAGCCACTTGATCAACACGTACCAGAAGAAAACTGGATTAAGTATAAAGGTAAACCAGATTTTATTTTCTTTGATGGTTGGTGTTTTGGAGCAAGACCTGTTTCTGAAGAAAGCTGGTTACCCCCAATGAATGCATTAGAGCAAGATGAAGATCCAGATGGCGTTTGGTCTAAATGGTATAACAATGAATTAGCAGGGGATTATCAAACACTGTTTAATAAATTTGATCTTACACTTATGATAAAGGTACCAAGTATGGATCATGTTTTTAAAAGTAGATGGATTCAAGAACAAACTCTTGAAAAAACGATAAAAGATCCTGAAATTAAAAAGAAAATTATGACTAAAGATGAGGTTTATAAATTTGTTATGCATTATGAAAGATTAACAAGATATATTTTGGAGGAAGTTCCTAATTTTGCCGATATAGTTATTGAAAGGAACGAAGATTTCAATTTTTCATTTATTAAAAAATAATTAGTATTGTTTTTTATGTAAAAATTAGAGATCATAATTAAGTTTTTAGGGAAGGAGAAAAAAATGTCTAATGTTTTGATAGTTGGTGCCACAAGAGGAATAGGTTTAGAACTTACTAAACAATATGCAGGTGAAGGTAATACCGTTATCGCTTGTGCTAGGGATACTAGTGCAGCTTCTCAACTTGATGATTTAGCATCTGGTTCAGATAATGTCTCTATTGAACAACTAGATGTAGCTGATCCTTCTTCCATAGATGCTGCTGCTGGACGAATTGGCGATACCGCAATTGATGTTGTAATTGTGGTTGCTGGTGCTGTAGGAGGTGATCCTATGGAGCAACAGTCTATCGACAATATTGATGTAGATGAATGGCATAAGACCTTAGATATTAACACTATTGGACCTTTGCTTGTTGCTAGAGCTTTTAAACAAAATTTGGTTTCTTCAGGTGATGGAAATCTTATGATTCTTTCTAGTCAATTAGGGGCGTCTACTTGGCCAATGGGAGGAATGTACATTTATTCAACGACGAAAGCGGCCGTAGGAAAGGTTGGTAAGATCTTATCTCTTGATTGGGTAGACGATCCTATAACTGTTTCTGTAATGCACCCAGGTTGGGTTCAAACTGATATGGGTGGCCCAGGCGCTGAAATAACTGCTGAAGAAAGTGCTTCGGGAATAAGAAATGTTATTAGCGGTCTAACTAAAGAAGATTCAGGTAACTTTTATAAATGGAATGGAGAAATCCATCCTTGGTAGACAATGAAATTAATTAAAGGATAACTATTATTCCTTCATTTGGATTAGCATTTCCTTTAATAACCATATCATAAGTATCTACAAAATCTTCTAAACCTGATATTTCCTTAATTTTCATCCATTCTCGGCTTTGATTAGCCCTAGCGGACATAAATGTTGAAGTTCTTTGGTTATAACCTTCTGGCCCCCAGTCACTAATTCTTTTTTGAATATGATCAGGTGCGAAAAAGAATTCAGTACGATCTCGTATCATCAATTGGCCAAGAGCATCTTCTGCTGTTGTTTCATTATCCCAGTGTGTCATCCCAACGGTAATACATTTCAACATATTATCTTCCAAAGAATTATGTAAATTACCTAATATTTCTCTATTTCCAGCCATATCAACCATTACACTTTTAATATCTGAATTAACTTTTTCAAG
>CEUZ01105066.1_pt1 | contig 18055 bp, 19 predicted proteins | sample 361511 | NCBI WGS metagenome assembly CEUZ01 (sample SAMEA2622822, study PRJEB7988) | marine metagenome | biome: marine biome (ENVO:00000447); feature: surface water layer (ENVO:00002042); material: "saline water (ENVO:00002010), including plankton (ENVO:xxxxxxxx)" | depth 5 m
GATGTACTTGAAGCATTAAAAAAAGCACGGAGCAAAGAAGAGGCTCCCAGAGCCCAAAAGGTTTTGGATATGATAGTTAAGAACTCTGAGATTGCCCATGAAAAACAAATAGCTCTCTGCCAAGATACAGGCACTACTGTCCTGTTCCTAGAATTAGGTCAAGATGTGCATTTAGTAGGAGGAGATTTATACGAGGCCTTAGCAGAAGGAGTAAGGTTAGGATACAAACAAGGATTCTTGAGGAACTCCATAGTAAATCAACCATTTTCAGCAAGAATCAATACCGGTGATAATACTCCTCCAATAGTACATACAGAAATCGTTCCCGGACAACAACTTAAGTTAACGATACTACCGAAAGGTGGTGGTTGCGAGAATATGAGCAGATTATCAATAATGAGGCCAGCAGACGGAAAACAAGGTATTATAGACTTCACCTTACGAGCAATTGAGGAATCTGGTGGCAACCCCTGCCCTCCCCTAATAGTTGGTGTAGGAGTAGGAGGCACTGCCGAACATGTAATGCATTTGGCAAAGAAATCACTGCTAAGAAAGGTTGGGGATCATAATCCCGACCCTGAGGTAGCAGAACTAGAGGAAGAACTTCTGGAACAAGTTAACGCGAGCGGTATAGGCCCACAAGCGTGGGGGGGAAGATCCACAGCATTGGCAGTAAACATTGAGACACATCCCACTCACATTACTTCGCTGCCTGTGGGAGTAAATCTCCAATGCCACAGTGCCAGATTGAAAACAGCAACTCTGTAAGAAACTACTTATCAAAAGAGGCATTTACACAAATGAAAAAGGTTACAACACCATTAACTGATGAAGTATTAGCTGAACTAAATACAGGAGACGAGGTACTTTTGACTGGTGTGATATATACGGCCAGGGACGCTGCCCACAGAAGGATAGTTGAAGCCGTCAACAATGGACAACCTCCGCCAATAGACCTACACGGCCAGATAATTTATTACGTAGGCCCCACTCCTCCAAGACCTGGAGAAATTATAGGGTCAGCTGGTCCGACAACTGCATATAGGATGGATCCGTTCACGCCTAAAATGTTGGAACTTGGGGTCAAAGCTTGCATAGGCAAGGGTGGTAGAAGCAAAGAAGTCAGAGATTCATTTGTAGAGAATAGGGCCGTATACTTTGGTGCTATAGGTGGGTCCGGAGCATTATTATCCGGAAGCATTACAGGTGTCGAGGTAGTAGCATATGAAGATCTAGGACCAGAGGCCATACGAAGACTAGAGGTAAAAGATTTCCCTGTTATAGTAGTCAATGATCTCCATGGCAATGACTTACTGGAACAGGGTAAAGAACAGTGGAAAAGATAACTTGCCAACTGGGTCGGTTCCATCTAGCCTGATCAAGCAGTCAATGCAAATCTGGAAAGCAATTTCTTAGTAGATATAACATGCTTATTGAGACCCATAGCTTTTGGCTCCATACCCATTGCCAGCCCTAAGACTTGTGGTAAATGCAATATAGGAAGATCTATTACTTCATTTCTCTGGGAAGCAGCCTTCGGTTGAAATCCATCCAAGTTCAAATGGCAGAGAGGACAAGGTGTTACCATTGCATCTGCTCCAAGATCTCTGGCTTCAATTGTATGGTTAGCGACCATGGACACAGACGCTTTTTCGTTAATTGTAAGAATTGGAAATCCACAGCATCTAGTCTTTCCTTCAAACTCAACTACTTCTGCTCCCAATACCTCTATGACTCTTTCAAGACTTTCTTGTCGCTCAGGATGTTCGTCAAATCCTAGTGCACCGGTTGGTCTTATAATGTAACAACCATAGAATGGGGCCATTCGAAGGCCGGATAAAGGATTAGTTATATATTCCCTAAGTGTTTCTAAACCTAAATCTTCTACCAAAATCCAAAGAAGATGTTTAACCACAACCTCTCCCTTATATTCCAAACCTTCTTCGGCAAGTATCTGATTTATTTCTGCTCTATATTCCAAATCATCGTTCAGTCGTTTGTGCGCCTGGCTCATAGTACCCTGACAAGTGCTACATATAGTCATTATGGGCAATCCCATTGCCTCAGCCATGGCAAATGTCCTGGCATTCAGGGTGTCACCAAGTTTCTGATTTTTTTCCTGTAGCACGCCTGCCCCAGTACAAGACGCTCCCTCCATTACTTCCAGTTCAAGTCCGAGTCTCTCACAAACCTGAATTGAGGATGGATACAGTTCCGGGCATCCACCTCTAGATACACATCCGGGAAAGAAAGCGTATTTCATTTCTTGCTCTCCAATTTTTCGAAGATATTCCTAATCTTATCAGCTCCCTGTATTTTCTTATGGAAAATAGGCGGGACTTTACCTCTTCTAAAGGCCCTTAATCCAACAGGTAACAAACCCATTAGTGAAGGGATATTTCTAATTAAGGCTGGTATATCAAGCATTTTCCCAAACATGAATATACCACCCATGCCAAATGTTTTTATTGGAAGTGTCAATTCATCTAAATGACCGCTGTGTTTAATTGAATCATTAAACGCTTCTGTATGCCTCGCACCATTGGTGTTAGAAAAGCCAGCCTCAATTGCATTGTCTCTTAATACCATTATCCTATCCATAGGAGCGACACCTTTAGGGCAAACTTGTACACATTCCATACATCTGGTGCAATCCCAAATACCGCCGTATGAGTTATACATCTTTAATCTTGATTCGTCTTGATCATCTCTAGGGTCTGCCACAAATCTATAGGCTTTTGCTAACGCTGCTGGACCCACATAATTATGATCTACTTCAAGAGTCGTACAGTCTGAGACACAAGCCCCGCACATAATACAACTCATAACTCCATTCAAGTGAAGCATGCTTTCGTTTGACGCTATATACTCAGCCTCGGGAGCCGGTCCAGAAGGTTGTAACCACGGTTGAACAGATCTAACTTTGTCCCAGAATGGTTTCATGTCTGTAACAAGATCTTTGACCACTCGCATGTTGCCCATAGGCTCCACAACTATTTCATTACCTTCTTTAGCCACATCTGTTATTTTCGTCTTGCAAACCAATTTGGCATGACCATTAACTCGCATAGAGCAAGAACCACATATGGAAGCTCGACAAGAACACCTTAAAGCAAGACTTCCGTCTACTTCTTCTCTAACCTTTATTAAAGAATCCAGTACCGTGTAATAGTCTTCTACCTCTAGATTATATTCTTGGTAATGGGATTCAGTGTTATCGGATTCAGGGTCGAATCTTTTTACCTTGAGATTTACTTCCATTATTATCCTCCCGGACGTTAAGCCACACAGGTATCGAGGAAACTAAGACATCCATACTCCGACTTCTTTGACGCTTCTCTCGTCAACTCATTTTAGATGAGACGACGCCTCGATCCAAACTCATTGACTATACCAGATAGTGATGATTTTTACAATGAAAGTTCGAACAAATTTAGGGCCATTAACAGTGCGGATATCGACTTTGCGTCCTCTATCTCACCCGACCTGATCAAATGAAGTATCTCTTCCATAGGCACAGAAACTATTTCTATGTTTTCGTCTTCATCCGGAGGCAATTGACTCTTTACTAAGTCTCTAGCGATGTAAGAATACATATATTCATTGCAAAACCCTGGTGCAATCCAAAATCCACCCATATATTCGATGTTATAGCTGGTATATCCTATTTCTTCTTGAAGCTCTCTTACTGCGGCATCACCCGGGGTTTCATTTTTTTCTATGCCACCAGCCGGCGCTTCAAGAAGAAAATTCTCCAAAGCTTTACGGTATTGCCTAACAAGTATAATTTGATTATCTTTGTCTACAGGCACCACAACTATAGAATCTCCATGATCCACAATCTCTCTTTGGCCTGTCTTGCCCTCTGGTAAGGTTATTGTTTCTAATCTGACGTCAATTATGTTGCCCCTGTATACATAATCCGAACTTATGCTTTTCTCTTCCATTAATTTACCTACTTGTTGTCAGATGTTTTATATGTGGTCTCTGGGTTTAATCTATTAGTCAGTACTGAATAAAATTGGTTGGCAGGGCTCAGTCTTAAAAATTTTGCAGTGTATTCACTCTGAATTATTTTTACCACCTGCCCTGGTAGCAATTCCAAATCAGGCCTACCATCTAAACTAAAAACGGCTTCATAATCAGATTTTAAGGCAATTTCAACACACGAGTCTGAAGGCACCACCAAAGGATTATCCATTCCCAAGTGAGTAGCTAAAGGATTTATCAAAATGTTGCTCGATTCTGGACTCAATATTGGTCCTCCGGCAGAAATTGAATATCCAGTACTGCCGGTGGCAGTCGCTACTATCACCGCATCTGCTCTATAGGTCGTCAAAATAGCGTCATCAATACTTACTTCCAAATGTACTAGCCTCGAAATAGCGCTCCTACCCACAACTACATCATTCAGAGCCTGAAAGCGTTCATTCGAAAACTTTTTCGATTCATCTCCAGATATGGTGGCCTCCAACATAGCTCTCTCCTCTACTCTGGCCGTACCATCCAAGTAATATCCGATGGAATCTATAGCTTTATCTGCACTTAATTCAGTTAGAAATCCCACTCTGCCTAAATTTACTCCCAGTATAGGAATGTTCCTCGGAGCAGCTAATTGATTAGCCCATAAGATAGTGCCGTCTCCACCAATAGTTATTATTAAAGCCATATCAGGATCTGGATCTTTGAAATCAGTTGAAGAAGCCTCCACGATCCAAGACGATTCATCCAATCCCAATTTTTCTCTAAATTTTTCGACTAATTCCTTAGAGCGAGGAGCCCATGGATTGTAAACCACTCCCACTTTAGATTGGAGAATCATGAGAAACCTCCAGGTTACTATAATGCCTCATTTTACTAAGGTGATTTTTTCAACCTTCTTAGGCACGGGCAGTCTAGCATTACATATTTGGCATGTCAACGAACGGTTTCTAGAAGAAAACTATTACCGCTTTTTCGGCAGCATTCATTACTGTTGAAGGAATTATTCCAAGCACTAGTATACCTATACCTACTATTCCTATTGCCATTCTAGGAGGTATGCCAATTTGTATGGATGTATCCGATTCAGGTTCTAACATGTACATCGTTCTAATGACTCTCAAATAATAATATGCAGAGACTACGCTATTCAAAACTCCACATATAACTAACCAGGTCAGTCCGCTATTTATAGCGGCGCTGAATATGTATAGCTTACCCATGAATCCTACTGTTGGAGGTATACCTAGTAAGGATATCATTGAAATCGACAAGATTATTGCAAGCACGGGAGCTCGCTGTCCCATTCCTGCAAAATTACGGATCATGTTGCTTCTAGTAGAATTGACTACCGCGATTATTACAAAAAACGCGGCTAAATTGGTTACGGCATAGGCGACAAGATAAAACAAAACACTACCTGGTCCCATAGGTGTTTCAAACAGATCAGCCTGAGTGCCTACGGCAGCCAATCCCATCAAAAGGAATCCGGCATGAGCCACCGTGCTGTAGGCCAGCATCCTTTTTATGTTAGTCTGTATAACAGCTGCGAGGTTTCCCACAGTCATGGATACCGCGCTCAATATAGCAAATAGAGAAGCCCAATCGATGCGAATATCCCCAAAAGCCATATAGAATATTCTGAGCATTATTGCAAAACCAGCAGCCTTACTTGCAACGGATAAATAACTGGTAATCGGAGTGGGGGCTCCTTCATATACATCTGGTACCCACATCTGAAAAGGTGCAACCGATATCTTAAAGCCGATACCAGCTACTATCAAAACAACTGCAAGAAGGATCACTCTTTCACCAAATGGACCTGAACCAGTCGACAAATATGCTATTCTCTCTATTATTACCTCTATTTCTGTGGAGCCAGTGAATCCATATATAAGAGCCATACCATATAAGAGAACGGCTGAACTCATGGCACTTAGCAAAAGGAATTTGATGCCAGCTTCTGTCGAATGAGAATCTCTTCTAATAGCTATCAAAGCCGCCAGTGGCAAAGCCGTTAGTTCAATAGCGATATAAATAGAAATCAAATCGGTAACGGCGGGAAGTAACATCATACCTGCAGCGGAAAAAATCAATAGTGCATGGTATTCTCCTCTGAGTCTACCCAGTTTAGACAGGTAGTCCGTCGAGGACAATATTACTAAAGCTAGTGTGCCAAGGATAAAAAATTTGAAAAACAAAGAAAATTGATCAATCAAAACAGTTCCGTATACACCAGACAGTTTCCCTTCAGAGTCACTATCAACAAGTCCACACAAGTACAAAGACAGACTAAGAGGTACAGCCAGTCCAACAACAGAGACTGTAGCAAGAACACCTTTTCTATTTGTTATCATATCCAGAAGTATGATTATTATTCCCAATGCACCCATCGAGATTTCTGGAGATAGTAATTTTATGTCATGAAAGTCCATATTTAGTCCACCTTTATGACCTAGCACCAGTTTGTAAGGATTCCATAATTGGTTCTAATCCCAACGCAAATGCATCTGATATAATTGAAGGATAGAGCCCTACCACCATAATAGACACCATTAATATCACCAACGGTACAGCCTGAACCAAACTCACATCTCCCACTTCATCTAACCGAGATATGGCAGGGCCAAAAAATGTCCTTTGTATCATCCATAATATATAACCAGCAGTTAGTACTATTGCGAATACTGACAAAGTAGTTATTATTGGCCAAACCTCAAATGTACCTAAGAAAACCAGCAGTTCAGCTATGAACCCACTCGTCCCCGGAAGTCCCAATGAGGCCAATCCTGCCACCAGAAATGCAACCCCTACAAAAGGCATATTGGATGCCAATCCTCCAAGATCAGGTATGTGCCTAGTATGTGCCCTATCGTATATCAATCCCACCACTAAGAACAAAAGTCCAGTTATAGTACCATGAGTAAACATCTGCATCGCAGCTCCTGTTAACCCAACCGAGGAGACAGAACCACCGACTCCAACAACAGACGAAATGCCTAGTAGTACATAACCCATATGACTGACACTACTAAAGGCCACAAGTTTTTTCAAATCTGTCTGTCTTACGGTACAAACAGCTCCATATAAAACACTTATTACAGCAAGTGTTGCAATAACCCATGCCCAATCCTGTGCCTCTCCTGGAAATATTCCTATTGCCAGCCTGATCATTCCGTAGCCACCCATTTTCAACAGAACACCAGCAAGCATCACGCTTACAGCTGTGGGAGCATCAGTATGCGCATCAGGCAACCAGGTATGAACAGGCCAAACTGGCAATTTAACCGCGAACGCCAAAAATAGAAATGCAAACATTGTCCCTGCAGGCATAAACAATTTAGCTTCCGATACTAATGCAGGCAACGCAATAATGCTGAAAGAGCCTGTGGAAAAATAAAGCCCTAAGATAGAAACAAGCATAAATGCGCTACCAAGCAGAGTAAAAATAACGAATTTCATTGCAGAGTATTCTTTTCTACCACTTCCCCAAATAGAGATCAAGAAATACATGGGTAGTAATTCAAGTTCCCAAAATATAAAGAATAAAACAAAATCCAAAGAGATAAACACACCCATAACCGCGCTTTGCAGTATCAATAGCCACATGAAATATTCTTTTATCCTGAGTTGAATATTAAGAGAAGCTACTATGGAACAGAAACCCAACAATGAAGTTAACAAAACCAGCGGAGCGCTAAGTCCGTCTACTCCTAAGTGATATTGAATGTTTAGTACTGGTATCCACTTCTCATATTTTTCTACTAATTCCATCCCATCTTTCAGATCTATATCTGCAGTTTGGAATAAATAGAAACACAAGAATCCAAGCACAAGTTCAACAAATCCAATAAAAACAGCCCAGAGGCGAACTTTCTTAGGATCGTTCAAACCCAAGAGTATAACAACCGCCCCAGCTAGAGGCAAAAATATTATAGCTGAAAGAAGCATCAGTTTCTCAACTCCATATCATTAGTTATCCCCATCATTAGTTATCCCCATACCACGAATACTATTAGAATACTAACAATTCCAACAGACATCCCTACGCCATAAATTTGAACTTGCCCGGTTTCCAGGGTAGTGACAACCTTCCCGCTATTTCTACCAAAGAATCCAATGACGTTGCCGATTCTGTCCACTATGTTTCTATCACACCAATCAATCAAACGTGCCACACCGTTGTAAAACAAAGCAATTGTAATTTTACCTTCATATAATTCGTCAAAAAAGTACTTCCTGAAAATAAGTTTATAAACCGGTCCAGTCATGTAAGAAAATTCGCCATCTATGATTGTAGAAGTGTTAACAGACTTTCTGATATATATAAGGTACGCCAGTCCGATTCCAGAAACAGCTATAATACTAGAAATGCTGGCTGCAAAAAAATCAATAGGATGACCTTTGACATATACGTGATCAACCATATTAAGCATTTTTGAGAACCAATACTGAGGAATCGAGCCAATGCCTCCGTCAATAACTGGGTTGAATAAGAAACCAGCTACGATCGCTGGTATAGCTAAAATAACCATTGGTAAGACCATAACTGCAGGGGATTCTTCCAAATGTACATCATGCGAATCCGCACCAGAATCGGGTTCAGCTGCTATGCCCCCTCTGAATTCACCGTGGAATGTCATAAACAAAGCTCTAAACATATAAAAAGCGGTCATAAAAGCGGCCACTAAGGCCATAATAGCAACCACAATTTGTATGGCGTCGGGATGATGCAAGCTTGCGGCAATTATCTCATCCTTACTCCAAAATCCTGCCAATGGGAATATACCTGCTATACTAAGTGAACCTATAAGAAAAGTGTAATAAGTCCAAGGCATATGCTTTTTCAAACCACCCATATATCGCATGTCAAAGGTACCAGTAGCATGATTTACACTACCAGAACCCAGGAATAATAGCGCTTTGAAAAACGCGTGAGTGAAAAGGTGGAAAATAGCCGGACCATAAGCACCTATACCAAGAGCGAGCATCATAAACCCTAATTGACTCACTGTAGAGTAGGCAAGTACTCGCTTTATGTCGTACATTACCAAGCCCATAGAAGCGGCAAACAAAGCTGTAACTCCTCCAGTAATAGCAACAAAACTCATGGCAGTCGAAGAAACCTCAAAGAGTGGGAAGAACCTCGCCACCAAAAATATCCCCGCAACTACCATGGTAGCCGCATGAATCAGAGCGCTAACAGGAGTGGGGCCTTCCATGGCATCAGGCAACCACACATGTAATGGAAATTGTGCTGACTTACCCACAGCTCCAGCGAAAATACCGAGCGCCACTAGAGTAGCAATGCTACCAGCAAAAAAACCAGATTTAGCGGCAAAATTCACAGAGGATATATCAAACACTGAACCGGACATGCCTGCTCCAGTAAATTCAGATGCGTTCGCTGCGAAAATTTCTCCACCATTTGCGAAAAGATACAAAATTGCCAACAAGAATCCAAAATCACCTAGCCTAGTAACTAAAAATGCTTTCTTAGCTGCCGCGATCGCAGAGGGCTTGTGAAACCAAAATCCTATTAACAAGTAAGAACAAAGCCCGACCAATTCCCAGAAAAAGTAAATTTGTATAATGTTGCCTGCAAGCACCAGACCTATCATAGAAGCTGTGAATAAAGATATGTAGGCAAAATATCTTGAGTATCCTGGGTCCCCGTGCATATACCCTTGAGAATAAATCAGGACCATCAAACTCACACCACTGACAACAACCAACATGATAGCCGTCAATGGATCCATAAGTATTCCTACCGATAATTCCAAGGAACCTACAGTAATCCAAGAATGTGAAGGCCAAACTATCTTGCCATGGTTATTCCACACCTCCAGAACCGACTGTATGGATAAAACAAATCCTATCGCAACGGCTACAATAGCCACATAACCGCTTACCCGGTCATATCCATTCAAAAACGGCCTTATTACCAAAGATATGAATATGAAGGCAAACAGTGGAAGTAAAAATATGGACCAAGCCATCATCTCAGTCATAAATTATCAATCTCACCTCTATCTTCAAGTATATTATTTATCACCAAGAAACCTATAGCTTCCTAAGTATTTCTTCCGCAACATGTTCTCTGCCTCTAGGAACCATAATTCGATATGGTATTTGTTCTCCCCATGACAATATATGGCCTTCTGGTAGCAGTTGAGTTGGAAGCCCTTCTCCTTCCAGAAGTTCCTTCCACATCTCCGCTATCATCAAGTTAGGAGCTTTTTTAAAATCTACCCACATTGTATTATCAACCCTTCATCAAGTTAACGTTAGTAAGATCTACAGTTTCTCTATTGCGATATATCGCAATTACGATGCCCAAAGCTAAGGCCACTTCCGCAGCGGCAACCGCTATGATGAATATAGAAAATATCTGACCGGTTAACAGAGTGTTTAATGCAGTATCCCCCAAAGGAGTACCATGAGCCAGTGCCAAGCCTATTTCTTCATCCAATGCAGATTTTGCAACAGTCATTCCTTGTGGAATTGTATACCTGCTAAAGGCAATCAACGCTATGTTTACCGCGTTGAACATCAGTTCTATAGACATCAATACGGTCAAAATATTTTTCTTTGAGAGGGCGCCATATAACCCTATCCCAAAAATTATGGCTGACACTATTAAAAAGTTTTCTAAATTCAGGATTCTACCTCCGTGTCCCTCACAAGAGCAAGTGCTCCTATAACTGCTGCCAACAAAACTACAGAAACTACTTCCATTGGCAGCACAAATCGGGTCATGATTAATGTGGATATAACCACAGTAGTATTACTAAATACGTTTTTTATCCCTTGTTCAGTATTACTCAGATCTTCTTCAGTTCCGCCAGGAGAGACCTCAAATCCTTTACTGTCCCAGGTATTCCAATCTGTGGAAATCGCCGTTGACACAATCAAAGCAGTCAGAGCCGCCACCAAAATCAAGATCAAAGGACTGAAACCATGAGATGTACTACCAGTTTGGACATTACTAGTCAACATTATTGCGAAAATTATCAGAATAGAAACAGCACCTACGTACACCAATACCTGTACAACGGCCAAAAATTCCGCATTAAGTAATACGAATAACGCTGCAACAGCCAGGAATGAAACTACCAAGAATAGCGCCGCTCTAAATATATCTCTCTGGTTTACGACAGATATAGCAGAAGCTATAGCCACAAGGGATATCACTCCAAAAATAATGTCTAACAGACTCATTTGCGACCAACCTCTTCCCAGGACAATGGTTCATCTTTATGTGGATGGTAATTTTTGCCCTCCAATTGTGGTCTATACCAAGTACTTAGCCTTCTTTCAGCGGATTTCAATTCTTCGATGGGTATAATGAGATCATCTCTAACATATTGACCTCTTTCAAAACCACTACCCATAAAAAGCGCATCGTACGGACAAGCTTCTACACATAGACCACAGAACATACATCTACCTATATCTATATCAAATGTGTCTACAGTATAAGATTGTCCTTCTTGCATATTTGAACCACCGGGGTGAGTTACTATCTTAATAATTCCCAAAGGGCAATACTTTGCACAACTAGCACATCCGGTACATCTTTCTTCAAACCAGCCGAATTCTTCTCCCCTAAAACGGGCCGCCTGAGGAACAGCCTCTTCTGGATATTGCACAGTGAAAGGTTTCCTAAATAGGTTTCTAAAAGTGACGGCCAAACCTTTTGCTATTCCTAAACCATACATGACATATACCTTCTTATACTAGAAATTAGTTGTTGCCCGCGTTCTCTAGAACAGAATTTCTGGTAGTCAATTTTGCAGACACCAAGTGTGACGATATCACAAGACATACCACTGCAATTGTCCAATTAATGCCAGCCATTAACCATATTTCACTACCAGTAGGATCACCCCATGCCAATACTTCTGCTGCTGTTACAAATAAATTGATCAATCCTAATGGGAAGAGAAATTTCCACGCAAGACCCATAATCTGGTCTACTCTTAATCTTGGTAAAGTCGCCCTTATCCAAAGCAATATGAACCAAACAAAGCCCACCTTCAAGAAGAACCACAAAGGACCTGGAAGTATTGGTCCCTCCCAACCCTTTAAAAACAGCGTGGTCATTATTGAAGCTGCTCCAAATGGAGCTATAAACTCTGCCAATTGAAATGTTCCCCATTTCATACCGCTATATTCAGTATGAAAACCTGCCACCAGTTCTGAATCAGCTTCAACAATGTCAAACGGAGATCTATTCATTTCTGCGGAAATAGCTATGAAAAATATGAAGAAACCTAAGGGCTGCACTAATATAAACGGAACAAATTGGCGTTCTACGATATCAACCATAGACAACGATCCCACAAACAACAAGACTCCTACTATGGATAACACCATAGGTACTTCGTAGCTAACTAATTGAGCGACTCCACGCATAGCCCCGAAAAGTGAGTATCGATTCCCTGAACCCCAACCTGCCATAAACATAGCAACTGTAGGCACTGTAGTAACAGCTATTATGAACAATATTCCAATATTTAAATTAGATATATATGCATTATGACTATACGGTATAACAGCAAATATCAGTATTGGTGGAACTATGAACATAAGTGGCGCCAGATTGAAAACCCAGGAATCTACGCCATCCGGTTTAGTATCTTCTTTGCTCAGTAACTTTACGGCATCTGCTATGGGTGTGAGTAGACCCCAAGGCCCCCATCGATTAGGTCCTAGACGAGATTGAAATCTGGCAATCAGACGTCTTTCCACCCAAGTGCCGAGAGTAGTGATAATAACAACAGTGTTAATAACGGAAAAAACAATCAGAAATCCCGCAATCAGGTAAGCCAGCCAATCAGGTATAGGGGAAACACCGAATATGGTCAAATCTGTCAGAAATTGGTAGAGATTTCCATAAAACGCGTTTGCTTCCTTAAACGGCACGTATGCGTTATCCACTACCTATCCACCTCTCCCATATTAATATCCACGCTACCAAAAGTAACTATCATGTCCGCCAGTTTAGTATCTACCAACATATCCTTTAGCGCGGTTAGATTGATCAAAGAAGATGATCTGATTTTACACCTATAAGGTGAAATGCCTCCATCGCTAACAAGGTAGAATCCCAACTCTCCTTTGGGTCCCTCAACATGACCATATGCGTCTCCAACAGGTGGTCTTATGAGATTTGCGGTGTCTGCCCGTATGGGACCATCGGGTATTTGATTTACACATTGCTGCAGAATTTTCAGAGATTCCCTCATCTCTGCTATGCGAATAAGGTATCTGTCATAGTTATCCCCTACTGTACCAACTGGAATTTCGAATTCCATTCTGTCATAGACGTCATAAGGATCAGCCTTTCGAAGATCCCATTTAACACCAGATGCCCTTAGAATGGGACCACTTATAGAGGAATTAATAGCCTGTTCAGAAGATAAGACACCTATATCTTTCGTTCTCGAAAGCAGGATTTCGTTACCAGTAATTAGTCTTTCATATTCATCTATGTACCCAGGCATATATTCTAGAAAATCGGTAAGTGCTTCCCAGAACTCCGATGGTGCGTCTTGAAATATACCGCCCACCCTCATAAAGCTTAAAGTTATTCTGGCGCCGCACAACATTTCAAACATATCCAATATTTTTTCTCTTTCCCTGAAACAATACATCAGGGGAGTGGCTAGTGCTCCAACATCATTCAAGAAGAATCCCGTGGCGACCAGGTGGCTAACTATACGTTGGAGTTCTGCAACAATCACCCGAAGATACATAGCCCTTTCGGGTGGCACAATACCAGATAGTTTCTCAACAGCCAGAACATATGAGAGATTATTCGACATAGAAGACACATAATCCAATCTATCTGTTAGTGTTATAACTTGAGTGTATGTGCGTTCCTCGGCGAGCTTTTCTGAGCCTCTATGTAGATAGCCAAATATGGGTTCCACGTCTATAATCATCTCGCCGTCAAAAGTAACACGCATTCTGAACACCCCATGAGTACTAGGATGTTGAGGGCCTATGTTAACTGTTATGGGCTCTGTTCTAATTGGCATAGCTTTGTCCCTCTTTAACGAGGATCCTCTAAGTAATCTTTACGTTGTGGGTGTCCTGGAAATCCTTCCCATAGAAGTAATCTCTTTAGATTATAATGGCCGTTGAAATGGATCCCCATCAGATCATATACTTCACGCTCCTGAAAATCTGCGCCCTGCCAGATATGAGTGACTGATGGCACTTCAATATCTTCCCTTCCCCAACATTTGGACTTCAAAACCACTCCATGGTTTAAAGAAATAGATCGTAGGTGATAAACCATTTCAAAGTATTCTATGTAATCCACTGCAGAGACAGACACCAAGTAATCCATGTTGGTTTCTGGATCATTCTTAAGTTGAGAGCATACGTCAGCAATAGACTCTGCCTTAACCCACACATCGCCTTCACTATGACCTTCAACCACATCAGGAATAAAGTCGTTTAATTTGCGCGCTAAACTTTCGGCATCCAGAACGGAAGTCATTTAATCTCCTGCAGCCCTTCCCGAAAGACTGTACTTCTTTATCTTATCGTGCAGTTGCATAATCCCGTATAACAAGGCGTCTGGTCTAGGAGGGCAACCAGGAACGTATACATCGACTGGAACTATTCTGTTCACTCCAGGCACCACACTGTAACCCTGGTAATAAGGGCCACCGCTGGTAGCACACACACCCATAGAAATAACCCATTTCGGTTCAGGCATTTGTTCATATAGTCTCCGGATAACCGGCGCCATTTTCCAAGTAACCGTGCCAGCGACTATCATCAAATCTGCCTGTCTAGGAGACGCTCGCATAGCCTCCATGCCAAATCTAGATATATCGAACCTAGACATAGCACTCGCTATCATTTCAAAAGCGCAGCAAGCAAGCCCAAATGTCATCGGGAATACTGAAGATTTTCTACTCCAGTTTAGAAGTGCATCCACGGAGGTTACTATTATGTTTTTTTCGAAGTCAGGGGCTACTTGTATGGAATCTTTTGTGAACGGCTCGATATGTGTAGCCTTCATACTATTGATCTCAGAACCCTCTTCGATGTCCAGATCCCAAGTAGTAGCGTGCAGAGGTATAGTGACACCAACACCGCTTTGATTCAAACTGACTTCACTATCAGTAAATTCAGCCATAAATTAACTCCATTCTAATGCTTTGTATCTCCACGCATACGCCCATCCCACAACCAAAATCATAATGAATATCAACATCTCCACAAATGCAAACAGTCCCAATTTACCAAAAGACACTGCCCATGGGTAAATAAATATTGTCTCTACATCAAATACAACGAAAAGCAAAGCAAATTGATAGTACCTAAAATTGAACTGTGGCCATCTCTTGCCAACAAGATTCATACCTGATTCATAAGGGCTACTTTTTACAAAGCTAGGTTTGTGAGGTCGCACTCTTACGAAAGAAAGCAGCCACGATAGAACCAACAACGTTCCTGGCAGTATTACAGCCAGAGCAGTGAATATAGCTATGAGCCCATACTGACGAAAATAATCTTCAAGCATAGGCGTATATTTCTCCTATAACAAACACTGGAAAAAATATATCATAGCCATGGACAGATTATCAAGTGAAATTAACCACAAACTTCCTGAATATTTGAACTGTTCCGATAAACAATGCTATACCCTTAAGTTATACTTAGCGATAAGAATTCTAAAACATGCATGAATGGACTAATGAAACTAAATATTAGCAAAAACAAATACATTTTAACTACCGCAGTGGTATTAATACTTCTCCTTACAGCATTAACGCGGACAGATATATACAGTGTTGGACAGGAGACCCCGGACAGTGTCATGACATTGGCAACTGAATGGAGTTCTGCTTCAGGAGCAATCCAAGACCCACAAGATAGCATCATAATAGAAGTATGGGAAATTCTATCAGATAACTTTGTAGACAAAGAAACATTGAATCCTGAGAGTATCAGCAAGGCCGGACTAGACGCTCTATTCTCAACGATAGCAACAGATAAATCATACGATCCTTCTACCCTAAGTTACATAACAATAGATGCGATGCTTGAAGAGATAGGAGATCCACATACTTTCCTTTTCCGGCCAGATGCCTATTCTCTATATTCCCAAAACACCCAAGGTGAATTTGATGGAATCGGTGCCAGAGTGGAATTATCAGATTCAAAACTGACAATAGTTGAACCAATACAAGGCACACCTGCATTCAAAGCTGGAATTGAAGCTGGCGACGTGATATTAGCAGTTAACGGAGAAAGCACATTAGGGTGGAGTCTCTTGGAATCCGTAACAAGAATAAGAGGACCCAAAGGTACCAGTGTAAATCTATTGATTCAACGAGTAGGAGTATCAGAACCATTTGAATTAGAAATAACACGCTCTTCCATCAATGAGGAAAGTGTCACTATGAACATAATAGACGAAGACTTTGCCTATATAAGAATAAGCTGCTTTTGTGATGACACAGACGAAGAGTTAGAGAATATATTAACATTGGCATCCAATGAAAACCCGGCTGGTGTAATATTGGACTTGAGAAATAATCTGGGTGGACTGTTATCAACCACAGTAAATATAGCAGACGTATTCCTGGGAGAACAAATAGTACTATATGCGATCGACTCGGATGGTAAAAGAACAGACTATTTTACCAAATCTGATTCACAAATTGACCTACCGATGGTAGTCTTGGTAAATGAATTCAGCGCTAGTGCCAGTGAAGTTTTGTCAGGAGCTCTCCAGGATCATGGTAGAGCTAAAATAATAGGTACGAAAACGTTTGGGAAAGGTAGTGTTAATCTTCCCAAGAAACTTAGCGACGAATCCGCGTTATATTACTCTATCGCCCGCTGGTATTCCCCAGACGGCAATATGATAGAAGGCAAAGGAATAAAACCAGATTTCACCGTTGAGGCCATACAGGGGAAAGACCCCGAAAAGGATTCACAATTAGAAATGGCTCTCAACAGGCTTAAATCTATAATAAATTAACACAAGAAATAACGTAGGGATAAAATATGACTAAAAGGGTCAGAACCAAGAAAAAAGCCACCGTGAATAACAAGGACAATTCTGCTTTCAAGGTAATTAGCGTGAACCGGAGGGCGTATTACGAATACGAGATTATACAAAACCTCGAGGCTGGATTGGTGCTCACCGGGACCGAGATCAAGTCTATTAGGGCAGGGCAAATGAATATCCAACATGCTTTTGCCAAAATAGAACGAGGAGAGGCTTGGCTCATAGGATCACATATAGCCCAGTATTCAGAAGGAAATATCTACAACCATGACCCATTAAGGCCTAGAAAATTACTGTTACACCAAAAAGAAATAGATTATCTTTCAGGTAGTACGTCTCAAAAAGGACTAACACTAATTCCGCTGAGGGTTTATATCAAGAAACATATAGCAAAGATCCAAGTGGGTATTGCTAGAGGTCGCAAGTTACATGATAAGAGAAAAGTAATTATTGACAGAGAACAAGACAGGGAAATCAGAAGAAAGATGTCAGAAAGATACCAATAGTAGAAGATTATACACTTTATATAGTATAATCTAGTGGTATAGGGGACGCTTGGCTTCGACAGGGGGTGATTTCGCGGAATTGCAGGCCGAGGCGCCGTGCACCTCGTAAAAAGCGGCAAAAGAATAACTGGCGAAAATAAACTCGCTCTAGCTGCTTAAATATAGCAGTTACGTCCACTACAAACTCTCCTCGAAGGCTGTAAATGGGCGACATTAAATCGAGGCGCTAGCTCTCTTGACGCCGATGCGGAGTGAACAAGAAAATTCGGCTAGCTCCTATGGAACCTTGCCAGTAAGGACCAGAAGAGCAATTAATTAACTACTGGATAAGCCTGTAGTACATTCCAGCGGATAGTTCTCTGGACGGGGAGTTCGACTCTCCCCCGTCTCCACCACAAGAATCACACGGCTATATCTATGGTTTTGTAGATGAACAGGTAACAATTTTGTTGGGAGATCAGTTAAATGAAAATTATAGACGTCAGGACAATAATAGTCCAAAATGATGCCGACTGGAGCAGAG
>CEUZ01286593.1_pt1 | contig 18031 bp, 14 predicted proteins | sample 361511 | NCBI WGS metagenome assembly CEUZ01 (sample SAMEA2622822, study PRJEB7988) | marine metagenome | biome: marine biome (ENVO:00000447); feature: surface water layer (ENVO:00002042); material: "saline water (ENVO:00002010), including plankton (ENVO:xxxxxxxx)" | depth 5 m
TATCAGAATCCAGATATTCCAATCCAATCATAAATGCAACATTTGGCTTCCACCACCATTCATAATCACCTTTAATAAATTTGGTTATTGTCACTATCCCGCTTGGGAAGGGGACTTCTTGAAAAAATGGATAAGAAGCATAAGGATCAATAGTAATTGTTTCTGCCCCAACTCTCCGGCTGCCAAATGAGATGTTAGTTATTTGATTTGTATTGTTAAAAATATTCAAACCAATCCTGTATTGATCCACATCGCTACCATACTGCCAGCCAAGAGGTAGCCCCCGCTGAACAAAATTATTATAGCCACTCTGATGACGTAGAGTATGTGTTCCCACCATAATATATTCAGTGAATAATGATGTATACAAACTCTTAAGAATTCCTGTAGACCAAACAGAACGCACAGAAAATGCTTTAGAATGTCCTTCCCCCTCCTCTAACATGTGGTCACTATCTAAAGTAAACTCATCAAACAATATATTTCCAGATAATCTAAGATTAGGCTTCAGTAACCAATCCATAGATGCTTGCCAAACACCGTTTCCACTTTTTGTTCCTATTACATTCTGCCGTTGATTCATTTCGATTTCAAGATGTGTTGAAATTGGATTGATATAGGAGATGTCCAAAGGACGATTAATTCCCGAGTAAATGACAAATTCTGATAGGCCAATAACAATAGATTTTTTGTTCGACCATTCAATTCCACGACCGGTGATATAACGATTATAATTATTTTCTTCTTCCAGGAACCCATGGAAATATCGCACACGTAGATTACCAAAATCTAGCGCTAATAATCCATAATCATAAGCTGGAGAGTCCTCACTTATGGCTAGTTGGATATCATTCCCTGCGCCCCAACTTTGTCGTCCACGACCCCACTGTAGAATCATCCAATTACTTTCATAACCAATCCCGGCAATATCTGTTTCTCCAGTACGACCAAAATAACGTTCTATGCCAGTATATCTCGAAAATGAAGTCACATTACTAACAATCCTTGGATAAAGATAGGCATAAAAATGATTCTGAAAGGATAAATGTCCAAAACAATAAAATGCCATACCATCCATTTTGCCAGTAGAATTTCCAGTTAATCCAAACCTTAAATCCATTTTTAATGAATCATCTCCAGGTACATAATCAACCAATTTATTCAATCTGATTGGGCCAAAGGTGGTGATGCTCTGCCAATTTTTACCATAATCATATAATAGTTTTTTCGATTGAAATTGAAAAAATTCATTAGGTATTTCTTGACTCTGCACCAGAACAACCAGTGTTAAATATATAAATAATATCTTTTTAGCCATTATAATTAAAGAATGGTCTGAAATAATTCTCATCGAAGCTAACAATAAAAGTCATTCTAGATAAAAACCAGATTTGATTTCACCTGATTCTAACAACTTCAGGTTTGGGTTTGGTGTCATCGTACACGGCAATGGGCAGTCGTCACATTTTTTCCCATTTTCTGGAACTAACACTTTTAATCCTGATTTAGTAACATAAATAAATGATTTTGGATCATTTGGTAAGTTTTTAGAATATTCTAGCACAATAAGATCTTTTTCTGATCCAAGAGAATCAACGGTATGTAGTGAAAAAGCAAAAAGAACCAAAGATAGAGGTAATAACACAAGTATTTTTCTTGGGAATAAATCTTTTATTGCAAAATTAATCATACCTGCGCCAAGCCACCAGAAAGCAAAACTCGAGAACCTAGAGTCAGGTGCATGAAAATACCACATAAATAGCTGTACTATTGGAGGTAATAAAAATATCCCTAGTTTGGCCCAGATTTCTCGTTTCCTATGTAATATATAAATTAATCCTACTATAGCCAAAGCAAGCGGATACAATGTTTCTATCCTTCGATGCTGTACAATTAGTCGTGATTTGATCCATGCCTTCTTCACTTTCTCAATTTCTTTAAGATCTGTTTCTCCCTTTCTGATACCTTTTGCCCAATTAGAAAGGTCCTTTGAGTAATTCATGACTTCATCTCTATCCATCTTCCATTTTACAGGTACAGAAATGTACTCAAGTGGATATAGCGGGTATCCTGTTAATATAATATTCCTTTGAATCTGAAGTGAAAAAGCAAGGATGGTTAAGAGTATAGTCAATTTGTATTTTTTTAATACAATTCGAATTTCCCGAAAGTAAAAAATGAATAGTACAATAATGGAAAGCACTGTAGTAGGAAGAAAACTTATTTTTGATGAAAAACCCAAAAAGAGACAGATTAATATAATATTAATATTTTTCTCACCATCAAAAAACATCCTGAAAATTTCTATCGCAAGAATGGAACCATAAATAAATATAGAAAGGTCTGTACTCAATCCTGGATGCATATAGAAACAGTTATGAATATGGATAGGTATGAACATCAACTTCATTATATCGGAGGTATATGAGTTTTTCTTTTGAATAAAAATATTGGAAACCGGCATGATAAAAAAATAAAGGAATCCCAATGCTAGCAAATAGCCATTGAAATTCCAGAATGACCGGGAAATGAATGGAAAGTGATCTGAAAATGACAAATAGAGAAAATGGCTACTATCCAATCCATAACATATAAATAAATTTCCTAAGCCTTTAATAAGAGGATATTCTTGTGCCCACTTTACTTTTTGAAGATAATACATAGGTTCATATTTCAAATCAGATATGGCAAGATTCGATATCCAAAAAATAAAACCTAGTTGTAAAATAATTATAATAATACGAGGAAGAGAAAAAAATACCTTTATAAAAGCTATTAACCCTTGCCTGTTAATTATATAAATAGAGGGCAGGGATACCAGGCCCACTAATAAGAAGGATAACTGATTAATTGGAAGAAATATGTTCCATATTGCCAGACAAATATATATAAAAAACAAACCATAAATATTTAATTCAACTAGATCCGCGATATGAGGTTTTTTATTTAAAAAATAATTTTGATAAAAAATACCAAATAATGAAAAATAGAATAAATAGAGAATAATATCAATTGCATTTAATATAGTATAATGAAGTAGATCAATATCCATTATTAGTATGGTATATAAAATAAAATCTTTTTATGAAATTAGGATATAAATATCAAGAAACTGCAACCAAAACAAAGTAGCACGATATTGTTATTTAGATAACAGACAAACGTTTGTGGGGAAAATCTTATCACATTATTTGGGAAAGTTTTTTCGTTACATATTGTATTTGGTAATCACCTAGACTTGGATACATTGGAAGTGACAGAATAGTTTTTGATGCTTCTTCAGCATTGGGGAAATCACCTCTTTTATAGTTTAAAAACTTAAATGCTTTTTGCAAATGTACAGGTGTAGGGTAATGGATACCGGTTTCAATTCCACTCGCACTAAGTTTATTCATTACTTGATCTCTATTTTTTATTCTAATAACATATAAATGATAAACATGATCTGAATAATCCATTTTTAATGGTAACTCTATATCATGATTTGATAATAATTCATGATATAGATTACTATGATTTATCCTTTTTTCATTCCAAATATCAAGATATTTCAATTTAATCCTCAAAATCGCTGCTTGCATTGAATCCAATCTACTGTTGTATCCAATAATAGAATGTTTATTTTTTTCTTTTTGACCAAGGTTCCTTAATATTTTTATTCTACTTACAATTTCTTTATCGTTTGTAACAATGGCACCAGCATCACCATAAGCTCCTAAATTCTTTGAAGGATAAAAGCTAAAACATCCAATATTACCCATAGTCCCAGTTTTCTTACCTTTGTATAATGAACCATGAGATTGAGCTACATCTTCAATAACCTTAATATTATATTTTGCTGCAATTTCAATAATACTATCCATATCAACAGGTTGTCCATATAAATGGACGGGAATAATTGCTTTTGTATTCGTGGATATGGCATTTTCAATTAAATTAACTTGAATGTTATAACTTTTTGGATCTATATCTACAAAAATGGGTTTTGCACCAGTGTAGATAATTGCTAATACTGTTGCAGAGTAAGTATTTGCAACAGTAATTACTTCATCTCCTTCACCTATATTTAATGCACGCAGTGCAAGATGTAGTGCATCAGTGCCTGAGTTGACTCCAATTGAATGATTGATTCCTAAATATGAACTGAACTCATCTTCAAAATAGTCTACATCATCACCTAGAATAAACTGAGTATCATTTAAGACTTTTTTAATAGCATAATTAATCTCTTTAGATATAGATAAATATTCATTCTTTAATTCAAAAAATGGAACAATTGACCTGTCATGCATTTTTTTAAATCCCTTATTTTTTTATGCCAAGAGGAATTAAAATTAAAGGTCTCACAATACTCCACCAATCCTTGAAGGCTATCATTTTTGTATATCCAATATTTTTTTTTGGATAGTATTTAGTAACGGGAATTTCTTTGAACCTATATTTTAATATTATGACATAATAGTATAAATATGGCTCTAGTTCATAGCGATTTAACCAATCCTGTTTTAAGTTGATTCTCTTATCATTTAAGATTGATGCTTTGAAAACCCTAGCACCATTAGTCCCATCAGTAATATTAGATAAAGTTACAATAGACATAAAGCACGAATAAATAATTGTGAAAAATGATCTATGAAAAGGATGATTTATCCTTTTCCCTTTTTTTAGCCATCTTGAGCCATGTACGTAATCATAATTATCTAGAATAAGGGTATTAAGCAACTTATATAACTCTTCGGGACAATCTTGATTGTCACCTGCTAACTCGACGATTACGTCATAATTTTTTCCCAAACCGTATAGATAACCAGATCTGTAAGCAGCGCCAGCTCCTAGGTTTTTTTCATGGGATATAACGGTCGCACCATTATCAATTGCTTCTTGAAGTGTATTATCAGTTGACGAATCATCAGTTACAACAATTTCATCTACATAGTTGGGTATTCGCCTAATGGTTTTACCAATTTTCCCTTCTTCGTTGTATGCTGCTAATACAACTATAATTCTTTTATTTAGATAAATATTAACACCTAAATAATTTACCCATCCGTAAATTTATTTTTTCAATAATAGTATTTTTTGATCTGATATAATTTAGATTATTATCATCTTTTATTTTCAGTTTATAGTGTGGTACTGCGATAAACCCATCACCAGTCTTAATCAATAAAGTTTTATTTTCTTTTACTTTAATTATTTCTCCAAACTTATTTTTCCCCCCGATCTTTTTGGAACTGAAAACTGGATACATAATTTCTAACTCATGGTCATTATAATATGTCTTCGCTGATGGGAAGGGATCAAACGTGAAGGCTCTAATAAATCTTTCTATCATTTTAGTTTTCCATGACCAATTAATAACTCTATCATTAGGTTCTCCTTTTTTGTGATAAGTTGCTAATCTTTCATCTTGCGGGAATGATTTGATAGTTTGATTTAAAATTTTTAAACCAAACTTTTTAAATAGTACTTCAGCTATATGGGTAGCACTGAAGTAAATATCTTTTGCTGTATTATTTGGTTCAGTCGATATGGATTTACTACATATGATTTCTCCTGTGTCTATACCTTTATTGATCCAATGGATTGAAACTCCTGCTTCTTCACCTTTAATGATCGCCCAAGGAATTGGATAACAGCCTCGATTCCGGGGCAATTTAGAAAAATGGAAATTAAATGAACCTAGCCTAGGAAGTTTTAATAGTTCTGAAGATAAAATTCTGTCATATTGGGCTGATATAATAAAATCAAAATCAAGAGTGTTAATAAATGCAATTGATTTTGGACTGTTTGGATCATTTGGTTGATAATACCGAATATCATTATCAATAGAATATTTTTTTAAGGATGGTGCCCAATCATCTTTCCCAGTATCAGAACTGCGTAAAACTACTGCTACAACTTTAATGTCCCATAATAACAATTGTTTTAAGATGGAAACCCCCAAGTGGTTGCCTCCCATATAAAGAACCTTGATATTTTTCATTTGTTTAATTGTTTATTCAACAATTCTAGCACTTTTACCACTTTTAACGCATCTACACCATTATTGAGATTAATATTTCGTGTGTTCAAGCAGTTAATAAAATACTTTGCCTCAGCTAATAAAGGTTCTTGTAAGTCCATTTTGGGGATAATTATACCATTATCCCTGGTATTCAACTGAAATTGTCCATAATCATCATATTCTTTTTCTTTGATTACTCCTTTGTTAAATATTTTAATTGTTTCGCTATTAATGTCATCCCAGCATATCATTTTTTTGTCACCTACAACAACAATCTGTCTTGTTTTCCCAGGCGCTAACCAACTTACGTGAATGTTACATAAAATATTTCTTGGGTAATTAAGTGAGATAAAGGCAACATCCTCTATATGTTTTTGTAGATAGCAATTGCCTTTCACATCAACATCTGTGGGTTCAGATCCAAGTAAATAGTTTAAAATAGATATATCATGTGTAGCCAAATCATAAACAGCGTTTACATCATTTCTTATAGGACCTAAGTTTGTTCTCGTTGTATAGATGTAAAGGAGTTTCCCAATCTCGTCGGAGTTTATATAATTTTTAAGAGCAATAATTCCATTATTATGCAAAAAAATATGACCAACCATTAAAATTAACTTATTTCTTTTGGCAATTTGAATTAACTCCTCACATTCTTTTGTATTTAATGTTAGAGGTTTTTCGCATAAGACATCCTTTTTATTCAATAAACATTCCTTCACGATTTTATGATGTGACTTTGCATTTGTAGCAACAATAACAGCATCAATATCGTTATTTTTAATAATATCTTTATAATTTGGAGTGCTGATTAAATTTGGATATCTAAATGAAATTTTTTTTAATATCTTCTTACTCAAATCAGAAACCATTACAATCTCTACGCCTCTTATTGAGGAGAATACTCGGATATGATTTGAGCCCCAATGACCACAACCAATAACAGCTAGCTTTTTCATTTATTCATTTACTGTAGTTTAAGATAATTCATTAAAAAAGAAAGCCAATTCTAAGATCTTTCCATAAGTCTAAAATATCGGCGATGTTATTTGCTAATCCATCTATCAAAATAATCCCCTTTATTTATTCCCTTAAACTAAATAACATCATTTAAAGACCATGTCATATACCAATGCTCCAAATTGCATATGTCCTTTTGATTAGAATGATTTATGGTTGTACAAAAATAAAATTTATGTGGGAATAAGACTTGTGGTATTTTAAGAAAAACTGATTTTAAATAATATTTTTTATAGTAACTATTTGGTAGAAGGGAAGTGATAAAATCAGATTTAAGAAAATATTTGATAGAAATTGCATTAAGTACATTATGAAAAAAGTTGGCATATTTCTTTTCAATAAATATATCCATAATCCAAGCGAATTTTAAGCCGAATTTCTCTTCAATCTTGATAACACAATAACCAATGAGGTTTCCTTTATACATTATTTTAAAGCAATCGTAATCTTCTGGTGATTGAATATATCTCCAGTTAAGGAACTCTTTAGTTCGTCCGATAGAATATAACTTATCAGCATTGATACATTTACGCTCTATTTCTAGATCAAATATATTAATTGGATCTAAAGAAATATTATTTTTTTCAGAAGAAATAGAATTAATAATTAATGAAAAAGGTTTTAGTATAATATATAATATCTTATTCCCATTTCTCAATTGCATCAAAGATAATGGCCTGCAATAGACAGGAATATTACCAACATATTTCCAATTGAATTGTTTTGTGTAAATATTGAATGTATTCTCATTAATGAATGTGATCGAGGGATCTTTTAAGTTTAATAATTCTTTTCTGGCATAGTTCATTAATTCAGTGAAAATCCTACGACCTTGGTAATCAGGATCAATCATACTATCCAATGAAAGCAATGCTTGAATAGTATCACCATAAGAGCTTAATCTGTATGGGATTAAAGCATATTGACCTATGCATCGTGATTCATTGAATGCCAGGAAAATAAATTTATCAGCGCTTGCGTAGGTATTGTATTTCCAATGCCAGTTTTGGATCGTCAATTCCTTTCTGAATACTTTTTTATAGAGTTTAATTATTAATTTTTCATCACCACTTCTATATTGCCTATATTTAATCAAAATAATTTCTATTTTTTAAAAATGATTTAATTGAAACTGAATTGAAGTCTTGAACTATTTTAGCTGTCTTTTCTGGGACATGTTTAATATTAAAAGTATGGCGGAATTTTCTAAATACACTCATTTTAAGATTCTTAGGATAGTTACCGCCAAGTTCATATGGATGCAAATAAAGAATAGGTGCTTTACTAGCTTTAAGATAATATCTAGTTATCCAATCTGGATATATTCTTAGATATCCCCCACCACCTACTGGCACACTAATAATATTATAAAATGTAATATTTGTAATTGGGAACTCAATTAAACCATTATCAAAATAAAATATATCTGATTTTTCTTTCGGGCCTTTGTAGACATCATGAATATTTGTATAAATCAAACTAGAATCATACCTATAGCCAATCTTTAATAGATAATCAATGATTTCTTTATTGACCGGAAGAGAAAAATCAGGGGCCCTAAAACCTATTACTTCTTTTCCAGATGCATTTTCTAATATTTTTTTTGAGTCGAATAAATTATTTTTTATTTCATTTATAGATAAATCAAAAAAACGTTTATGATATAAAGAGTGACTAGCAATTTCATGCCCTTGGTCACTAATATTTGCAACTATTTTGGGAAATTTCTTACCAATCCATCCTAAAATAAAAAAAGTTGATTGTATTTTATGATTATCTAGGAACTCCAAACAGAAGTTTAAATTTGTTTGTAATTCATTTTCAATTTCATACCTAGATATCTGTTCAGGTATATAGAAACTCTGTTCCATTCCTTCAACGAATCCTTCAAAATCAATTGAAAAAGCTAATGTAGGTTTATTTTTTGTACGCATTAATTATACCTAGCATAAACCCTATCCCATAACTCAAATGCATAATTGGGTATATTATTATACATATCATTCTTGTTAGCATTTTTTCTTTATTAATCATTGAATAGAAAATATTTATTAATAAATATAATATGAGAGGAAAAAACCAGAATAGATTTGTGTTAAAAAATATTGTAAAAATATATATTGAAAATATAGAAGGTATTATGTGTCTAATTTTCATTCTTGATATATTCTTTACTAAAACTGCAGGCTTATAATATCCATAATAAAATATTTGCTTAATTAATTCGCTAATCTTCTCTCTAACAAAGTAATATGTCTTTATATCTGATGACTGATAAACCTTTCCCCCATTTTCATTAATCAAATAATTATGGTCATCATCCTGGTTTTTTATAAGTGTCTCATCAAAATAACCATATTTATAAAAAACATTTTTATCCCAAAATCCAAATGCAACAGTATCCACATATCCATCATAATCTTTAATTCTTGGTATTGAATTACCCACACCAAATAAGCTTGACATAGCATAAGCAATTGCCTTACCAACAGTTGAAATGCCACATGAAATAATGGTGCCACCTATATTCTCAGCATATATAGTCTCTGAGAGTTCAATGCATTTTTCAAAATAATTCTTAGGATATACAGTGTGAACATCTAATCGAGCGATAAATTGGCCAGTTGATTCTTTAATTCCAATATTTAGTGCAAAAGGCACATATCTATGATGATTATAAAGAAGTTTAATATTTGAATATTTCTGACACCATTCTTTAACAATTTCGACAGTATGATCACTAGAACCACCATCAACAATCAAGAGTTCTTTCTCTAGTGGTTTTGAGTTGATAAAAAATGTAAGAATATTTTGGGTGATGTATTTTTCGCCATTAAAAACAGGACATATAACCGATAGAACCATATTATACTAATTCTTCAATTAATTTTTCTATTTGGTAATATTTTAATTAATATTGTGAAATTGAAATAATAATTCTCTAAAGGCATAAAGTGTGATTCCAAATTAATTATCATTTAACGTAAGATTTTATAACTTTGAACTTTCCATTTATTTCAGGCGGTATATCATGACAGACTCGTATCTTTATCGTTAAATCACCAATCCTTTTTTTTAATCTATTAATCAAAGTTTCCTCCTTCTGATAATCCCAATTGGAGATTGGAACAACTTTAACGTGAAATAAATTTTCTTCACATTGTATAATTTGACCTTTTATTAACCCTAAGTCATCTGTGAAAACGCCGTCAATCTGGACAATTTTTCGTCCGTTCGAAAGTTTAACCACATCATCATCTCGACCAATTACAGTTGGAAAAATTGGGAAACCAGCTTTGATTGGTTCCAGGATGTTATTTGAAATAAGATCTGAAGTATCATAGCGTATCAGAACCATACCATCATTCAAAAGACTCGTGCATACTAATTTTGAATAATGGGGATTCCCTTTTATAGGAATCTTTTCAATGTAACCCATTTCCGGCGACACACGCATTGTACCATCAGGAAACTGATTTGCATATGAGACCAATTCTGCTTGGCCATAGGTATTCACAGTAGGACATTTAAAAACTTGTTCAATTATTCTTCTTTGAAAATCAAAAACTGGTTCGCCATTACAAATGACTGCTTTTAATTTGTATGTTAATTTTCTTTCAAGAAAATATTTTGCCAAATAATAAACTGAATATGTATAGGCAATCAAATATTTAGGTTTATACTTTATTAACGCTAAGTAGTAGGCCTTCGCATTTTTATGTGATATATGAAGAGCTGATAAATAAAGTTGTTTTTCTGCATAGTTATATACCCAATAAGGTGGCGTTTTTCTTTTTACATCTGTAACCTGTTGAGAACCAATTATGGCCCATGAATCATCAAGCTTGATTCCATATGGATTTTTCACCCTTGCATAAAATAAAGCGTACTGGTTTTTAACAGCTTCTTTTGAAAGGTAAATGTTTATTGGTGTACCTGTTGTACCACTTGTATGGTCGACATAAAAATCATTTTTTCTAATTCTCCTATCAAGAAATAGTTCCTCATTTTTTTGAATATCTTTTTTACTAATTATTGGCCAATGTGTAATGTCTCTATATTCCAATCCATCTTGAACAGCTAATTTATTATCCCAGTATTTTTTATAAAAAGGTACGTTTTCCCGTGCATTTAATAATACAAGATTTAGTTTTTCTAATTGGTATTCTTCCCATCTTTCTTCTGTCCAATTCTTCCGAGAAATGAATTTTTTTATTCTTTGTTCAGTATCTTTATCATAACGGAGATTTTTCAAAGAATATCCCTTTAGACTTGCTAAAACGCATTTACCGAAATAAGGTAAAATATTATAAAACTTTTTAACTACGTAATGCACCGATTCCTTAACTCTAATATGATGTACTATTTTGAATATGTATCAATTACTTTTTGCCATTTAGGATAAACATACTCCCAAGAGTATGTTTCAGAGGTTATCCTAGCATTACGGGATAAAATTTGGGATAAATGCTGACTTTTAAGCAAAAGTTTGATTTTTTCAACCATTCCATTAATACTGCTATCTTTTACTAATAATGCATTTTGGCCGGTTTTTAACAAAAAAGGGATACCACCTATATTGGTAGAAACAATGGGGAATCCAAGTGCCAAGGCCTCTATGATACTCACTGGCATATTATCTACGTGTGTAGTATTAATAAAAATATCGCTTTTATCCGATAGGGATATCCATCTTTTTTTAGTTAATAATCCAGTAAAAGTAATCTTTTCCGAGATACCTAGATCCTTAGCCAAATCCATACATAACTTTTGGCTACCATCTTTCTCAGGTCCCACCATAGTTAAGTGGGCATTTGAATATTCTTTTAAAATATTATATAGTACATAAATCGCCATTTTCGGATTGTATATCTTATGGAATGAGCGAACCCAAAATAGTTTGGGATTCAATAATTTTCTTAGACGAAAAGGATAGTCATCCAATTGAATAAAATTAGGAATATATTGCATATTATAATGATTTAGATTCAATCTTTTTTTAAAAAATAATGAAGGCGTAACATTAATAGCAGAATTACAAAAAACAAACCTGGAAAGTCCAGGATTTATTTTGATTCTATAAGATAAATCTCCTCCTCGGAGTATGGGGATATACGGTATCCTTAATAATCTTGAGAATAGACTAAAAATAAATGCAAAAAAAAATGCTTTGGTACTGAACACATCGATAAATATTAGTGATGCATTACTATAATTCTTCCAGAATACATAATTCATATGCATTAATCGAAATATTTCATTTTTCTTATTTGAAGCAGCCTGAATTTTTAAATGTTTACCCAGTTTAGGGACTAAGGTCTCCATCATTGTTGGAGTAAAACCATGTGATGACAACATATTCCCAAGATATAAAATCATTATTAGTTAAGATTTTTCGAATTGTCTATTTTGAAAAATGAAAGTCCAAAGATGAACCCTGGCATACAAAGCCGCATAGCAGAGTGTAGCATCGTGAGAATGGCTATAGTTACAAAGCAGACTAGAATACATTTTTCTTTCTTTTTTCTAATAGTGAATTCTTTTAAAGACAAAAAGATCAAAGCTCCTAAACTAAATAAACCGAAAAGACCATGTTCTGCCAGCATCCGTGTAAATTCGCTATGGGCAGCTACAGCTTTGCCATAACCATAATATCCTCTCAAATAAGTTGCAACTCCTGGTCCAACACCTGTAAGTAAATTATCAGCAAATATTCCCAAATCAGCGGCCATGATAAGCATACGACCAGATCCACTCAATTCGCCGCTTGCATCTACATCTAGGATTGATATATAACGACGTTCCATCGCTCCATGGGTGAAATCACTCGCCACATTCCATAGAATGATAAGGATAAGTATAACATAGGTAATTTTTCCTGTTTGACGGGTCCTTGATGACTCTTGACCTAGAGAAACGAGCCAAGCCGAAAAGATGGCCAGTATTGCTGTAAGAACACCTCCACGAGCTAGTGTCAAGTAAGCCTGGATAGAACAGATTCCCAAAAAACCATAATCATAAATATTTTTTGTAAATATTGTGAAGCCAAGAATCTTTGATAAAGCAATAATTGTGATCACAAGACCAAGAGCTGATGAAACCTGATTCGGCCCATAACCTCCGCTCATTTGGAAATTTGCTTCACTTCCAAATACAATATCTTCCAGTTCAGGGATTCGGATAATCAGGATTGCGGTCATGGAAAACAAAGGTAGTAATATGAACTTGAATAATTGAATTAATTCATTTTCATCAATTATTCTATTCCTGAAATGCAAGAACGAAATGAAAAGTGATAGTGGTCCGGAAAGATTAAAGGCAATAGTTTGACGCCATAGATTGAAATTTTCATAAGGTACCAAGGAAATAGAAGGTAATAGTAATAACAAGTAAATGAGAATAAAGATAGATACCCTGTGGTGTTTTATATCTTCCATCAACAACCCCAGAACTAAAAACACAATTATCCCATATTTCCCAAGTTCCCATAATACTACTGCATTTGTCATCCTTAATACAATTTCCAGACCAACTAAATATCCAGAAAACATAATCGCGGCATTAAATCGGTTCCTGGTTTTTATTATGTAATAAACACCAACAATTATTACAGACCAACCCCAGACAGTAGCAAAAGTTTGAGACTTAGATGCAATAGCTCCAAGGATAAAGTGCAATATTACAAGTTGAATCGGATAGTATTTCAGGAGATAAAGGATACGAACCACGAATTACTTTCTTGTCAGCAAATGTATTATACTTTTTAGGAAATAATCATAAGAAAATTGTTTTGACCAATGATGTGCTTCGCAAGCCATTTGCCTCATTTTTCTGTTGTTAGACCAGACGACTAATAGTCTCTCTACTATTTTTTCTATATGAAAATTTTCCAAGATAATTCCATTAACGTTATTCTGGATAATTTTGTCTATTCCTGGCAGGTTGGAAACGACTGGAACACAACCAAATGCTGCAGCCTCTGCTAATACTTTTGGGAATCCTTCAGATCGAGAAGGATGCAATATAATATGACTATCAGAATATACCTGATTCAGGTCATTCCTAGATAGTATACCAGCAAAAGTTGTACACTGGTTAGCTTGTTTATTTAGTCGAGATCGCAATTCATTTTCACGACTATTCCCAACAATAGTACAATCCCCCAATATATTATCATTAGCAAGTCGATTCAATGTATTCAACACATCAAAAATTCCTTTTGATGCAATACATCTACCAACAAAGCAGATACGTAAACCATTACTATATATTTTTGATTTTATTGATAAATATCCTATCTCTACTTCATCAGCAGTTAAGCAGGGGTTTGGTAAGGGGACAATGAAATTGGAATCGTTTTCTAATGCAGTTGCTATAATAACATGTCCTCTTTTTTGTCTTTTCAACAACCATCTCTGGAATGCATATGAAAATGGAACTGGTTTGATGTCCCAACCGCCAGCATATTTATGCAAATAAATCTTATTTTTAAAAAACAAAGAAAGTATTATTACCAATAATGCAGGTGTAGATGGACCCCGACTGTAAATAACATTGTTTTTCTTTAATAAATAAAGGATTTGTGATAAATATCCGGGTAAATGAATTAAGATTGCAATTTTGTCTCTAAATGTATTTCCTCCAGTAGCATTTACACTGTTCATAGTTATACTATTATCTGTAGGCATCTTATGATTAGCAGGCGGAGTTGTATATCTCTTATATCCAATCCATTCTATTGATTTAAATAAAGGTGCAATTTGTTCGATCTCTCTAACGACAGGTTCAAAAGCTAGAGATTTATCCTGAGTGCCTGAAAAGGCAGTATCAGAAATCATTGCTAGGGAATATTTTCTGTATATATTCGTAGACATTTTTTATAATAACTAATCGGAGAATTTATTTGATGAAAAATATTAACCATTTTATCACTCAACTCTTTTTGAGACTTTTTCTGTACTAATTGCGCTGCATCCAACCAATTCTTAATTGAAAAATCATTTACAATGAAACAATTTAAATCAGGTTTAAGAGTATCAATTACATGACCAGTATTGCTAGTTAAAAATGGCAACCCTTGTACCAAATATTCCAATAAAACCAAGGGGCCCGTCTCTGATGTCGCACAATGAAATGCGATTGAATATTTGTGAAGTATTTTTTGAATTTCTGTACAATTAAAAATAAACTTGATATTATTATCTAACTTGTTTCTTTGTATGTATTCTATCAATAAACTATAATAATCAGGATCGTGGATTTTTCCATATATATCAAGGCTACAGTTTCTAGTTTGTAAAATTCTTTTTAATAATTTAATTGCAAATAATTGGTTTTTTCTCTTGTGAATATTCCCAACTGTAATTATTCGATTTACATGATTATCTCTTTTTTGCCGGTGTTCACTAATGACAATGTTCTCGAGTAAATATTTTCGTCTCATACGATTTCTTTTTGCCCAATTCATTAAAATATTAGAAACACCGATATATACTATTTTTTTCATAAATAATTTCTCAAACCAATCTATTGATTTATCATTATTAATATTTCCAAAATGATCATGGAAAAACACTGGTTTATTAAAGCGATAAAAAAAATTCAAAAAAGTATAATATTTTAAATTATACCTTAAATGTATATGTATAACATCAAATTTATTTATGTAAACTTTTAAATCTTTTGGAACTATGGGATTATATTTATTTCTTCTTTCATAATATCTCAATTCCACTCCACTTAGAATCCGATTATTCAAATTAACTTTAGTTTTATTAAAATACAGTAACCCGACATTATGTCCTCTTTCTTGAAATATATTTGCTAATGTAATCGCAATTACTTCAGCTCCTCCTGGCTCTAAAGAATCAATAAAATGGAGTACGGATGGGGATTTTTTCATTTTAATTTTGAATTTATCATTGGCTCAATATTTGGCCCTTCTTTAATTAGAGAATTTGCAATTATCCAAGAACGAATTATTTGCATTATCACCAAAGGAAAAAGCAAGAAGAAGAAGAATAAACTCAGGATCATTCCTTTTTTAGTACTTTTCCAATGATATGGAGATAGTGAAAACGGAATAGAAATTAATAGGTAACGCAAAATAGTTGATTTTTCAAAATGTAAGTTAGATAGGTATAATACACTTGGAATAGGTCTGGGGTTAAATAGGTTAGTAGGACGAAGAGAATCCCAAGATCCCAATTGACGAAGACCACCTTGTTTAACTTTTAGATGGATTCTTTTTGACTCAGGATTAGATATCGTGAGGATACCTGACTTATAAACCCGGATCCCAAATTCACTGTCTCCCATGCGCATTCCCTCAAATTGTTCATCAAATAAACCACAAGTTCCAAATACAGATCGATACAATAATACATTACCCGTATCCAATTGATCAGACAATCGGTAGAATGAATAATTTTCCGGCACTTTTGCTCCACTAGTAGATATTGAGACTCCAGCAGATACCTCCGCATCAAAATAATCTAGGCATTGTAGATGCTTTCGCAGCCAGTTCGGATTTATACGGGAATCATCATCCAATAGAGCAATAATCGATTCTTTTGATTCCTGGATTGCCCGATTCCTAGCACGCCACAATCCGGGATTCTCTTGTCTTATAAGCTGTATATCTAGATTATAATTATCGTAGAATTTTTCATTATATTGGATGGATTGGTCCACAACAGTAACCGAAAAATATGAATAATCCTGCCTTTCCAAGTCTTTTAGAACATTAACTAAAACACCATAGCGGTTATATGTTGGTATGATAATTCTAACCGGGACTTTTTGGTTAATAAGCTGTAAACCATCAGTCTCTGGTAAAATAGTTTGGCCTATAGGATTAGTAAATAGAGGTTGACGTTTTACCCCAATTGTTCTAATAAATGCAGAAAAGACTTGTATTGGATTTTTCAGCGTAACAATACAATATAAAAAATAGATGATAGACCAACCTGGATGGAAATGCTTCCGAATAAATCTGAATTCATCTTTAATAACAGGTTTTTGATTTATATTTTTAAGAATTAATTGGTGATTCATATCTTTTTTAGATATCCACCCTTTCATAAGTAGCAGAAAACTTGCTTCCAGTTCTGCACTTATGTGGGAGTCATAATTTTTATCCAACACTATAGATTGATCTACTAAGTGAGGGGCCGGCCATGAAGACCTATCACCACTCTGTAGGTGGAAATACCACATTGGTTTAATTAGCGTTAAGGATTCAAAAGTATGGTTTGGGTTGATATTAATGTCCTGAAATATTATGATAAAAGCCATGGAATGTGAGATTCTTCACCCATAATTCTCTATTGGCTCTTTGAAGCTCACAATAACCATCTGACGACAAATTATTATGAAAATTTGTTATTATTTCACCTAAGCTATCTAAATCTTTTTCATTAATAATGACGCAATGCTGCTTCCAGTTAATTTTGTCATCCAGAGGTAGAATACAATCTGTATTCACAAAGACAGGTATTCTCCCCAAGGCTAAAGCCTCATAAAACCGGGCAGAATAATTTCCTGTACCGCGGATACAAAGAATGTATGGTGATACCAACATATTTTCCCAGAATTGCAACTTATTCTTTTCGGTATTGACTGTCTGACCACCTGATTTATACCTTATCAAGAAGTTTGTTTTCACATCATTTGAATTGGAAAGAATTTTCAATGTCGTCCTCCTTAGGCTGGCACCTGAGATTGGGTGGGAGAGGTCGAGGTATGGTTTCCTAATCGAATTCACCAATTTGAAAATAGTATTTTTACATGCTCGCCAGTTCCCATCAATCCAGTTCTTATTTGCCAGACCGCAAAATCCAATTTTTGGTTTTTCATCTTTTGGCAGGATTCTTATTTTCGATAAATTTAAATATTTCAAAGGATCCCGGATGATTACAGGGTAGGCATACTCATTATTTCTACGAATAGATTGATATCCATTATGGCAAAAAAGGATAAAATCTCCTTCTGGTATCCTGTAAA
>CEUZ01139978.1_pt1 | contig 18030 bp, 20 predicted proteins | sample 361511 | NCBI WGS metagenome assembly CEUZ01 (sample SAMEA2622822, study PRJEB7988) | marine metagenome | biome: marine biome (ENVO:00000447); feature: surface water layer (ENVO:00002042); material: "saline water (ENVO:00002010), including plankton (ENVO:xxxxxxxx)" | depth 5 m
ACGATACTGAATATATTAAAATACTTTTCTATTAAAGCTTTGATGGGCGGCCCAAATTTATAAATCAGGAACCCAACAAGGAAAAATCTTGCGGATCGACTTATTGCCGAAGCTACTATAAAAGTCGCTAAGTCAATTTTAAATGTTCCAGCTGCAAGGGTAAAAACCTTATAGGGAAGTGGTGTAAAACCTGCAGCAGCAACTGCCCAACCTTGATGTTCGTTGTAAAGCCCGCCAATTTTATCAAACGTTTCTTGTAAATGATAAAAGTTGACAATCTCTTGTCCAATGAGGTCCATAAACTGATAGCCAATAAAATATCCAAATATTCCGCCTAATACGGATGACAGAGAACAAAAAAGTGAGAAACGTATCCACGAAGTAGGAATAGCGACCGTCATTGCTATTAATAAGACATCGGGAGGGACTGGGAAAAATGATGATTCTATAAAAGAAATAATGCAAAGAGCTGGTAAGGCGTAAGGTGTTTTTGCCCAGTGTAAGACCCAGTCGTAAGCAATTCTAAGAAGTTTCATATAGAGTTGGTAAATATTAGAGGAGATTTAAAGGATCAACATCAATTGTGATTTTAACTTTGTCGCGGGTCTTGAATTCGCTAAGCGCTGAGCATTTTAACAAAATACTTTGTAATTGCTTGATATTTTTGCCGCGCAATATTAAATGCCAGCGATATTTATTATGTAGCCTATAAAGCGCGGCCTTTGATGGTCCAAAAAGTTCTACCGATTTTTCTCTGGACACAAGTCGAGAAAGAGATTTTCGTAGTATACCAATAACATTTTGTCCATGATCTTCTTTTTCGCAGACGATTTCTAGAGCGATCATTTTTGTAAATGGGGGATAATTCAATCGTTTTCTAATTTGAAGTTCTTTTTCGTGAAATCTTTTTACATCGTGATCCATAACAAACTCAAACATATAATGATCCGGGTTGTTAGTTTGGATAAGTACTTTTCCTGGTACTTTGCCACGTCCTGCTCTACCAGCAACTTGTGTCAATAATTGAAATGCTCGTTCACAGGAACGAAAATCAGGTATATTTAGTGCAAGATCAGCAGTTACAACCCCAACCAATGTCACGTTGGGATAGTCGTGACCTTTGGTAATCATCTGTGTTCCAATAAGGATATCAATATCGCCGGATTGCATTTTGCGGTGCATGTTGGTAAATGCCGATTTGCTTTGTGTTGTATCACGATCAATACGAACGACTTTGGCGTTTGGAAAAAGTTGAATTGTTTCTTCTTCTAACTTTTGGGTGCCAAATCCACTAAAACGAATAACCTCTCCTTGGCATTCCAGGCAATGGGTGGGCATACGCGAAGAAAAATTACAGTAATGGCACAGTAATTTATCCTCATTGCCATGAAAGGTTAGGGTGACACTACAATGATTGCATTCCAGAACATGACCACAGTCTGGACAATATACGTATCGAGCCGTACCTCTCCTATTTAGAAATAAAAAAATCTGTTCTTTTCTTGAGAGGCGGTCACGGATAGAGGCAATGAGTTCTCCGGAAAGTATGGAAAAGTTTTTAAATTCTTTTCTTTCCCTTCTCATATCCAATAGCTTGGCAATAGGGAGCATGGAATCTCCCACTCTCTTTTCTAGGGAGAGGTGTTGATATTTGTTGCGTTGAATATTATGAACTGATTCTAAAGAAGGTGTGGCTGAACCCATTAAAACCAATGCATTTTGTGACCGGGCTCGCATTACTGCTGTATCTCGAGCGTGATAACGTGGTGTCGACTCTTGTTTATAAGAACCATCATGTTCTTCATCTATAACAATAATTCCTATATTAGTGAAAGGTGCGAAAACAGCGGAACGGGCTCCTACAGCTATGGAAACTTGTTGGTCATGTATTTTTTTCCATTCTATAAACCGTTCTTTATTTGACAATCCACTATGAAGAATTGCTACGCGGTCACCAAAACGTTGACGAAAACGTTCTACTGTTTGTGGTGTCAGAGAGATTTCAGGAACCATCATGATAGCGGTTTTGCCCAAATCAAGTACTTGTTGTATACAACGTATATAAACTTCAGTTTTTCCACTGCCAGTTACACCCTGTAGTAAATAGGATTGGAATTTGGATTGTTTAATAACTGCACTAAGCTTTTCAAAAACCACTTTTTGTTCAGGTGTTAACTTTAAAGAAGGTCCAATGGGTTGATTAGAAATATCTACATGGACGGTTCTTTCTGATTTTTTGGAAAAGATCTCTATTAGCCTTTTGTCTTTTAAACTTTTTAATACAGTGGAACTTCCTAGTCCACGCTTTGTTAAATCTGATATGCTAATGTCTTCTTTTATTAATTTATAATAAACCTCTTTTTGCTTTGGGCTGCGTTTAAGTAATTTTTCTACTTGTTCGTGTGCATGAGAATCCGGATGAATTCGGGCGGTTTTAATATATTGATACCTAGTTGTACTTTTTTGAATTGACTCTATTGAATTAAGCAATCCGTTTTTAACTAAATAGGTTAGTGAATAGGCACTAAATTTGTTACCCAATTTTTTCTGAAATTGCTTAGTCGTGACCTTTTGATGCTCTTGAATATATTGCAAAATAAGAATGGCTGATTTTGAAACCTCTCCTTTTTTTAAAGCGTCAACGCCCATTTTAGTTAGGCAAAACTCTTCTTGGTTTTGATCATCGAGCCCTGCTGGTAGTGCAGCTCTTATTGCTTCACCCCAGGAACATTGGTAATAGCTGCTCAACCATTTAGTTAAGGAAAGAATTTCAGTGCTAACAAGTGGTTCTACATCAGGTAAGTCACTGAGAAATTTCAACTTTATATTTTTATCCCATTGAGAAGTAAGGTTGACAACATAGCCAATAATTCTACGTTTGCCAAAAGGTGCCAAGACCCGCATTCCTATTTGAATTTTATCCAGAAATTCGGAGGGGATTTTATAAGTAAAAACTTCTCGCAAGGGGAGGTTGAATGTTACTTCTGCATAAGGTTTTTGCGAAAGAGGAGCCACTATTTAATTTGTCGAGTAAGATGAAAATGAATAGAAAAAACTTCTTAGAATTTTTCAAATTGTACCATTCGCTTGTTGTGTGACCAATGGACAATAATTCTTAAGCTGCAAAAGGCTGAAATAATGAGTAAAAGGATAAAAACAGTTTAAGAATAGTTGCGCAGTATGTTATTAATACTTTTTGTTGTAGAGAAATCAAGTGAATACCGCCAAAGCTAATAAATATTGACTCTTTATATCTTTTGTTTTAACCTCACGTGCTTCATCTAAATAAATTTTTAAAAAGTTTGTGGCAAGGGGTTAAGTTATGAAAGTGGGGGACAAGGTTAAATTTGATTTTGCAGGAAAGAAAAAAGAAGGTGTCGTAAAAAAGTTGTTTGATAATAGTGTTTATTTGACAGTGGAATTCGATAGGGATAAGCAGAAAACCGTCAAAAGAAAACTTAGTCAAATTGGTAGTGGTAAAGCAAAGAAGAAAAAATAACCAGATTGTGGATCCATAGGCTTTGAAACACTCTTCCAGCTATAGAAAGAATTGAACCAGATTCATAATCCGCGGAATTAATTTAGGTCGATATAAACGCGGATCAAACTCTTCCAATCTTTTTTTATTTTCCTGATAACAAAGATTAAGGAACGCCTTAGGGCTCAAAGAAGATTTTTCTATATCTGTAGCCTGTATAGTAAAGGATGATTTGCCTCCCATTTTTTTCAAATCCATAAGCCTGCTCCAGCCTGCAGAGGCAAATGCTAGCAAAGTATTTATCCAGTGAATTTGAGGTATGGGAAAACTCCGGCAGTGCCGCATGTATAAAAGCCAATTGTGGATGAACATGATATGTCTTGCTTCTTCCCGAACGATAGGTTCCATTACCTCTATCAAGCTTAAGGGATAGTCTTCCGAAGCTTTTGATATCTGAATAAACCCAAAAGCGAAAAACGAATCAATACACTCGCCCGCACCTGTCGACATAAAACTCTTTTCTAAATCACCCTTCAAGGGTTCTTGGGCTAACTCTTTAAAGGGAATTTTATATTGTTTCAAAAAACATCTTAGGATATCTGCATGACGAGCTTCTTCATAACCCTGCAGTTTGATGGCTTCGCGAATTAGAGGATCTTCAACTATTTTTGCATAAGCTAAAAGTTTCAAGCCAACACGGGTCTCTGTGAAAATGGCGTAATCCCAAATTGGAAAGCCTTTTAGCTTTTCAATAGTTTCTTCACTCAGGTCAGGCCATTCCAACTCTTCAGGATTAAAAGGTATGTGTGTATCTAAAAACTCTCTGCAAAATATTTCTTTATGTTCTTGAGTGCCAGGTTGGACTTTCATAATTATTGCAAAGATAAATTAATAATAAGTTTTAATTTTAGATTTTTTCTTAAGGGCTTCAATGTAATCTCGGGTTGCCTGAGAGACTTTTTTATTTGCCAGAAACTTTTCAATTTTAGGTTTTTCTGTTTCAAATGGGCTGACTCTTCCAGGTTTTTTATCAGTAACTTTGATTACGTGGAAACCGTGACCCGTTTTGAATATGTCACTGACTTCTCCTACTTTCATTTTAAAGGCGCGGGTGCTAAATGCTGGCAGCATTTGCTTGCGAGTAAAATACCCTAAGTCTCCTCCTTTGGATGCAAGGCTGTCTTGTGAATGTCGTTTAGCTAAAGCTGAAAAGTCCGAGCCATTGTTTATTTGATCTAATATTGATTCAAACTTTTTAATAACAGCTTTTGCACCAGCTTTACCTTTTGAAGGTTCAAATTTTAAAAGAATGACGCTGGCACGGACTTTTTCTGGACTTTTGAACCTACTTTTATTTTTTTCGTAATAGGTTCGAACATTTTCTTCAGAGATTTTAATTTTAGGTTCGATTTCCTTTTTGATTAGCTGATCCATAAATAAATCAATTTCGAGCTCTTGCTTATATTGATTAATGGTCATACCTTGTTCGCTAAGTCGATGTTCGAAAATTGCTTCAGACTTGAATTTTGCTTTTACTGATTCAAGACTGTCAGACAACATTTTTTTAGAAACTTTTATGCCAATTTCTTTGGCTTTAATTACCAGTAAAGTACGGCCAATTTCGTCTTCAATCAATGATTTTGCCGCTGCCTTTTCCTGATCTGAAGTTAGAGGCATTCCACGTTTTTTGTATTGAGCGGCAGCTTTTTTTAACTCGCGGAAAATCACATCTCCGCTGATATCCTGATCGTTAACCTTGGCTACTACTTTAGGCAATTTGATACTGAGATCATCATGTTTATGACCCGAATGAGCATAAATCAACGAAGATGAATTAGCAGTAAAAATAAAAAATAAGAACAGAAAAAATGAAGGAATGAACCTTTTCATTGAGGATTCCTTTCTGTAATAGTGGCTATGTAAAATTAAGGTGCTTGAAAAAATAAACTAATCATTCGCAGAGTTGTTGTCAATGGAATTATTAAAACTCAAATAAGATTGTTTGAATTTAGTATCGAAATCAATTGAGGTTTTTTGAATAGTTTTAATGAACCGGAAGCACGGTTCTAAAACCGTAAATTTCGTTTTTAATATTTGGATAATTGTGAGCTCTTTTTACTACTTTCACACCCTCAATACTGTTCACCCAAGACCCTCCCCTAAGAACTTTCATTTTTAATGGTCCTCGAGGACCTTCCGGGTTGATCTCAGGACTACTTTTATAATAATTTTTATCATACCAGTCCAGACACCACTCCCATACATTCCCTGCGACATTGTATAGCCCAAAGGGACTTACTCCGGAATGGTAATAATTAACTGGAGCGGTGTGAGAATAGTTATCGTTTTTGCCAAAAATATTTACAAAGAAAAAGAAAAATCCTTTATCAAACTTCCCCCCCCAGGGCCAAAGACGACCGTCGTTACCACGGGCTGATTTTTCCCATTCGGCTTCTGTAGGTAGACGCCTACCTTTCCATTTTGAGTAGGACATTGCATCGTGCCAGCTTACGCCGACTACAGGTTGTTCTGGGTCATTAAAACGTGGGTCGTCCCAGAAAATAGGTTCCGGATGTCCTGTGGCTTCCATAAAAAGCTGGTAGTCCTTGTTACTGACCTCATATTTGTCGATATAAAAGCTTGAGGTATACACGAAGTGCATTGGCTTCTCATCGTTATTCCCTGAAAAAGTCCCCATCTGGAAATAACCCTCAGGAATTAAAATCATACCTGCAGGTGCTTTTTCCTGGGCTTGAGCAGATGAAAATAGAAAAAGAATTGCTGAAATGAAAAGGGTTAATAGTTTTTTGAATCCCATGCAGGTAATACCTGAAGGAAGGCGCATCACAAATTAAAAAAGCTAATATGAGTTACTAAATCACGTTTTGTTTCAGGGGTCAACTCTTCATAGGCATCTAGGTTTTCGATATTGATCCATTTATAATGGCCGTTCCAACAATTTAGAGTTATAACGTTATTGCCATACCAGTCCATGGTGCTATTCAAAAAAATGGGGCCCTGGCATTTTTGGCACCGGCCATGAATCTCATGAATGTTTTGGTTGTTCGCCATTAATTTTTTTCACTTAACGAAGATTTCATTTCCTATTATTTCGTTACCGTATCTTGTAAATTAAATTATAATCAGGCTGTTTGCGCAAATTTATTTCAATATTTTGCCGTATTAACCTCCTAAAACAGTAAATTTGTCAAGGTTTTTCTGCTAAGCAATAGCTCAAGATAGTAGATACATTTCAATATAATGTAAAAAATTTCTAAATCATTTATTTGATTTAAGAATTAAGCTTTTGCCTTTTATGCAAAGGGTAATTGGTTTTTTTAAGAAGTATTTTTAACTCATCAATAGGCAGACCTATAATATTAGTTTTTGAACCCGAAAAAGAGCGCACCATAAAACTTCCTTTTCCTTGAATCGCATAGGCCCCGGCTTTGTCCATAGGTTCTCCGGTAGAAATATAATTTTTAATTTCCTGAATGGTCAGAGGTTTGATTTTAATTTTGGAGACTACAAATTTGTCACGCGATTTTTGCGGTCCCACTACACATATTCCTGTTACTACAACATGCTCCCTGCCACTCAATCTTTTTAAAATGCGTTCCGCGTCTTTTTCATCCTCAGGTTTACCAAATATTTCATCGTCCAGTGTTACTATGGTGTCAGCACCTATGATCCAACAGTCGGAGTATTCCGATGCAATAGATTTCGCTTTTGCACGTGCTATATTCCGGGCATTTTCTTCGGGGCGTAATCCGATATCCAACACTTCTTCAATAGCACTAGGAACAATTTCAAACTGGCTGGTTATTTCTTTCAATAGTTCCTGCCTGCGAGGTGATTGCGATGCCAAGATTAATTTGGAATTGTTTTTGTTCATAAGTTTATCAAGATACCTTAAACTCAACTACCCAGCAAGTCTCGCAGTGGATAGACCTTAAAATCTTCTAACAAAAATCTTTTAACTCATACCTTTCCAGTAAGTAAGTGGAAATTAATGAATAAATCCTATATATTTACTTTTTTCATTTTTTGACTTTGGGGGGAAAATGGCGGGAGCGACCCATCAGATACAGATACGTCATATTCTTGTAGATAAAAAAGAAGTGGCAGATCTTTTAAAAGAAACGGTTGAAGGTTTACCCAACGAAACTGCGCGTGTCCAAATGTTGATGAAATTGGCCGGAAAATACAGCATATGTTCGGCTTCTAAAGAGGATGGGGGTAATTTGGGCTGGTTGGAAGTTGGTTGGAACAAAAGTGACCCACGGCAACCACGAGGTGGTTTCAAAACATTAAGCAATGAAGAACTGAACGACTTCATAATGCAAGGCGTTGAGAATATGTCTCTTTCCAAGGGTGTTATTTTTGGGCCTGTTGAAACTTATGAAGGCTTTCACATTGGAATTATTTGTCAAGAAGTCAAACTTGATCGGATTCTTTAGTGGTAGTAGTTAATTGCCCTGCTTCTTCGTTTACAAAGTTATAAGCAAAGCATCCGCTGGTACATCTCACCATATAATGGGGACAGGATCTGCAGGGTTCTTTTGCTTGGGTTTTGTCAAACACAGTGCTTAAAAACTTTGAACCCATTTTTGCCATAGCGATTGAATTTACTTCTTTAAAGTCTGAAATATTTCCTAGTTTCAAGTTGTGGAACGGAAAGCAATTAAAGCAATCCCCTTTTGAATCTATGTCCATTGGGCTACCATCCGCACAACCAAAATAATAATCATTGTTTTTCCATTCTTCTGTCGGAGGAAGCTGTTTATTACCATGAAAGAAAAAACGGTCAGTGAGGGAGAATTGCCCTTCTTGGATTTCGTCAAGAAAACATGGCGGAAATGAGCAGTCAAATCGGAAACACATTTGTGGAAAACGCTCTAAAATTTTTAGCATTTGCTGACCAACTTTTGGGTAATCGCGGATGGGTAGATAGACATTTGCCTCACCACCAATAATCGGGAACGCCGGGCTTACCCGAATTTTGTAAAGTTTGTCTTTTGGAAGTCCAACCTTTTGGTAGATGGCATCGATTTCTTCGCACTGTTTTTCTAAATCTTGATTTTTTGAGTAGAGGTTGAGACTGAATGTGACACTGTAACCATTTGTGCGCAGCATTTTTTCAGCTACTTCTTTACAACGCTCGTGATTTTTTTCTGAAATGTTTTCTGGGGTTTGCCAGTTTAGGAGAATAGCAAAAACCACATTTTTTTTTCTTGTTCCGTTGGGACCTGCCATTTCAAGCATCAAGTCTAGAACCTTATTTGGCATAAGGCCATTTGAGAATATGCTGAGATGTGAATAGGGTAGAATATTTTTATAAGTGTTTCGAAATATATCGTTGAATTCTGGGTGTAATGTAGGTTCACCTCCCATGAAATTAATTATTGGAGTATTTTTGATTTTAGGTAGAAACTCGTTAAGAAAATAATCATATTCCATCGACTTACCGGGAGTCTTAACGGTTTCTTCCATATATTCGTCTGCAAAACAATAATTACATGTTAAATTGCAGTAACTATTCAATATAATATTCAAAATTCCCCTCCCCCAGGGCATTTTAAGAAAAAATACCTTCAAGTCTTAGTTGAGGCGCTATTTTCATGTTACTTTGTTTTTATAATAATACCATAGTAGACGCCTATATTTTTTAAGGATCAAACTTTTTTTTCCGCCGTATAATTTGCGAAGTGCCAGCTTGTACGACTAAACCTAGTTCGCAAGGGTAAGTGCGCACAACGTTAGTAAAAGCTTGAATAGCGTTATCCTTGGCATCGGCTTCATCTTCTGCGTCACAAGCATATTCCCAGGTGGAATTTAAGGTGGGTATTTTTTCTAATCCGTGTTCTTCCAACCTTCCTGTGACTTCGGCGAATGCATCTTCATTGAGGTCTTTAAACTCGGCTGCGACAAGTACTTTGTATTGCAAGGATCATCCTCCTTTTTTGATATAAAAAAAAATATAAAGCCTAGTGTATAATAAGCCGTGTAGAAGATGTAGTATTTTCAAACCGAATTTAGGCTATATTTTCTAACTTCCATTTATGGGGCTGTCGCCTTAGCTGGAGCAATTCCACTTGTCTTCTTTTCAGCGGTTCATATCCAATATTTCTTGGAACGTTTTTGGTAAGGTGTGCGTTCAAGTACTCCTATTTGGTGTATCAGTTCTTTTAGCTCGCTACCTTGGTAAAGAGAAACTAGGAATTTATGCAACCCTCCTAGTGGTTCCCACATTTTTTCGTCTGCTCAACCAGTTTGGGTTAGAAACTCTCATAAACAAAAAAATTCCAGAATTGAATGTGCTGGATCCGAGTGGAAAACAAGCTCGCTACCTTATTCAAAGGTTATTGGCTATTCGTTTAGGGACCTCTTTATTGTTTAGTTTGATGATTTATTTAGGTCTTCCTCATTATATGGTTTTTATAGGTGCGCCTGAATTATTGGAATACCGCCACGTTCTTATTTTTTACTTTCTAATTATTTCTATAAACTCTTTATTAAGTACCCTACTTATGACGCAATTGCGATACCGCGTTGTATCTATTGCTGAAACCAGCTGCGCATTACTAAATTTGATTTTTCTTGCCGGATTTATTTTTAAGGATTTAGGAATTAAAGGCGTGCTTTATGCCTATGTTATTTCTACTTCTATAAATGTAATTGTGTATACGTTACTCATTATTTCCAATCTAAAAGGAGAGACTGAAAAACCTTCTTTAAAAGAGTTGCCTTCACTGGCTTGGGCCTCTTATTTGCTCACCATATTTAGTTTTGGTTTAATTACGCAAAGTGATGTTGTGTTGATGAACTATTTTCAGGTAGATCAGGGGCGAATTGGATATTACCATTTAGCAACAGGTCTGGGTGGAATGCTCGCATTTGTAATGATGGGAGTAGGACCTCTGGCTTTCTCTATATTGTCGGAAAGTTATACTCGAAATTCAGTAGATGGAATGGGTAAGATTTGGTGCCAGATTGTTGGATTTGCTAGTTTTCTTACGGTCCCCATTTTTGTTTTTGCTTTTTTTAATGCGGAGCCTTTGATCCAATTTGTTTATGGCGAACAGTTTAAGGAGGCGGGCTCGACCTTAGCTTTTTACATTGTTTTTTTGGGTATCGCCACTATTTTGGGAATCGACTTTTTAACATCTACTTTATTTATACTGGAACGTAGAGATACGGTTATTTGTTCGACTGTCGAAGGCAGTATGCTGAATATTTGCTTGAATCTAGTTTTAATTCCATCATATCAGGAAATGGGTGCCCTGGCTGCAACAGGCACAGCAATGATTTATATGGTATTAAGGCAACTATATATTATTCAAAAACAAATGGATACGACCGCCATTTTTCCTGTATTGGGTAAGTGTTTATTTTTCTCGTTCGTCGCAGTGGTTCCAGCGCAGTTGGCAGCATTAACACTATGGAGCAATATATTTTTTAATGCTTTGGTGTTTTTCTCAGCATTCATAATACTTCTGACTATTTTGAAACCCTTTTCGCACGAACAATTAGAAGTTTTGGAGGCAGTTCATCCTGATCTGCCAACCTGGTTGAGGGGTTTTGCGAAAGTTTAGTTGGGTAAGAAAACACCCGTAAAGCAGTTATATTATTTGTTAAGGATACGTTTGTTCAATGAGCAATTCGAACTTAGAATTTTGTGGAAAACTTCTTGGCTCTAATAAACCTACTTTTATAGTGGCAGAAGTAGGATTTAATCACAATGGAGATGTAGAGCTTGCAAAGAAGATGATTCAATCTGCCGCTGAAAATGGCGCTGATGCAGTCAAGTTGCAAACCTTTGTGGCAAAAGAAATGATTTCTAATAGCCTGATTGCTGATGATCCCGATAACCCGAGTAATAAAATCCCTTTCTATAAATTTTTCCAAAGATATGAACTTTCGCGGTCCAATTATGAAACCCTTTTTGAATATGCTAAAACTTTAAATATTCCTTTGTTTTCGACACCATTCGATACCCTTTCCTTAGAAATGCTGGTGGATCTGGGAGTGCCGGCTATTAAAATTGCATCTCCTGATCTCACCTTTCTCCCATTTCTTGAAAAAGTTTCTGAAACAGGTCTTCCTGTCATACTTTCAACAGGAATGGGAAGTGAAGAAGAAATTTTGCAATCAATTAAAATTTTGCAATCTAAATGCCCCATAATTCTTTTGCATTGTGTGTCCAGTTATCCCGCTCAATACGAAGAAATGAATCTTAGGTGCATGGAAACAATGAAGGCAAAATTCAAACTACCAGTGGGTTTATCCGATCATACAATGGGTAATTTAACGGCTATTGCTGCAGCTTCACTGGGAGCTGTGCTAATAGAAAAACATTTCACGCTTGATAGAAACTTACCTGGTGTTGATCAGCCCATATCCATGGAACCACAAGAATTAAAGCAACTGAAGGCAGATTTGGTTAATATATCCAAGATAATGGGCGATGACAAAAAACAAATTCAGCCTTCTGAGATTGTTGTTAAAAAGTCGGCTCGCCGAAGCCTTGTTGCTAAATTGAATATTTCTGCCGGCACCGTATTAACTTCAGAAATGGTCTCCTTCAAACGACCGGGCACAGGGATCCCGGCAGCAGAAATAAATGCTGTTGTGGGAAAACCCTGCAAAAGAGATGTTCGCGCAGAAGAAGTTCTCACCTGGGATATTTTTTAATCTAAAAAAATCTTCAACTATATTTGGATAAGTGGGAAATTATAGATGCCAGATTAAGCCAGAATTTTTTTGAGTTAGATATCTATTTTATCTCGACTAATAGACGCGTTATTACTTATATTAGCCGAACGCAATCGGCATAAGCCTGCAACAATACTACCTAGAACACAATGAGTGAGGGCAGAGATGGCACCAGGCACCGTTGCTAGTGCGTAGTTAGTGAAATTACTCCGAGCCAGTTCCGTAGCTAGTCCTGAGTTTTGCATTCCTACCTCAATAGAAATGGTTTGAGCATCATGCTCAGCAAACTTTAGTGTGCGCGAGAACAAATAACCCAATAAAAATCCAAAAAAGTGTAAAAGGACGACAGCCATTATTAAAGACGAGCCGATTTCAAAAATGGCATCCTTTTTTGCAGCGAGAATAAAATCCACAATGAAGACAATGGACAGTACAGCAAGAAAGGGTGTATAAGGTTCGACCTGTTTCACCTGCCGGTTAAAATATCGATTTAATAAAATACCTATGACAACAGGTAAAATTATGACCTGTACAGTCTTCAGCAATAATCCTAATGTATCTACATTTAATGACAGGCCTGTAAGTTTTATCGAGAGAGATTCGACCCATAGCGTCGTAAGAAGGGGAGTGCAAATTGCAGCCATCAGAGTAGATACAGTAGTCAAGCTTACGGAAAGAGCGACATTCGTCTTTGCTATAAAACAAACTACATTAGAGGCTGTTCCACCTGGACAGCAGGCGACGAGAACTAGGCCAATAATGAAATCGATGGGTAAATGAAACTGTTGTGCTAAAAAATATCCTAAAAACGGCATGACCGTGTATTGCAATCCCACCCCAAATAAAATTGGTTTGGGAGTTTTAATCACACGAGCGAAATCTTCGAAGTTTAAGGTCAAGCCCATGCTAAGCATGATTATTGCAAGGAAATATGGGATCCAGGTGGGCTGAAACCAGGTAGCGGTCTCAGGTTTCCATAAAGCTAAGCCCGCTCCAGTGAGAACCCAAACCGGGAAAAGGTTTGCTAATGAAACAAAAACTTTTTTCAGGGAATTCACAAGGGGTTAGGTTTTTTCCGCAATGATACTTGAGTAGGCTTCTCTTGCATCGTCGTAATCCCGGTAACGGTGAACTCGCATTCCTTTAAAAATGTCGAGGAGTTCATTTGTCTTGAGTGCCCATTTCGCATTGAACTCGCGATATTTTAGGTAGTCAATATTATAGGTCTCTATTAAAACCATTCCCCCAGGCTTGAGTGCATCGTAAAACTTCTTAAAAAGTTTGCGATCCATATAATAGGTACAAATTATAAGATCGTAACTGTTTGGTTTAAATTTTATGGTTTCCAAATCCACAACTTTTGTTTTGATTGTGACATTATGTTTTGCAGCTAATGTATGTGCCTTTTCTAATCCTTTTTCTGAAATGTCTAGTCCAGTCACATCGAATCCTTTGGTTGCAAGGTAGACTCCATTTCTTCCTTCTCCCATTGCTACATCGAGTGCTTTTCCTCTTGGAAGAATATGGATATTATCCACCAAAAATGGGATAGGTTTTTCCCCAAATAGGTAAACCTCCGTATCGTATTTTTTATTCCAGCGATCTTTATCTTTCGGTTTACTATAGGCCGAGGACGTTAAAATAAAAACAAACAATCCAATAGTTATTATAGTCTTTGAAATTTTTGTTCTTCTTTCGAGTTTCATCAGATAGGTATTTGAATTTATTTCCTTATTTTAACGAAATGGATAGACTGGTTCAACCTGATTTCACCGTTTACTTAACCTTGGTAAGTCGGTAAAATTAAAAAGAATCATAATAAAAATTAAACACCAAAATATCTTCAAAATGGAGTGGGAAATGCTTCGTGAATCAAGATTGATCGCGGTAACTTTAGTAATCTTTTTAATATCTATTTTTACGGTCACTGCATACTCCCAGGAAATTGGAAAGCCGGTTTCTGAATCTGCGGATAAGCGTTTTGCAAAGTTTGTAAATGGAACGGTTTTAGATCGAAAAACTGATTTGGTTTGGATGGAAAAAGATTACTGGCAAATAGAAGCTAAATGGGTCAACTGGTATACAGCAAGGGAATACGCGCAGAGAATGAACCATAAAAGATTTGGTGGTTACCAAGATTGGCGAATGCCTACAGCAAAAGAGGCGGCGACATTATACGACCGTCGAAAGAGAAATACGGATAAAGACGGGGATAAAATTTTTATGGATAGTATTTTCCCCAAGGGATCGGGATGGGGAACCTGGAGCAGTGACGAAAAACGTAATAAGGCGATTGCTGTATCGTACAAAGATGAAGGTGGCCAAGCCTATCAAGATAAACTTTCTGGTGTTGATGCCTTTTTAAGGCTGGTAAGAAATGCGACACCCGAAACTAAAAAGTAACTCTAGAATTCTGATTGTTTTGTTTTCTAATGAAAAAAACAACTTTTTATTTATTCTTTATTTTTATCTTCTTATCTTGGAGCAAAGTGGATGCCTTTCATCCTAATATTTATGAGCCACGTGTTCCAGCTCAAATTTTGGAGGAACTTCAAGATATGGATAATCCTTTTCCATCTTTACCTGCTCGGGTTGAGATGGGGAAAAACATTTATTTTGGCAAAGGTTTGTGCGTAACCTGTCATGGCAAGAATGGTAAAGGGATAAAACGGCCAGGCCATCCTGCAAGAGATTTCACTGATAAAAAATGGCAGGAGACTCGGACCGATGGTGAAATAATGTGGATACTAAGAAATGGCAGTCCTGGAACAGAAATGCCTGTTAGAGTAGGCAAGGTAATCAATGAAGAAGAAGGTTGGAGTGTGATCCACTTTATTCGGACCTTTGTAGATTTGAAATAATTTTTATAAAAACGAAATACAAAAAAATGAAAAAAAGATTTCCAAAACCCGTAATAAAGAAATCAATTTTATGGATTTCTATATTACTTGGAATTTTTATTTTGAGCATGTTGGCGGAGGTTTGGGCGGGCTCGATGGGTTATGGCCGAAGACACAGCTCTCGGGCATTCCAAGGTCATCATGGGCAAGGTTTTTTAGGCCAAGGAATTTGCCCGCAAGTTAGAGCGACTGCTCAGGCACCCGATAACATTAGGACTCAACCGAACCCAATTAAGAAAAACCGTGAAAATCTTTACGCCGGGGAATCCTTGTTTCAAGTTGAGGCACAACCAACGGCCTGTAAACTTTGTCATGGTGTGACTGGAAACGGATTGGGGATTATGGCACAAGGGTTGAATCCACCTCCCAGAAACTTCACCTGTCGAGAAACAATGAAAACTATTTCTGATGGACAGCTGTTCTGGATTATTCGTAACGGTTCTCCTGGGACAGGTATGCCTGCATTTAAGAATCTAAAAGACCGTGAAATTTGGAAGATTGTCTACTATATAAGAGAGCTTTCTAATAAAAAGCGCTAATGTCAAAGTTGATCGTGATTATTGGTTTTACGTCGAGTTTATTTTTTTATTCAACTTTATACGCAGAAGACAGGGCCACTTTTCTAAAAGAAATTTATTATGATAAGGGTTCAAGAAAAAATGTAATGATGGTTTCGGGAATATGTCCTCAAAACCGAAAAACTAAAAAAGCACCCGGAAGGTACCTCAAGAAAACCAATCCGCTTATTCCTACCAAAGAAAATATAGATAAAGGCAGGCAACTTTTTTTAAAAGAGGCAAAGCCGACCGCCTGTAAGCTTTGTCATGGAAGTCGAGGAAACGGTAACGGGAGTCTTGCTAGAAGGATGGAACCTCCTCCTAGGAATTTTACTTGTGAAAAAGTAATGGAAAATTTACCCGATGGACAGTTGTTTTGGGTGATTAAAAACGGTTCAAAGGGTACGGCCATGCCTGCACATAAATTTTCTTTGAGGGATGATCAAATTTGGCAACTGATTTTATTTATACGTCGCTTTTTAGAGACCTAAATAGGTGTTTTTATGAAGACATTAATTAGTTTAGTTTAAAATATGCGCGGAGAGTAAACATGTGCAGATGGTTGAGTTTTTCTTTGATTTTTTTCTTGTATTTCTTCGTGCCTGCCTTAGTTTTGGCAGGGGATGATGATTTTGCTGAAAAGGTTATTAATAGCCAATGTAAAGGTTGTCACAGGTTTGAGGGAAAACCAAAATCAAAGTTTAAACTTAAGGCCCCTGATTTAATGTGGGGAGGAGTAAAATTTCAGAAACCTTGGTTGATTCGTCGATTATTGGGGCAGGAGGAGAATCTATATCCTTACTCATACCGCTGGGATAAATTACGCCTTTCATTGAAGCATATGATTTTGACTCGGGAAGAAGCGGTTATAGTTGCAAATTATATGGAGAAAAAATTCCTGGATTCCCGCATTAAAAAAAGTTCGGTCGATTTGTCGACTTTAACGAAAATGGAAGCCAGATTGGGGGGTCAGATATTTCGGGAAAACTCTTGTCTGGGTTGCCATCAAATTAAAGACAATGATGGGAAATTGATTGGTGGCCCTATTAGCGTCACCCTCTTTGATGCGGGAAACCGCTATACCCTGGATTGGTTGAGCCGATTTGCAGAAAACCCGCAGGATTTCACACCACATAGCGGCGAATATATTGCCGATATCAGCGTAAGGAAGGCACGACAATTAATTGGTTATTTGATGACTTTAGGAGTTAAGGATTTTAAATTTTATGAGCCTTGGAAGTCGAAAGAATTTAAAAATGCTGATATTGAACGTGGCGCAAAAATTTATAAAGAGTATTGTGTGCAATGCCATGGGAAAAATGGAGAAGGAGATGGCCCGGGTGCGAAAGGGCTTAATCCAAAACCTGCCATTCATAATGAATTGCCTTTAAATGATTATCCGGATGATTACCTCTATAACCTTATTTTTTATGGAGGAAAAAGCGTAGGCAAATCGCCCAATATGCCGGATTGGGGTATGACTCTATCGAAACAAAGTCTAGCCGATGTCATTACCCACCTTCGTTCCAACTTTAAGGGCGAATAAATTTTTTAGATAAGCCGCTTCCCGTAGTTCTCCCAAAAGCCGTTATCAATTGGCAAGCCTACTGATTTAGTCAGTTTCTCTGCCAGTTGGGTTCACGACCAATGCCCTAAACTCAGTAATATCAAAGCCCTATCCAACCTTGAATTTACTTGCCTTATACACTATATATTGTGTATAATTTTTTAGAACACACAATATATTGTGCTATATGGGGTAGGGAGCACATTCGAAAGAACTGGGTACTTTCATAAAATCTTTTGGGTAATCAGTCTTTTTTGAACTGGTATTTAGTAATTGAATTACTCCTTTCATCATTTAAACCCCTATTCAAAACCGGGTAATCTTCACTCATACGCCATATGTGTTTTCCAAAATCATCTTATTTTTGGGATCTGCTCAGGCTGTTATTTTTACCCATTGCGATTTTAGTCATGGTAAATTTAACCGCCTATGTTCCCTTTACGCGCCTTGCGTATGCTCAAGTGCCTCTGGAAGCTCAGTCGGAGAACATTGAGAAATCTCTTCGTCAATCACTCCCCCAAGAATTTCCTTCCGACTCTAAAGCTCCAAAAATAACAAAAAAAACTGGACCCACCGGCAAGGTCTTCGCTGCGGGTCCTACATTTTTTCTCAAGAAGATCAAACTCAAAGGTAACTCGGTGATAAGTGATGAGCGGTTAGTGTCACAGGTGTCGATGTCACGTTAGTGGATGCTAACGCGATTGATCTTGGAGCGTCCACGGTAACCGGAAATTACGCGGTCACTGCGACTGCCGGTGGAGGAATTACAGACAGCGGCGTATTAAATATTACGGACACATCGACCTTTACCGC
>CEUZ01261265.1_pt1 | contig 17975 bp, 18 predicted proteins | sample 361511 | NCBI WGS metagenome assembly CEUZ01 (sample SAMEA2622822, study PRJEB7988) | marine metagenome | biome: marine biome (ENVO:00000447); feature: surface water layer (ENVO:00002042); material: "saline water (ENVO:00002010), including plankton (ENVO:xxxxxxxx)" | depth 5 m
AGGATCTAATAGAGTTATAGGAATCAGAGCTGCAAGAATGAATATAGCTAAAGCCAGAAACCCTGCTGCCATCATGTCTCTCTGCTGCTCACGTGACAACACTACAGATTCTCCTTAGAAATTTTCCGGCTAATGGGTTGGAGATGTAATCCGAGATCTGTCATTTCAGGAACAACAGGATAACAATCCATTTGAGCACAGTGCTTAAGATCATCATCAAAACCCATCTCTATCAAGTTCTTACCTGATGCTGTCATAGCTAGAAACTCAGTATCTACGTTAACCCTATAAGAAATCTCTAGAGCAACATATCCAGCATCATTGAGCTCGATATTATCTTTATTTTTCTCCTGAATACGCTCGATTAGTATGCCTGCACATACCGCATCATCCATAGACAATTTTCCTTCTTCACCAGCACAAACCACTACTAAATGTTCCGCCTCAGCTACAGTATAAGCGACAGCACTAATATTCATTAAACAACATGCAAAGGTGCTATGAGAATCTTTTGCCATAAGAAAAGGCCATGTGCCGTTGGTCGTGGTCATTACTAATCTTTTTCCCGCTACACGATCTTCAACGAACTCACGAGGAGAATTACCGAGATCGAATCCCTCTATCATCATACCTTTGGATTCACCACATAACAGCGTGTCATCACGCCCTAGAGAAGCAGCTAGCTTAGTAGCCTCTTCGGCGGATGAAGTTGGGTACACACCACGAGCCCCATTAACTAGACTTTCCACTATAGTGCTCGTAGTTCTCAATACATCTATAATAACAACAGTGGACCCCATAATCTCGAGTGCGGCAGGCTCTCCAGCATGAAAAAATACGTCTACCTTCATTCCTTATTCAATCGTTCAGCAAGAAATCGATCTACTAAACCTGTGTCGACATTTCCAGATATAAACCTCTCATCTTGAATCATTTCATATAGGAATGGAATGGTAGTAGTTATACCCTCGATAATAAATGATCCTAGAGCTTGCTCTGCCCTTACAATAGCTTCTTCGCGATTACTACCGTATACAATTAGCTTGGCAAGCAGGGAATCGTAATAAGGCGGTACTCGATATCCACTGTACAGGTGGGTGTCTAACCTTACTCCAGGCCCCCCTGGTGGATGGAAGGTTGATATAGTACCTGGTGAAGGCATAAAATCTCTCTCAGCATCCTCAGCATTAATACGAAACTCAATAGCATGCCCGCGTAAGACCACATCTTCGTTTGGAAAGGACAATGGATCACCTGCTGCTACCTTTATCTGTTCTTTCACTAGATCAAATCCAGTGGTCATTTCGGTAACCGGATGTTCGACTTGAATTCTAGTATTCATTTCTATGAAGTAGAAAGATCCGTCATCACTTAGCAAGAATTCAACAGTGCCAGCTCCTACATAACCAATGCCTTCCCCTGCAAGGATTGCAGATTTTCCCATTCGCTTACGTAATTCCGGTGTGATAACAGGTGAGGGTGACTCTTCAATAAGCTTTTGGTTCCTGCGCTGTGTTGAGCAATCACGCTCGCCAAGATGTACTAAACGACCATGCTGATCACCAAAGATCTGAAATTCAATATGCCGAGGTCGAACAATAAATTTCTCCAGGTATACTTCACCGTCACCGAATGCAGCCTGTGCTTCTGTTTGAGCGGCCTGGAAAAGGGCACTAAAACTATTGGAATCCTGAGCAGTACGCATACCCTTCCCTCCACCACCAGATGCAGCTTTTATCATAATTGGAAAGCCAATTTCTTCTGCAATGGCTGCCGCTTCAGTAGGATCTGAAACTATCCCCTCCGAGCCTGGAACCGTAGGGACCCCAATCTCTTTCATTTTACTAAGAGCTGTTGACTTGTGTCCCATTGACCTGATCTGATCTGGTGTGGGACCTATGAATACGATACCAGAACGTTGGCATATCTCGCTGAACTCAGCATTCTCTGCCAAAAAACCATAACCGGGATGAATTGCTTCCGCTCCCGTCACTTCTGCAGCAGCCATAATCTGTGGAATATTGAGATAACTCTGTGTAGAGATAGGAGGGCCAATACATACATCTTCGTCAGCGAATCTTACGTGTAAGGAATCCCTATCCGCCTCAGAGTAAATCGCAACAGTCTTAATACCAAGCTCGTGACAGGCTCGGATGATCCGGACAGCAATCTCTCCCCGGTTGGCAATCAGAACCTTATTAAACACTAAGCTCCCCCATTAATGGTTTTTATCATACCAGACACGGATGCAGGAACGCTAGCTAATCAACTAGGGGATTAGTAAATGTTACTCAGTTAAGAAAGAGAAACTCGGAATAGTACCTGCCCGAATTCCACTGGCTCCATATTCTCAATGCATACCTCTTGTATGACTCCCGACACCTCCGATTCTAGCTCATTCATTAGTTTCATAGCTTCAATTATACAAAGCGTATCACCAGTACTAATATTCCTACCTACTTCAGTATAGGGAGGAGCATCTGGGGCCGGTGACATGTAGAAAGTTCCTACCATCGGAGATTTTATTTCGAATAAGTCTGATGTCGACTGTGAGGTTTCGGGTTGACTGTCAACAGCATCTGAAGCATCTGATGCTACTGATTCGGCAGCAACAGTAGCATCAGGAACGACACTAGAAATAGTCGGAGCTGTTAAAGTTTGTTCAGGTGTTTTAGCTAATTTGATACGTGTGCCATGGCGTTCGATCTCAATGTAATCGAGGTCACTAGCATCAATAGCTTCGATGAGGCTACGAATAAAATCTAAATCAATCATTAAGATACTCTAGTTAGATATTTGTTTTCACGGCGATCCACCTTAAGAACATCACCCTCTTCAATGAAGAGAGGTACTTGAACTGTTGCTCCGGTTTCTAGGGTTGCGGGCTTAGTGCCACCCTGGGTTGTATCACCTTTGAATCCAGGATCAGTATTACTAACGGTTAACTCTACAAATTGAGGGAGCTCAACACTTATAACACCCTTGTCGTGGACTAACCCTTCGCATTCCATGTTTTCCTTAAGATACTTTAGCTGATCCTCACCCAGAAGGTCTCCTGAGATTGGAATCATTTCATAAGTTTCTTTGTCCATGAAGTGATAGAGTTGGCCATCAGTGTAACTGTAGGTTACGGGACGACGTTCAAGACGTACATCGGTAACTTTTTCTCCTGCCCGATAAGTCTTGTCTACTACAGCTCCACTTAGAACATTCTTAAGCTTGGTCCTCACAAAAGCTCCGCCCTTTCCGGGTTTAACATGTTGAAAATAAGTGATGGTCCAAAGCTGTCCGTCGATGTCCAGCACCATTCCATTACGAAAATCCGCAGTCGCAGCCATAATGCCTTTTCAGTATATGAAAGCCAGCCCGAACTACTGACTTGTGATGTGGGCCACAAGGCCCCTGAGTGCTAGAAGATAGCTATTTAAACCAAACCCCATAACTATACCTATAGAAAGAGGAGCTATGAATGAATGGTGGCGAAATTTCTCCCTGCTGGCCGTGTTAGATAGATGAACTTCTACAAAAGGCAGGCCTAAGGCCAAGAGCCCATCTCGTAAAGCCACACTTGTATGAGTTAATCCACCTGGGTTTACCAGAAGACCATCAGCCCTGTTAGCTACTGCCTCGAGAAAATCTAAGATATCGCCTTCCGAGTTGGATTGAAAAGTTTCTATCTCTATACCAAGTTCTTCACCGAGAGACTTAACTTCGCTGTTAATGTCTTCCAATGTATCCTTTCCGTAAACATCTGGCTCTCTTCGTCCCAGTAGGTTCAGATTGGGACCATTTATAATCGCTATTCGCAAGTAATCCCCCTATAAAACTGTCCTTAATACAGTATATAGATCGTCAGTCTAGCCATTGGAAAAATATCCTATAGCTAAAAAAGATAAAGATTCCGCCAAAAACGTGTCAACGAAAGAGGTTGAGGAGCCCACGGAGCACGGTTACTTTTTATAGCATTATTCATAAGCAAAAAACAAATTATCTTGACCGCCACACGCATCCAGGAGTGATTAAATCATGATGCGCCAAATGAGAGAAAACACGAAGTGGATCATGCTGATTACAGCATTAGCGTTCGTGGGCCTCATGGTGTTCGAGTGGGGCATGGATATCACTGGAAGGAGTGGGCTTTCTATAGGTGAGATTGGAAGTGTAAACGGTGTTTCAGTTAGTTACGAGGACTACCAATTCACCTACAATAGATTGTTAGATCAAGTACAGAACTCCCAAGAAGATCCAATAACAAGTCAACAAATTAATGACATAGAAGACGCTGCTTGGGATGAGATGGTCAATCAAACTTTGATCACAGAGGAATTAGATAGACGAGGAATAGAAGTGACAGACGAAGAGATTCGTAACGCCGCTCGCTTCAGTCCGCCACCTGAACTCCGTTCTAATCCGTTATTCCAAACCGAGGGTGACTTTGATATACAGAAATATCAAGAATACATTTCTCTTCCCACAACTGACGATCAGATCTTACTTCAACTCGAAGGCTATTACCGAGAAGTGATTCCACGGGGAAAACTTCTTAGACAATTGTCTTCAGATGTATACGTAACTGATGCAGCTCTTTGGCGAGACTATAAAGATAATAATGAACAGATCTCGGTAAGATATATCTCACTCAATCCCATCCAATTGATTGCCGATTCCCTTGTATCTGTAACACCGGAAGAAGTAGGAGGGTATTACGATAATAACCGCACCGACTTTTCAATTCCTGCTCAAGCTTCCGTAAAAGCAGTTATTCTTGATAAAACACCAACTGTAGCAGATACAATATACGCTGAGAATACCGCAATAGAGCTCCGACAAGAGATAAGTAATGGTATTGATTTTGATGAGGTTCTTAACAGATCACAAATATCAACAAGATCTGGTGACCTTGGTTGGTTCACAGAAAATCAGATGGTGCCAGAATTCTCAGCAGTAGCATTTAAGACTGTAAAAGGTAGAATTACTGAGCCAGTAAAAACATCTTTCGGTTACCACATTATAGAAGTACAGGAAAAAAATGCCGACAGCGTTAAGGCACGTCACATCCTCATACCTTTTGAACGAACAGACGACTCTGAGCTGGAGCTTCTCACACTTGCTGATTCCCTAGAAAATTTAGGAGAATCAAATACTATCGAAGAAACCGCTGAAATTTTAGGGATTAAAATCGAAAAGGCTACATTGAGCTCTGATTTTGCATTTATTACAGGAGCTGGTCAGGTAGGTGAGGGTTCAGATTGGGCTTTTGAAGAAGCTAGCCCTGGTGACGTAAGTCCAGTTTTTGAGACAAAGCAAGCATTCTACATGCTCGAACTCATAGAACTACGAGAAGAAGGGTACATATCCCTACAGGACGCTACAGCCTCTATAGAACAAGAAATCATGACACGGGAAAAGCTTAATATGGCTAAGCTACAAGGTAGCGAGATGGTCGAAGAAATACGCGCAGGAAATTCTATATATGATGTTGCAAAAAAATATGATTTAGAGATTCGCGATGCTGGTCCTTACAATCGCATGGATTTCGTTCCTGGTCTTGGACGTATGAACGCTGCAGTAGGTGCTGGATTCGGTCTATACCAAGGACAAGTAAGTAATGTCGTAGAAGCTAATAATAAGGCTTTTATAATAGAGTTAGCCGATTATATAGCAGCTGATACAACGGTGTTCGAAGAGATGAGAGCAAATCAGCGCTCACAGGTGATAGCCAACCTTCAGCAAACACGTCTTCAGGATTGGCTTCAAGATATTCGGAATTCTGCCAGTATTGTAGATCGAAGAAATGAGGTTCTAAATGCTGATCCTAGTGACCAACAACCCACAATGCCTTTAGTTTTTTAGTATTGCCAACGAGCGATACCTGTCGTAGCAACTCGTCAGGGATCCCTAAAAGAAGGACTTAAGGATAGCTATAACGGCAACAATTAATATTAAAAAATTCCAAGGTAAAGATATTTTTTTCTATGTGACGTCATCTATAGGATCTTGATCTTCAGTATCATCAAAATTATCTGACTCAACATTATCAGGACCACCCGCTTCTGAAGATACGCTTAGCGTTCTCGGTTCTTGGCCATCATCTCCTGAGGGTTTGGAATAAGTTTCCGACCCCAAATGAGTCTCATTTTCTACTGCCTTAATTTCCCGTTCCACCTCACGAATCGATCCTTTGAACTCCCTAATACCCTTCCCAAGTGATGAACCAATCTCTGGAAGCCGTTTGGCACCGAATAGGAGCAGAACTACTAGGAATATTAAGAGCATCTCCCACATGCCAAGTCCACCAAGTCCCATGATATTAACCTCCGTTAGAGGTCCGTCCCAATCTTTACTTTAGATCCAGGATCGGACGATAAATGCTACAGTTGAGATTCCAACGAGCGTCAACACGTTCAGGCTTAATGTGAGAGGCCCTATTGTGAAGCCAAAAGCGACCAAATCGATTGACATAGGTCCTACAGAAGCTTCTACTGCAGTAGTGAGAAACGATTTGCCCGCACTCTCAGGAAGAAACAAGTCAGCCAACTTAGTAAGTAATCCCCCAAGTAACAGTCCAAGCACCTGAACCCAGACTAAACGCTTTATGTTTCTCCGACGCGTATCAACTAACATATGGTCCACTGATTTAGCTAGTCTCCATTATTATATAGATCACCGATAGTAGTAATTAAAATCCAATGTCAACGGTCTCTGCCAATAGTATATTGCACGGTATTCCGCAGTGCTTCAATAGCAATATCATCTGGAAGGTCATCAAGTGCATAATATGCACGTTCAGCATAGAGTTCTGCCCTTTCTCTTGCATATGAAAAACCTCCCCTTTCAGAAACAATACCGATAACAAGTTCTATATCTTCTTCAGAAGGTTTAGTCAGAGTAAAGAATTTTCTAATCTCTGACATCTCCACATCTGAAACTTCATTCAGAATCTTGACGAGAGGAAGAGTTACCTTGCGTTCTCTAAGATCTTGTCCCGAAGGCTTGCCGATTACTGCTTTGGATCCAGTATAATCCAGAAGGTCATCGATGATCTGGAATGCCATTCCAAGATTATATCCAAAGAGGGCAAGCTGCTGGCAATATTCACCAACCCCTTCCAATGCACCAATTTCACATGCGGCTGACATGAGAGATGCCGTCTTAGCTTCAATTAAACGGTAGTAGTCTTCCTCTGTGAATCCAAGGGAATCGTAAGACATTAGTTGGCGCATTTCACCAACGCTCATATCGTTAGCAGCTTCAGATAGAATTTTTAAAGCCTCAATTTTTCCAAGATTGGTGAGTTCCGTTATTGACCTGCTGTACAGATAATCACCCATGATGATTGAAATCTGATGAGTCCAGAGAGAGTTTACCGTTGGAAGGCCTCTACGTAGGACACTATTATCTACTGCATCATCATGAACTAAGGTAGCCAGGTGCACCAGTTCTACCACTGATGCCAGCGTCACCGCATCATTTGAAGGTTTTCCGCCAACCTGATTAGCCAACAGCAAGAGCGTAGGGCGAAAGAGCTTACCCTTCATCATCATCAGGTACTTATTGATATCCTCAATCATATCAAAATCTGAAGCTACTATACGACTGATCTCTTTTTGCACAGACTCGAGTTGATCTCCTACCAAGCAATGTATCCCAGGCATGTCTTGGGATATATCTCTTAGCGGTGACGCTAAATCGTCACCAATCGGCATACGTCTCAATTCAACATTGCTATCAGTCAAGAATTCCTCGCATCTATGTCAAAAAGTTCAAAACGCTTAATCACAAAGCAAAACGATAGACTCAAATCATATAAGAACAAATAGAATGATAAAAGCCAATATCCAGGAGATTATGTTTCATTACTAAGACAGTATTCTAAAAACGATTCCTGATGTTCCTACTACGCTGTTTGTAATCAAACTTCAGGTCACGGTTGTCAGTAAGGGATACCATGAAACGAAAAGTCCAATTCCCAGTAGCTGTCTGCAAGAAATCGAAGTTAGCGTCCCACCTGTGAAGTTCTCTGGTTAGTCGAATACGGTGATCGGTAAAACTCCGAGTATCTATATCATAAGATGTTCCCCAAGTAAGGCTCCATTTTTCAGTGGGACGCATACGTAACCCAACCATAATGAGTTGGCTAGCTGGAAGCCTCTCGTCTCGATTCCTACGTAAAGAGTAGTTGAAATTAGCAGACCATGATCCTACATCTCCACTACTCCGAGATTGGCGCTGCGTATCAGTGTTGGAAGAACTCGGGACTACCTTGGATTCGTCAGTAGTTCCTATATCTCCAATGCCATCCAAAAGGGGGTTCAGGTCATCGGTATCATCTCCCAAAGCAGAAACCGTATCACTAGATTCTTCTTTGTCCCCACCACCCAAAAAACGTCCAATAGCCTGAATGAAATCCGATTTGTTATTCATAGCGAAAGCGAAATTAAGTTGAGACAGCATAGGTGCAAAACCACGTTTCCCATCTTCATTTTCACTGAATAGATCGTGCTCCACCGATACTGTCATTCCACGCAGAAAATCAGAGCTTATCTGGTTCTGGAGTCGAGTAGTAGTGAATCCTCTAAGGAAGTCATTATCGTCCTGAGCTTTCACAAAATCGTAGTTTATCATACTCGTATTAAGTGCCAGAAGCTTAACAACCCGAGAATCTGGCAATCTTTCAGGACCACCCTCGGCATCACGTTCCTGGCGGCGAAGAGCAAGTGCTTCAGCCTCTGCAGCAAGCGAATCAGACCTAGCCTGCTGCAGTGAATCAGGAGCGAATGGGTCATCGAGAAAATCGATAATGTCTGACTCAGAATCGATATCTTCTTCAGATTGATCTACACTACGTTTAGCCTCGAAGGTCTGATTTATCCCAAAAGTTATAACGTTCCTAGCTCTAGATTCTCGTGCCCCGAACACCGTCTCCTGAATAGCAGAAGGGACGATTGCCGGTGCATACGCATAAGTTAAAGCTGGTGAAATTTTGTGGCGGATCGCTTCAAATCCAGCTAAGCCACCATAAAATCCATAAATATCACTCTTCAAACGGGCACCGAAAGAGATCCGTGTGGGCCCAGACACAAAACTACTAGAAGCTTCGGGGATATCATCTGAACGCTTAGAAGTACCTGAGATACTTAGATCCGGAGTCAGAGTTGTAGTTCCTATTAAGCGTTTCTGGTAATTAAATCTCATATTCCACATTACGTTAGCTTTATTCTTGTCTACAAAACCAGTGGCTGATGTATCCATTGGAAAAGCTATAGCGGCGGGAACACCTGATACGCTTGAACCCGTAAAATTGAGACTCTGACTCCACGATAAAGCACCAAGGTTAAATGAGCTACTAACAGCACCGCTAGTTCTGCCCACATCTGCTAGACTTTCAGAAAAAACCGAGTCGGGCTGTGCTCTCCGATCAGTATAGCTCCGGCTGTACCGTGCACTTCCTGACCACGTCATATTATTGTAGAACTTAGCCCTACTACTAGGGGCCTTGAATAGAGTGACTGTCTTGAGAGAGAGATTAGCTGTAGGCAAGGTCATCTCTACTCGATCATCGCTAAGAAACTGTCTGCGGTTTGCACTAAGAGACAGGGTGCCCCAATCGAATCGTCGGTTGAAGCCTCCACTGGAGTTGATGGATTGAGTTATCTCTCTGGGATCAAAAGAATTCTCTCTCACAAATTGTGAACTGGATGCATAACTGGAAGACACTCGGATAGCAGTTCTTTCATCTATCTGCCAACTATGGCCTGTGTCAAAAGACAATTCTCTTCCACCATTTGCTTTCCAAAAACGTCTTACATTAACACTGCCATCTAAGAACTTCTGGTTAACGCTATAACGAAAACCTCCAGTCAACGCAGTGAAGTTATCACTCCACCAATCCATAGAAACTGTAGCATCCGCATAATCATTGATAGCCCAGAAGAATCCAACATTTGACAATCTGCGACTGTGGCCCCGGGAAGTACGGACAATGTCATTCACTCCAAAGCGTGGAGTCAGGATACCGCTACGTCTTCCAGTTTCAGTACTTTGGAAAATGAAGGGGAGCCACAATACTGGGACATCATCAAAGTTAAGAGTGACATTACGAGCAACCAGCCAACTGCCTCCTATAGCCTTAAGCTCGCGAGCTGCAAAATGATAATGTGGCTTTTTTTCTTCACAGGAAGTGAAATTGACTTCGTGACCAAATACTGTGTCAGGAAGTACTCCAGGAAGATCACCTTGCATTATCCAAGTAGCACCCTCAGTCATTTTAGTCTGAGCATCAAAAGCAGACCCCCTACCCTGCCTCAAGTCATAAATTATGTTAGAACTTTGTACTGGTTCTTCTCCAGGTCTTTCGGTTACAGTCTCACCGGCAGTCCAAATTAGAGAATCAACCATAGTGATTGTATCAACTGCAGTAATAGACTCCATACGCTGCATGAGTTGTGCTGGCGATCCCTCTGCACCTATGAGAATTAAGCGCTCACCCATAACATCAAAGCGTGCCTCTGCGCCTTCATACCTGGCTACAGCATACCCTGGAATAATCTTTATAAGTTCTTCCATAAAACTGTCAATAGGAGTAGTGGTAAGCACTTCAGGAGGCAGAAAATCACTCAGAGAATCCCGAAATAATGTCGAATCAACCCCAGGAGGCTTTGAGAGAAGATTAAGTCTATCCAGAATATTTATCTTAGTGGAATCGACAATTTCTTCGACCACTTGAGCAGAGAGTGGGGTGGTCGAAATCAATCCGACAATCAGGGTGCCCAATATAACTAGCAAACTTAGGAGGCGACCGAATGGCCTTGCCTCTAATATCATTCTGCCTCTACAGATCCCTCGGGCGGTCCACCACCGATATCTTTTTCTTCACGACGTCGGTAAATCAAAACCGATAGAAAGATGCTGAATTCGTAGAGTAATACCAAAGGAACCATCATCATAACTGTTACCGTAACCACATCACCGGGACTAAGAAAACTGGCTAGAACAGTTATTATGACTATTGCATGACGTCTTTTCTTTCTTAGAAATTCTGGCGTCACCAAACCCATTACCGAGAAAATCATTATCACAACTGGTAGTTCAAAAAGAACTCCAAAAGCTACCAGCAGCTTCGTCACAAAACTGAGATAAGGCCCTGCTTGGAGAATAGGATCCCAGTAATCCTCACCGAAGAACAATAGAAATCGAAGCGTTACCGGAAGAGCAATCAAGTACGACATGGCCACACCCGCCATGAACAGTACCATGCCCATATAAAGACCGGGGATGATTACTCTTTTCTCGTGACGTTTAAGAGCAGGAGCAAGAAAAGACCATATCTGATAGGTGATAACAGGGAAAACAATTATGATTCCTACCAGAACACCAATCTTTAGAATCAGAAAGAATGGTTCTGTAGGTGAAAAGAACTTAAGCTTCTCACCTTCACCCAAAACACTTTCCAACGGAGCCAATAAGATTTCCAAAACACCAAATTGGAGGACCAAGATAAAGCCCACTATGCTTCCAATTATGACAGCTAGAATAATCCAAAAAATACGCCACCGGAGTTCTTCTAGGTGATCTAGAAAAGGCATTTCCTTATTTGGATTTTTAAGTCTCTTAAACATGTTTTGTAATTAAGTTCTGAAAAGGAATGTCTAAAGGTGTGTCAGAACGGAAATTCTTCTTGGTTCTGTGACTGGACACTCCGCTCTTCTTCCGTACTAAGGTCACGAACTACTTCTTGGAACTCTCCGATGTCCTGGAAGTTCCGATAGACCGAAGCAAATCTTATGTAAGCGACCCGATCAAGCGGAGCTAGATGTTCCATAACAATCTCACCTATGTAAGAAGCCGAGATCTCTGATTCAAGCTGGTTGGTTAAATTATCCAAGATGAGATCCACCATAACTTCAATCTCATCTTGAGTTATCGGACGCTTGGTGCAAGCGATTGTAATACTTCTTGATAATTTGGTGCGATCAAACTCTTCAGTTCGACCATCTTGTTTCAAAACATAGAGATTTCTTTCCTCAATGTGTTCATAGGTGGTAAATCGAGTACTACACACGCCGCATTCCCGACGACGCCTTACAGCATGTCCTCCACGACTATCACGGGTATCCACAACCCTGTTCTCGGTTGCATCACATTCAGGACAGCGCATAAACAGCCATAGCCGAGTTCAGTTTAATTCCTGCAGTAGCTCCCGGGCCAGATCTGCCGCACCACTATCAGGGTAAGTATTAACTACAGTATCCAAATATCGGATCCCCTCCTCCAAATTCTCTTTGAGAATATAAATAGAGCCAGTACGGTAGAGTGCCTGAGGAACACGGTCTGCAGTCGGATAAAGTTCAGGTATGCGCAGGAATGTTTCAATGGCTTCATCGAGGCGGTTTTCTTGTTCTAAAACATCACCTAAAAAGAAGTGGGCTGAAGGTGCAAGACGATGATCAGGATAATCGACAAGAAAACTCTCGAAAGCCCTACGTGCCGTAGCTAAAGAACCACGGCTAAGCTGGGACATGGCGGCCTTATAAGTGTCGTCTGCTAGAGCAGGATCAGCTCCTTCCACATCGGAAACAATGACATCTGCGGAATCTGGATCACTGTATTCAGGTGAGGAGACAACTTGATCCTGTTGCATATTAATCTGATTTACCAGACGTACAACCTCACGCTGAATCTGCCCGGTGAGTGCCATAAGTTGTGAAATATTATCCTGAATTTCGCGGAACTCTTTTGACATTTCACCGCGGGTATCGACCATCATTTCCAGCTGATCCTTTAACTCATTATTAAGGACTTCAATCTCAGTTTCCAATTTTTGAATCTGCTGATCCTGATGATCGGATTGCTCCTGAATTATATCATGTATGCTAAGGATATCAGTTTTTGTCGCACATCCAGAGACCAGGGCATATATCATGATATAAAAACACACCTGTCCCCCACGGATTATTAGCCTGCGGCATAGCGCAGCAAAAAACCCGTAGGGGAAGGTGATAAGTTTCATCTCGGCCCCTATTATTGGAGCGTCATAAATGTCCTGGTAATCCTCACTGACGACTACGGTACTATTGTACCACCCGTGATTGCGAACTCGACACGGCGGTTACGGGACCATGCATTTTCGTCACTGCGACTAACCAACGGACGGTCCTCACCAAATGACGTAGTCGTTAAGCGATCTCCGGAAATACCAAATCCTGAAAGGAACTCCCTTACACTCTCAGCACGACTACTGCCCAGAGCAAGGTTGTATTCCGTAGATCCCCTTTCGTCCGCATGACCTTCCAATCGGATTTGAACACTAGGACTATTCCTCAGAATAGGAACTTTCCTTCGTAGTATCTGTTCCGCTTGGTCAGTTATGGCAGATTCATCGTAGTCAAAATTTACCAATTCTCTGAGAGTAGAACGTGCTTCTGCTATTGCACGATCTCTTCTGACACGCTCTCTCTCCGCAGCTTCCTGCTCTGCTTTTAGACGTGCAGCCTCAGCGGCAGCAGCTTCAGCAGCAGCAGCAGCAGCACGCTGTTGTGCTATTTCTTCAGCAGTCGGTCCAGTAGGTGCCGGTGGCGGTGCTGGATCTTTAGCACATGCACTTATTAAAAGTGCCACAGCCAGGCCTGGTACAAGTAGATCTTTGATCCTCATTCCCAATCCTATCCTATGAGTGTCCATGTCAAAAATCTCGCCAATGTAAAGCGAGTCATCCATTAAAATCTTTTTAAATACGCTCTTAGTATACCCCTTAGTTATAAAAAAGGCACTTAGGCATATATCAAATTAAAACCTTTAGCGCAATGATCCTAGTTCTGAAGTTCCAAGTGATGGAGACCATTCGGGTACTCTAACATCTAAACCACGCAAAAGCATACGGTATTTACCCGTAGCTGTATCCACTATCATTAGCCCAGTTCCCCACTCACGTTTGCCAACAAATACTAAGTGTCTTCCGTCTGGAGCCCAGCTCGGATCTTCATTATTTCCTTCCCAAGTAAGTTGTCGAAGACGGCGTCCCTGATCTGATACTTCCGCTACTAAGATATGATACCTACCACGCCGGCTTACTCGACCATGAAAAGCTACATAATCACCTATTGGAGACCATTCTGGAGACGTGTAGTATCCTTCCTGTCCATGTAGATACGGTGAAATAAGGTCTGCTTCGCCACCTGAAAAAGGCATCACATAAATTTGAGGATGAGCTGTCCCTAGACGATTTGAGTTAAAAGCAATCCGACTACCTTCAGGAGAGAAAGTGGGTGAGATATCATCCCAGCGTCCCCCACTGATATGTGTAAGACAGCAGTTGAGTTCTAAATCGTAACTATATATCCCACTTCTTTTCCCGCCCGTAACCGAGAAAGCTATATCCTTACCATTCGGACTGTAGGCAGGTGTTATGTGGTCCCCCCTCCAATCAGGATCGATAATCCTTTCTTCACCAGTGGCCAAGTTCATTTCGTATATCCTTGGCAAACCAATTTCTTTTCGAGAAATAAAAGCGATCCTGTCTCCATCTGGAGACCATGTGGGAGTCATAGTCAAGTTTTTATAGTCTGTTAGGCGATGAAAGTTTTCTCCATCGGAATCAATGAGATAAATTTCTTGGTTGCCGTCCTCAGTTCTACGAGAGAAAGCAATCTTACTAGCTGCCATACCAGGTTCGTTAAAAATCCAATCCACAATTTCGTCCGAAACAACGTGGACAGTCATTCGAAATTCACTCGACATTTCATCACGAATATAAAAACGACCACGTTGACGAATATCACCGTAGACAACATCATGAAGTTCAAGGACCAGTACAAAACCATCACCAGCACCTTCAAGGGTACCTGAAAGAAGCCATACAGCCCCCAGCTGATCCCAAAACTGATAATCAATTTCGTCACCCACTAGTGATTCTGGCAGAGAATCCATAACCTCAAAACGGTCACTGTAACGCAAATCTCTTGCGATTATACCCTCAACTTGTGATGCCAAAGTTTCACCACCCAGGCGTCCAGAAAAAGGTTGGATAGCAAGAGCTGGTTGATATCCTCGCTCGTAAAGAAGTCCGAGCGTGACCCCTGGAATAGAATCAGTTTTTTGAGCTAAAACTGACTCAATAGGAATAACCACACTAACCACTACAAGGGTTATCACCCATCTCCGAATCAGAAGGCAAATTACTTTCATGATTCACTCTTAAAAATCATTGCGACGTCCGTTCTTAGGATCAATCTTGAATACAACCGGAATCATATCAAAGGGCAAATTCTCAGGGAGCGGACCTAGGCGTCCCCTGCTTCCGGCACATTCTGCAGCCCCCATTGCCTCGATGTCAAAAGGCATATTATTCGAAGATTCAAGCACATCTATGTCAGAAACTGTTCCATCACGGTTTATAACAAAATAGATAGTAGCCCGAAGATCATCAGATCCTCTCCAACGAAAACACCTCTGCATTTGACGAATTATATTATTGTAATACTCTGGATAGTCCCGCCTAACTCCCTCCATACGTACGTTCAAATCTTCACCTGATTTTTCCACATCAAGATCAGGATCCAGGCTCGCAGAAGATTTCCTATTATCCTCTGACTCTAGGTATGAAGAAGTGGTAATCTGCTCTGGTTTTGAGTCTTCATCAGGAGCGGGATCTTCTTCAATCATGGCATGGATTTTTTCTTCTGGAGGCTCTGGCAAAACTTCTTGAGGAGTTTCGATTATCAATTCCTCAGGAGGAGGTGGGGTTGGATCCTTTTTTAATTCTGCTGCGGGAGGTGATACTAATTGAATCTCGTATACAACAAAATTAGGGGCTTCGCTCTCCATTGCTGAAGCCCGCCAAGCCAATAAAATGATAAAGGTGTGTACAAAAACTGACCCTAATATAGGACCCTTGCCTATTTTATCGTGTCGCCTGGTGCTATAAATATCAATATTGCCAATCATCTACTATCACGCTGATGGGCCACCACAGCAAAAGGCAGGCCACTATCCTTAATAGTCCCCATAATATCTACCCCTACCCCCCAAGTCGCCAAAGAATCAGCTTGGATCCATACCTTATCTATCCTACCCCCAGAGACAAGTTGGCCGAAAGACTGTTTAAAATCGGTCCTGCTCACAGGCATTTCAGATAGATAAACGGTTCCCTCACGGTCAACTGATACTATAAGTGTGTTGTCTTCAGCAGATAGGGAGGAAACATCAGTATTGGGAACTTCTACTTCAATACCACCTTGAAGGATAGGGGCAGTGATAATGAATATTATGAGAAGAGTGAATGCTACATCAACTAGACTGGTGACGTTTATATCAGCCATGGGCTCTAGGTCTCTACCTGATGAGAATCTCATGATCTAATCCTATTCCAATAACAGATCGACAGAATAGAAATCATCAGAATTAATCATACTCGCCCCTCCCGAGCCAAAGCTCCTATGAACTCACTAGAAAAACCCTCTAGTTCACCACTAACTAGGTTGAGCTTAGCAACAAAGTGGTTGTAGGCAATTACTGCTGGGATTGCCACTGCTAGACCTGCAACTGTTGTCACTAATGCCTCAGCTACACCTGGAGCAACTGCTCCAATATTCGTAGATCCCGAAGCTGTAATGCCTAAAAAGGTGTTAGTAATACCGATCACCGTACCCATAAGCCCCATGAGAGGTGATACCGATCCCATAACTGCTAACCAAATCAGGCCCCTGGACAACTCATCCCTTTCTTCAGCCTCCTCTTTCTCCAACACTAGCTTTAGGGCTTGTAATTGGGTCAATGATAGACCTTTGCTAACAAAATTGTCTTCTCCAGATATACCTGTTCTGAGTTCTTTAAAGAAACTCATTCCCTGACGGAACACACGTCCATAAGGAGAATCCGGCAGAGTGATGATAGCCTCGTACGCATCTTCCAGGCTATTTGCACCCTCCATTTGTTGAAGAAATTGATTGCCTTGGCTTCTAACTTCCCTGAATTGTCTATCCTTCCAGAATATAAGAACCCACGAGAATGCTGAAGACACTGCAAGCACAAGCAGTACGAGCTTGGTGGCTATACTTCCCCCAAACACCATGTCCCATGCACTGCTCGGAGTATTTACTTGTACTAGAAATGTGAAAAATCCCATTTAGGACCCGTTTCTCTGGTTCGCAATGAAATCCAAAGTCTCTACTAGACCATCCCTTAGTGTATGACGTGGTTCCCAACCCAAATCCGTAAAACGCGATATATCTAGAGTATTATTGCGTATTTCTCCGTAACGCTCATCTAGATAGGTGCGGCCAGTATGATTATCAGCAATATCCTCCAGTAAATTAGCGAGATCGTTCAAGCTAGTACTTATTCCTGTACCAACATTAAAAGCTGTTGAATCTAGGCCGTATTCTTGGTTTAAATCCATGTTCGAAGCTTTGAGATTAGCACTTACAACATCTTTAATATATATGTAGTCACGGGTTTGTTCTCCGTCACCGAAAATAGCTAGCTTTTCACCAGTCTGCAGGCGGTCACAGAATATCGCTACTACACCGCTCTCACCATGTGGATCCTGGCGTGGCCCATAAACATTAGCATATCGCAAAGTCACACATTCGAGTCCATGAACTTCACGATAATAGCGCAGATAGTATTCTCCCAAAAGTTTCGTGATACCGTAAGGTGAGAGAGGAGTTTTAGGTGCCGATTCAGGTATAGGAATATATTCTGGTTCTCCATATACAACTCCGCCGCTAGAAACATATATAAATCTCTTAGTACCTACTTCTCTTGCTCCTTCCAGGACATTTATAAGTCCCAGGACATTTACACTGGCGTCTCTGGCCGGATAATCCACAGAATAACGAACATCAGCTTGAGCAGCGTGTTGGTTTACAAGTTCAAAACGAACCTCTCGGAACAAATCCCTTAGCCCCGGATCAGTAATGTCCATTTCTATGAACTCAACTTTGTGGTTAACGTTCTCTCTAGTACCCCTGGAAAGA
>CEUZ01064057.1_pt1 | contig 17952 bp, 15 predicted proteins | sample 361511 | NCBI WGS metagenome assembly CEUZ01 (sample SAMEA2622822, study PRJEB7988) | marine metagenome | biome: marine biome (ENVO:00000447); feature: surface water layer (ENVO:00002042); material: "saline water (ENVO:00002010), including plankton (ENVO:xxxxxxxx)" | depth 5 m
TGTGTAAAAGTTCCTGCACTTACAATCGCACCAATTGAATCTTTTTTTAATCGAATTTTTTTTGTAACATCTGACACCATTAAAGAGGAATAACATCCTTTCAGTTTTGCTTCTTTCAACATTTCCGAAGATATATCTATTCCAATTATTTCCTTATTATTTTTTTTATTCAAAAATTCAGCAATTAAACCAGTACCTGCTCCCACATCAAGAATAGGTGTATCTGTAATTTTTGCATATTTATTAAAAAGAGTACTAATTTTTTTTGGCGAAACGTAATTAGAATTTAATGCAAAATCTTTGTCATAAGTTTTTGCCCATTTTTTATATAATCTTTTTGAATCATTTGGTGTTTTTAACGAATAAGCTTCCTGATATCCTAATTTTTTTTTATCCATTTTAAATATCAATGATTTTAATTGTTATAATTATCCTATCTCTGATTTTTAATAATTTCTGCAATTATTGCCTCTTTGTTATGCCCCATTAAATGAACACCATTAACACCCTGAATTTCTTTAAATTCTTGAATTAATTCAAGGCAAATTCTCTTACTTTCTTCTTTTGCATCCTTTGATTGTTCTAGTCTTTTAATAATCTTATCAGGTACATGAACTCCAAACAAATTATCATTCATCCATTTTGCACTTTTTGCTGAAGCAAAAGGTCCTAAACCAATAATAAAATATGTTTTTTCAAGTACGCCTTTATCTCCTAAAATTTTCATATAATTCTTGAGTGTTTCGATATCAAAAACATATTGAGTTTGAAAAAAATCTGCACCAGCCTCAATTTTTTTTAATATTTTTTCAGGGTTTGGTGTTCCCGCTGAAGGAACTTCAGCTCCACCAATAAATAAATTAGGTGGTGGATCTATTATTCTACCAGATGGAAACGTTTTGTTATCACGCATCATTTTTGCAGTAGAAACTAAGGTTGAAGTATTTATATCATGTACTGGTTTTGTTTCTGGTTGATCTCCTCCTTTTGGATCATCTCCAGATAAACATAAAATATTATTTACATTCAATGCCGAAGCACCAACTAAGTCTCCTTGTAGAGCAAGACGATTTCTGTCACGAACAGTTAATTGTAAAATTGGTTCTATTTTATTTTGTGCAAGAATTACAGCAGCTGTTAAAGAAGACATATGTACTTTTGCACCTGGGCTATCTGTAACATTAATTGCGTCGGCAACATTTTTTAAAGGATTAATTTTTTTAAGAAGAACTTCTTTGTTTGAGGAATCAGGCGGTGTAGTTTCCGCAGTGAATACAAAATTTCCATCCAATAATTTTTTATGAAGTAAACTTTGATATTTCATTATATTAATTTCTTATTTTTAAACCAGTGGGATCATATAAAGGTTCTGTTATAACTTTGGCAGAATATAATTTCCCATTAATCTCTATCTCTAATTCTGTATCTTTTATTGATAATTCGTAAGGTATATATCCAAAAGCAACACTTTTTTCAACATAATGAGCGTATCCTCCTGAGGAAACATATCCTATACATTGCCCATTGTTCATAATTGCCTCATCATTAATCACATCAATATCATCTGTATCTACAACCATAAAAGATAATTTTTTTGCCACACCTTTCTCTTTTTGATTTAAACTTACTTCTTTTCCAATAAATTTCTTTTCCCAATTTATAAATTTATTTAAACCAGATTCCATAGCTGTAAAATCAGGTCTAAAATCTAATCCCCAAGCTCCCCAATTTTTCTCTAATCTTAGTGACATCAGTGCCCGAGATCCATACAGCTGCAAACCAAAATCTTTTCCTTGATTCTCTATTTCTTCAAATAATTTTATTTGAAAATGTGGTGCAGTATATATTTCAAATCCTAATTCACCTGTAAAAGATATTCTACTTAGTATGCATGGAACTCCTGCAACAAATGTTTTTTTAATGTCTCTAAATTTAAAAGATTTAGATGAAATATCTTCACGAATAATTCGTGACAACAAGTCTCTAGATTTTGGCCCTGAAATGGATATACCATGTAATTCATCAGAACAGTTTTTATAATATACGTTATTTTTTGGTAAAAAATTTTCAAACCATCTTCTATGAGATTCTTGAAGAGCTCCTGAGCCAAAAATCATAAAACATTCTTCATCCATGCAAGCAACAGTTAAATCTCCTAATAATTTTCCTCGCGGAGATAACATAGGTGACAAAGATATTCTTCCAATTTTTGGTATTGTTCCAGCTAAAATATAATCAAGATATTTTCTAGCGCCCTTCCCTGAAATAAGATGTTTTGAAAAATTAGCTATCTCTGAACATCCTACATTATTTCGAACTCCTTTAACTTCATTAGCAATATAATTATGTGCCCGTGATCTTTTAAATGTAGGTTCTTCATAAGCATCCTCTCTATTATTTGCGAACCATAAAACGTTTTCTAAACCAAACACATCTCCCATTACCGCTCCACGCTCTACAAATCTATCATACAATGAAGTAGTTTTTTGTTTTCTGCCTTTAGGAAGGGTCTCGTTAGGAAATGTCATAATAAATCTTCTCTCATAGTTTTCTGAAGATTTTATTGTGCCATATTCAGGCGATGCATAATTACCAAAACGAGCAACATCCATTGCCCAAATATCTATTGAAGGTTCTCCATCAATAATCCATTCAGCAATAGACTTCCCAACTCCACCGGCTTGGCAAAATCCGGCCATTATTGCTACAGCAGCCCAATAATTTTTTTTTCCAGGAACTGGACCTATTAAGGGATTGCCATCAGGGCCAAAAGTAAAAGGTCCATTAATTATATTTTTTATTCCTGCTTTTTCTAAAGCTGGGAATCTTTTAAAACCTATAGATAATCTATCTTGTATGTTTTCTAATTTTGCATCAAGAAGTTCATGGCCAAAATTAATTGGGGTACCTTTTACCTGCCAGGGTGTAGATTTTGCCTCATAGGTTCCTAGTAGAATTCCATTGCCTTCTTGTCTAAAATAAATATTCCCATTAAAATCTGTCCCCACTGGTAATCTATTTTCTTTGCCAAGAGCCTCAATTTCTGGAATTGATTCAGTAATCAGATAATGGTGTTCCATTGGTTGAATTGGAAAATCTATACCAGCTAATTTTCCTACTTCTCTTGCCCACAATCCTGCAGCATTAATTATTATTTCTGTATGAATATTTCCTTTTTCTGTAACAACATCCCACGAACCATCTGTTCTTTGATTTGTTTCAATCACGGTAGTATGGGTATAATATTTCCCTCCGTATACTTTCGCAGATTTTGCATAAGCATAAGTTACACCTGTTGGATCAACTTCAGCATCAATCGGATCCCATAAAGCTGCTATATAATGCTTAGGATCTATTAGTGGATTCTTTTTTGCCACTTCCTCTAAGGAAATAAATTCTTGATCTAACCCCATATAACGTGCTTTTGAACGTTCTCTTTTTAAATAATCATGCCATGAATCGTTTGAGGCTAAATAAAAACCTCCATTTTGTTTCATTCCAACAGAATGGCCAGATGTTTTTTCAATCTCTTTATACAATTTTATGGTGTAAGCCATTAATCTTGAAATATTTGGATCTGAAGAAATAACGTGTACATTTCCAGCTGCATGCCAGGAAGATCCTGATGTTAACTCATTTCTTTCTAATAAAATACAATCTTTTAATCCAAATTTTGAAAGATGAAATAAAATTGAGCAACCAACTACACCGCCACCAATAATTACAACTTTAGCGTTGTTTTCCATAATTTAATTTTAATACTCTTTACTAAGATCTGTATTGATTTTCAAAAATGATTTGTCTTTTCCGTGTAACCAATGTCTGCTTATATCAGGATAATATTTATAAGAAATTGGTTTTCTTCCTAATGCTACTGCCATTTCTCTTAAATGATGTGGTTCTGCTCCACAACAAATACCAATAAAATTAATTTTTTTTTCTTTACATTCTCTAGCAAACTCTCCCATCTCAAATCTGTTGCAATACAAATGATCTAAAGCTACTGGGAAAGCATTATCTCCTGGTATACATTGACATTCGCTATCAACAATTGTTTTAGGTTGATTTAAAAAACCAGGATATTCCTCTGAAGTCCTATAAGGGACAGGGAGCGCTGCAACATGACATGAAACTTTTTCTCTTATTTTGGGTAATAATTTCATTGTCATCTTTGGTCCTCTGTAACAATTTAATCCAACAACATCAGCTCCTTGATCTTCCATCATTTTACAAGCATCTTCTGGTGTTACTCCTTCTCTAGTTAAATCTCCTTTAGGAATAGCAAAATTTGTAATAGCAATAAGTCCCTCATCTTTTATTGCCTTTAATGCAATCTTCATCTCTCCTACAAAATTTATTGTCTCAGCTATAATAAAATCTACTCCTGCTTCTTTTGCCCATTGAACCTGCTCCTCATACATTTTTTGACATTCTGAATGACTTTTTTTATCATCAGGATTAAAAATATTTGTGTTAGCAACATCGCCGCAAACCATAAGATCAATATCTGGAAATTCTTTTGCTGCGTCATGAGCTATTTTTAACGCATTTTTTTGAAGAGGTTCAAGTAGCTCTTCTTTGCCAATTAATCTTAATTTTTCTCGATGACCATAATAAGTAAAAGCCTGAACCACATCCGAGCCAGCTCTGATAAATTCTCTATGCAATTGTGTAACAACTTCTGGATGTTCTAAAACTACTTCTGGAACAAAAGATCCTGCAGAAAGATAGCCTCTTCTCTCCATTGCAAAAAGATAACCTTCGGCACAAAGAACAGGTCCTTGATTTAATCTCTCTATTAAATCTTTACTCATTAATTCTCATATATATATACATTAATTAACCATATTTTTATTGAACTGGAAACATATTTGTTTATGTTTTGACTATTGTGCTATGAATAAAAGAAATATTGATAATAAATTACCTATTTATAAACTTACCTCAAAAGAAAAAGTCTTAGAATATTACGATAATTGGACTAGTAAATCTAAATATAATAAAGATATGATTAATTGGCAATATATTGCTCCTAAGAATTCCGTACATCTTTTTTCAAAATATGCTCCAAATAAGAATATACAAATTTTAGATGCCGGATGTGGAAGTGGTCTTGTGGGAATAGAAATGAGAAAAAAAGGATATTCTAATATAACTGGAGTAGATTTTTCAAAAAGTATGTTAGATCTTATACCTACTGGAATTTATAATATTACAAAAAAAATTGATTTAAATAGAAAATTAAATTTTTGTGAAAATTGTTTTGATGCAGTTCTATGTATTGGAACATTCACCTACGGTCATGTGAAATCAAATGCCTTAAATGAATTTATAAGAATAACAAAAAATAATGGTCTAATATGTTTTACTATAAATGAGGGAATATATAAAAAATATAATTTTGATAAAAAAATTAAACAACTATCAACAAAAAAAGCATGGAAAATTATTGAATTTTCATTGTCTCCTTACATAATTAATAAAGAGGTTGATGCTTGGCTTTGTTTAGCAAAAGTAATAAAAAAATAAATTGATTTTATCTGCAAAAATATTATCATAATTTTTTGAAATGAATAATAATTCTATAAAAAATTATGTGAGTGAAAAAAAATTAAAAAAAGTTATTAAATCAATTGAACAAGCTAATGGCCTACCTAACGAACTATATATTAATCCTGATTATTTAAAATATGAAAGAAAAAAATTATTTGAAGAAAAATGGGTTGTTGTTGGTGTAGCTAGTTCATTGCCTAATATTGGTGATGCCAAACCTTTTGATTTATTAGGTATTCCTATTATCATTTTAAGAGATAAGAATAAAAAAATTAAAGTTTTTCATAACGTATGTAGTCATAGAGGTTATAAATTATTACAAAAACCTTGCAAATTAAAAAATGTAATTAGATGTCCTTATCATTCATGGTCATATAATTTAGAAGGCAAACTTAGTGCGACGCCTCATATAGGAGGTATGAACAAACATAATGCCAAAGGATTTGTTAAATCAAAAAGTAATCTTAAAGAAATTAAATCTTATGTTTGGTTAGATATGATATTTATTAATATTTCAGGTAAGGCTGAAGATTTTAAGAAATATATTAAACCTTTAAGTGATAGATGGGAAAAATTTTGGCTGAAAAAAGATCAAAAACTAATTAGATATGCAAGTGATTACAGTTGTTTTCTTCTTAAAGCAAAATGCAATTGGAAATTTGCTATAGAAAATTATTGTGAAAGCTACCATTTGCCTTGGGTTCATCCTGGACTAAATTCTTATTCAAGGATTGATGATCATTATCATATTCAAGGATTACCTAACAGGTTTGCTGGGCAAGGAACCATTGTGTATAATCCAAAATTTAAAGGATCCTTAAAATTTCCTACTTTCCCAAATTGGCCAAAAGATAAAGAAAAAATTGCTGAATACGTTGCTCTTTTTCCAAATGTAATGCTAGGAATTCACAAAGACCATTATTATGCTTATTGGTTAGAGCCTATTAACCTCTCCTATACTTTAGAGCATATGGAAATTTATTATGTAGGAGATGAGCCTGCCAACTCAAAAAAATTTAAATCTTTAAGAAAGCAAAATTATGAACTTTGGCATAGTATCCAGTCAGAAGATTTAAGAATTATTCAGGGAATGCAAGAAGGTAGAAATTCACCAGTATATAATGGTGGAAATTTTTCTCCAATTATGGACAATCCAACCCACCATTTTCATAAATGGGTTGTGGAGAATATTATAAAATAAAATATTATATCATTTTTTTATAGTTTTTATGATGTATAAATAAATTTTTTATTATGCCAAAAATTATTTCATTATATGTAAAATTAATAGATTGGATTTGTGTAAAAGTAGGACGTTTTACAATGTACACACTATTCTTAATGATGTTTATTCTAGTTTTATCATTTGTAACTAGAAATATAATAAACATTCCTTTGATATGGATCATTGAAATGGCGCAGTTCATAATTACTGCCTATTATTTACTTGGAGGCGGTTACTCAATGATTACAGGAGATCATGTAAGAATGGACTTATTTTATAGTAAACTTTCTGAAAAAAATAAAGCTAGAATGGATATGTTCACTAGTATTTTTTTAATTTTTTATTTATTTGTTCTTTTAATAGGATCATATTCAAGTTTAACTTACACAATAGATACCAATCAAAGACTTTTTACTGCATGGGCTCCTTACGTATGGCCAATTAAAACAATTATGTTATTTGGAATTTTATTAATGCTACTCCAATCTTTTTCAATGTTCTTTAAAGATTATGCGAAAGTTACAGGAAGGACCATAAATTGATAGCAGATTATTTCAGTTACGAGTTTATTGCAATCTTCATGTTCACAACTATGTTGCTTATGTTATTAACGGGCCAACGTGTATTTGGGGCAATAGGATTTGTTTCTGCTGCTGCAGCTTTACTTTTGTGGGGAGATGGTGCTGTTCAAATGCCTTATACTGCTGCATGGAAATTATTTAAATGGTATCCGATGTTAACATTACCTTTATTTATATACATGGGTTACATGATCTCTGAGTCGGGTATAGCAAATGACCTCTATAAAATGTTTCACGTATATTTTGGTGGGGTGAAAGGAGGGTTGGCAATAGGAACTATGGGTATGATGGTAGCAATTTCAGCGATGAATGGATTAAGTGTAGCAGGGATGGCAATAGGAGCAACTATTGCTTTACCTGAAATGCTGAAGAGAAATTATGATAAAAGAATGATAACGGGAGTCGTCCAAGCAGGAAGTTCCTTAGGTATTTTGGTTCCCCCAAGTGTAGTACTAGTTTTGTATGGAATGATAGCTAGACAGCCTGTTAGTAAATTGTGGCTCGCAGGTGTTTTTCCAGGATTAATGATGGCTACATTATTTATTTTATATATCTATATACGTTGTCGCCTTCAACCAGAACTGGGTCCAACACTTCCAAAAAAAGAAAGACAATTACCGACCATTGAAAAAATTAAACTATTAAAAGCAGGAATCACCCCTTTTGCAATATTTTTTACCATGACAGGTTTATTTCTTATGGGTATAGCAAGTTTAGTAGAATGCTCTGCGGTTGGAGCGCTTTGTGCAACTATTGCTGCGGGTTTCAAAAAAAAATTAAATAAAAAAGTTATAGAGAATACATTGAGAAAAACTCTTGGTGTGTCTTGTATGTTTATGTGGATTATTCTAGCAGCTTTATGTTTTGGAGCTGTTTTTGACGGTATTGGTGCTACTAGAGCAATTGAGACTTTATTTATAGAAAGATGGGAACTTAGTCCGTGGGGTGTATTAATTATGATGCAACTTTCATATATCTTAATGGGAATGTTTCTTGATGATACAGCTATGCTTGTGATCGTAGCGCCTTTATATGTTCCATTAATTATAGCTTTAGGATTTGATCCTATTTGGTATGGAGTCCTTTATACCATTACTTGTCAAATAGCTTATATGACACCTCCTTTTGGTTATAATTTATTTTTAATGAGAGCAATGGCTCCAAAAGAAATTACTTTAATTGATATTTACAGATCAATTATTCCTTTCGTTTTAGTAATGGTTTTAGGATTAGCAATAGTTATGATCTTTCCAGAAATAGCTACCTGGCTTCCTGGGCAATTAAACTAGCAAATTCAATAATTAGGCTATTTTTCTAATAAAAATTTCAATTTAATTAAATAGACATCCAGTTATTTTAAGGCTAGTATTTTAACAATTGTTTATTTTTTTGGAGGAATTTAAAATGAAAAAAAATCCTAAATTAACTAAACGCCGTGATTTTTTAAAGAAAGCAGGTTTGGTAACCGCTGGAGCTATAGGTACAAGCACTTTAAGTGCGCCGTATGGTTACGCAGCTACTAATCCGGTTAAATGGAGACTTCAAACTTATTCAGGTGCTCCTTTAGGAGCTCATGTTGTATTGCCGCAAGTTGAATCATTTAATAAAGCTGCTCATGGTGAAATGGAGATAGAATTATATTATGCAGACCAATTAGTTCCAACTGACGAACTTTTTAGAGCTATGCAAGCAGGTACTATTGATGCAGTTCAAAGTGATGATGCAACAATGGGTTCACCTGTTGATATTCAAATCTTCGGTGGATATTTTCCTTTCGCAACTAGATTTAGTCTAGATGTTCCAGCTATGTTTAGATATTATGGGTTAAACGATATATGGGCTGAAGCATATGGTGAAGTTGAAAATGTAACTTGGCTTAGTACAAGCGCATGGGATCCTTGCGTTCTATTTACCGTTAAAAAACCTATCCGATCTCTTGCTGATATGAAAGGTCTTAGAGTTTTTGGTGTTCCAACAGCTGGAAGATTTATGGCAAGATACGGTCTAATACCTGTAATAGTGCCTTGGGACGATGTTGAAGTTGCGATGCAAACCGGTGAGTTAGACGGGGTATGTTGGTGTGGCTTTACTGAAGCTTATGAAGTTGGATGGGCTGATATTTGTAATTATGCATTATCAAATGCAATTACAGGTGCATGGTTTGGTTCTTACTTTGCAAATACAAAAAGTTGGGAAAAACTTTCACCAAAACTTCAAGAATTATACAGAATGTCTATTGATGGTTCTCACTACTATAGACAAGTATGGTACTGGGGTGGTGAGGCAGATCTTAGAGTAAATGGTAAAAAAATGGAAATAACTGGTCTTCCTGCTAATGAGTGGGCTGGTGTTGTCCAAGATGCCAAAGAATTCTGGGATGAAACTTCTAAAATAAGTCCTCGTTGTGCTAAAGTTGTAGATGCATTCAATAAATATGCAGATACAATGGAAAAAGCAGGTTACCCATATAGATAATTTTATTATAAACACTCCGATTTAATCGGAGTGTTTATATTTATTTAAGGTTTTGCTGTAATACCACCATCAACAATTATTTCTGTTCCTGTTATATATTGACTTTGGTCACTTATTAAAAACATTATAGTATTGGAAATATCATCTGCTTTACCAACTCTTTTTAATGGTATGTTTTTTTCCAAATTTTTTTTAAGAATAGGATTCTTTTTCCATCTTCCCTGCATTGGCGTATCAATTGATCCAGGTAAAATAATATTTGATCTAATGTTATAGCCAGCAAATTGTATTGCTAAGGATTTAGATAATCTAATCATTGCAGCTTTTGATGATCCATAAGCATCCTGAGGTTTATCATCGCCTGATAGTGCATCTACCGATGAAATATTAACTATGGAGCCAAATTTATTTTTTTTCATTTTAGGTATAATAATTTTTGAAAGGTAAACCATAGATTTTAGGTTTATTTCATATACTTTATCCCATAAATCCAAATCAATATCTATTACAGAAATATCTTTATTGAACCATAAAACTCCTGTTGTATTAATTAGATAATCTATAGAACCAAATTGTGAATAAAATTCATCTATAGAATTTTTTAAACTTTTAAATTTAGTTAAATCTATTTTTTTGTAGATTGCATAATTATTTTTCTTAATAAAATTTATTGGGGGATCTTTAATATCAAGCATTAAAGTTCTAATTTTATTTTCTAATAATTTTTTTGTAACATCTAATCCCATTCCGCCACAAGCCCCTGTAACTATGGCATTTTTACCTCTATATTTTAATTTCATATATTTTCCTCACTCACACTTAAATGTAATTCCTTTCCTTTATAAGGGTATTCTTTTATTATTTTTTCATCTAACTCAATTCCTAAACCCGGTTCTTTTGATGGAATTATGTAACCATTTTCCCAGTTAAAAGGTTTTTTTACTATTTTAGAGTAAAATCCATCTAAAGTTTTAATACTCTCTAAGATTAAAAAATTCGGAATACATGTTCCGATTTGAATATTAGCTGCAGCAATAATTGGTCCACAGTATAAATGTGGAGCTATCTGAACACCATGTACTTCAGCAATCCCCGCTATTTTTTTCGCTTCTAAAATTCCCCCTACTCTTCCTAAATTAAATTGAATTATTGAGGCAGCTTTTTTTTCTATTACTTTAGAAAATTCGTATTTAGTACTTAATCTTTCTCCAGTTGCTATTGGAATTGATGTTTTTAAAGCAACATTTGCCATTCCTTCAATGTTATCAGGAGGAATTGGTTCTTCAAACCATAGAGGATCATACTTTTCTATTTTCCTTGCTAATCTAATTGCGCTAGAAGGAGTCATTTGACCATGTGTTCCAAACAAAATATCACAATTTTTACCTACTGCGTCCCTGATAGTAGAAACAAACTTTTCAGATAAAAATAATTGTTCCAATGATAATTGCTGAGGGTCAAAAATAGTATATGGACCAACTGGATCAAATTTTACAGCACTAAATCCAAATTTAGTATATTCAAGTGCTCTTTCTGCGGCTAAAATAGGATTTTCATAAACATTTTCTTTATCATCTTCGGATGAATAAAGATAAGTATAGGTTCTAAGTTTTTCTCTAACTTTCCCTCCTAATAACGTGTAAATTGGTCTATTCAAATCTTTACCAATAATATCCCAACAAGCCATCTCTATGCCTGAAAGAATTCCCATTAAACTGGTATCAGGTCTTTGATTATAACCTGAGGAATATATTTTTCTAAATAGCTTTTCTGTTTCGTATGGATTGCTATTAATAACAAATCTTTCTGATATATCTTTTATCATTACTTTAACTGATTCAGGATGAAATGGTGGGGCATAACATTCTCCCCAACCTATTATGTTATTAGCTGACACTTTAATAAAAATAAAATACCTTCCCCCAAAATAAGGAGGTGGGTTACCCACAATAAAACACTCTACGTTATCAATTTTCATTATTTAATTCCATAAATTATTTAGTAAGATTTTTAAATCAGATTCTTTTGGCTGATAGAATGTATTATTTCTCATTGATTGATTATCATCAAGAAAATATATATTGATAAATTCTTCAAAATTAATTTTGCCTTCAATCAATTTATAATCAATTTTTAGATTAATAATCCAATCTTGTACTAAATTTATTAGAGAATTACATGAAAGGCCCTTAAAGGATCCATCAAACCTTTGAATTAAATCTTTTTTATATTTTAGCACTGGTTCAATAGTATATAAAAGACCATAAGCTACTGCTACACCATGAGGTACTTTGGTTATAGATCCTAAAGTATGCGCGATACAATGACATATTCCGCATCCAGTAAAATGAATTGCTTTACCCGCCATTCCAGAAGCTAAAAGCATTTTTTTTCTATCAGCAATATTGTTTTTATTACTAAGTAATTTTGGAAGAGAGTCCCAAATAATATTCATTCCTTTATTACATAACTCTATATTATCGTGATTAAATTTAACTGACATCAAAGATTCTATTAAATGATCGAATGCATCAACTCCTGATGCAATAGTCATTTTTTTAGGAAGTTCTAATGTTAAAGAAGGTATATATATAGTATAATCAAAATAAGTTAATTCATCCCATAACCAGTTTTTTATCTTGTCGCGAGTTTTATATACTGAAGTATGAGTAAATTCAGAACCTGTACCTGCAGTAGTAGGAATAGCTATTGTTCTAACTGATTTATTTTTATAATTCTTTTTTGAACCCGCATAATTATCGACTGATTCTAATGAATTTTCAATCATTGAAGAAGCTTTAACAATATCTAATATAGAGCCTCCTCCAAGAGCAATTATACAATTATAATTATTTTCAAAGATTTTTTTTGATGTTGATTCAATCATTTTATAATCAGGCTCTGAGGATTCTAATGTAAATATTTTTACATCATAATATTTTTTGAAAATTTTCAAAAATCTTTTTATGTTAATAAGATTTACTAAATTATCATCTGTTACTAATAAAATTTTATCAGAATTTAAATTTTCTATATTCTTAAGCTCATTGTAATCTTCTAAGACCAAAAAGTTGTCCATATATTTTCTTAAAAGTAATTCTGGATTATGAATATTTAACATTGCTTAATTTTTATGATAGTATAATACTATACTCACTGAGACACTAATAAAAACACAAAGGAAATTTTGAATATTATGGAAAAATATCAAAGCTATATTGATGGTAAATGGATAGATAGTGTAACAGGAAAAACTATAAAAGTTGACGATCCAGCATCAGAAAAAATAATAGGGGAAATTGCTTGTGCTACAAATCCAGATGTTGATATGGCAGTAGAAGCTGCAAGAAATTCTTTTAATACAAGAATACTTGTAGATATGCCCCCACTAGAAAGAGCAAAACTGATGAGAAAAATTGCTAATGAACTGAGAAACGTTTCTAAAGAAGCTGGAAAATTATTATGTTATGAAAATGGTAAATTATTGTCTGGTGCAGAATATGAATTTATTGATGCTGCAAATTATTTTGATTATTATGGAGGATTAACTGATAAACTTGAGGGTCAAACAATTCCTGTATCAAAAGGGGTTGTTGATTATACTGTTTTAGAGCCTTATGGCGTGTCAGCTCATATAATACCTTGGAATTATCCGATTTCAATGATTGGACGCTCTCTTGCTTGTTCAGTTGCAACAGGAAATTCAACTGTAATTAAAACTCCAGAACTTACTCCTTTAGCAGCTGCATCTTATTTTGCACAAGCAATTGAAAAAGCTGGGGTACCTAATGGTATAATAAATATTATATGCGGATATGGTGAGGAGGCAGGAGCTTATTTAGCTTCTCATCCAGATGTAAATCACATTGCCTTTACTGGTTCTGTACCAACAGGCAAAAAAATATTACACGCAGCTGCTGATAAAGCAATACCTGCTGTAGTAGAATTAGGAGGTAAATCTGCTGGTATAGTTTATCCAGATGCAGATTTAGATAAAGTTGTTGATAGTGCTAAAACAGCAATTTTTGGAGTTGCAGGACAAATATGTTCTGCGATGTCAAGATTAGTTGTTCATAAATCGGTTAAAGATGAACTTTTAAATAAATTAATTAATCTTACAAAAAGTTTAAAAGTTGGACCAGGATATGAAGAAGGAACTGACTGCACCCCAGTAATCTCAAAAAATCAACTAGAAAAAGTAGAGGGATATGCTCGCTCAGGATTACAAGCTGGTGCAGAAGCTGTAGCTGGAGGGAAAGTTTGTGAGAGAAAAGGCTATTTCTTTGAATCAACTGTTTTAAATAATGTAACACAAGATATGACAGTTGCTAGAGAAGAAATTTTTGGGCCTGTTCTTTCAATTATAGATTATGAAGAACCTGAAGAAGCAATAAAAATTGCTAATGACACAGATTACGGATTAGCAGCTGGTATTTTTACAAAAAATATTGATCAAGCAACTCGCGCTTCAAATCAATTAGAGGCTGGACAAATATATGTTAACAGTTGGTTTACAGGTAGTATAGCAACACCATTTGGTGGATACAAACAATCAGGATACAGCAGAGAAAAGGGTCAACAAGCGCTTAAGAGTTATCTGCAAGTAAAAAATATCGGAATACAATTATAATATATTTAAAAAATTATTTAAACCTTTTAGGACTAAAACTACTTATATCGTAATTAGGCATTTTATCTTCCAATAAGTATTGTAGAACTTTTCCTGTTACTGCTCCTAATGTCCAACCTATATGTTGGTGCCCAAATGCATAAAAAATATTTTTGTTTCTAGTGGATTTACCTATTACTGGCATTGAATCAGGCAAAGTAGGTCGAAATCCTAGCCAAGTAGATTTTATTGCCCCCAATGTCGGTAAAAGTTTTCTAGACTCTTGCTCAATCATTTTTAATCTTTTTGGATTGGGAGGAGCTTTTAATCCTGCAATTTCAACAGTACCCGCTGCTCGAATTCCCTCATCCATCTGCACAATATAAAATCCTGATTTTGACCATCCAATAGGTCTGCTAATTAATTTTTCATTATTATCAAATAAAACGTGATAGCCCCTTTCTGTATCAAGGGGAAAATTATCTCCTACCATTAAAGCCAATTTTCTTGACCAAGCTCCTGCTGAAATTACAATTTCATCAAAATTAAATGATGCATTATCAGATTTTATATTAACTTTTTTTTCAGTTTGCTCAATAGAAGTAACTTTTTTATTTAAATAATGCCCTCCTCGTTCAATAAAAATTTGAAAAATCTTGTCACTAATTTTTTTTGGATTTATAGTATATCTCGATCCTTCAAACAATATGCCGCTAAAATATATGGGTTCTATGTTAGGTTCTATATCTCTAATTTCATTTTTACTTAATTCTTTAAATTTAATACCATTTTTTTTTCTTAATTCTCTTGAAAATTTATCTGCTATATAATCTTTTTCTGTATTATAGAGATACATAACTTCATTATTTTTAATATATTGCTTAACATCAACTTCTTTAAAAATATTATCATATTCTAATCGAGCATTATTTAATAAAGTCATTAATGAAGAGGCAACATACTCTACTTTATCTTTATTACAGTTTTTTAAAAATTTTATTGCCCAAGGTAAATTATTTATAAGATAAGTTATTTTAAATGACAAAGGACTATTACTTTTAAACATTAAATTTGGAAGATTTTTAATAATTTTTGGTGAGTTTATTGGAACGCAAGCATAATCTGCAAATGTGCAAGCATGTCCATAACTTGTCATCGATCCAGGTCCATTGTGATCAATTAATGTAACTTTATGTCCAGATTTTTGCAAAAAAAATGAGGTGCATATTCCGGTGATCCCTGCTCCAACAACAGCAATATTTTTCATTAATTTTAACGAGGAGTTATTCCGCGTAATCTTTCTGAACGTCTACGCAATACCTCAACCGTTGTTAATAATAAGATAGATAAGACTACTAAGCATGTTGCCATACACAAAATAACAGGGCTAATTTCTTGTCTAATTCCGGCCCACATTTGTTTAGGAATAGTCAATTGGTCTAAACTCGCCATAAACATAACTATAACAACTTCATCAAATGAAGTTATAAAGGCAAATAAAGCTCCAGAAATTACTCCAGGTAATATTAAAGGCATAATAACTTTAAAAAAAGTGCGCACAGGCCTTGCCCCAAGACTTTGTGATGCTTTAATCATATTAGTATCAAATCCTACAAGCGTTGCTGTTACTGTAATTACTACAAACGGAGTAGCTAGAGCTATATGGGCCATTATTATTCCAGTGAAAGTATAAACAAGATTAAATCTTGCATAGAAAAAAAACATTCCAGCAGCAGTTATAATTAGAGGTACTATCATTGGTGAGATAAGAATTGACATAATAATACCTTTGTAAGGCATATTTGGTCTACTAAGTCCTAATGCAGCGATAGTCCCTAAAGCTGTTGCAAAAAAAGTGGATACAAAACCTACAAAAAAACTATTTACAGTTGCATACATCCACTTTGTACTACATGGAGTTGTTAAAGTTTTATCTGTACATATACCTACCATGTAACGATACCATCTTAATGACCATGCATCAGGATCTGGAGGCCAACTCATCATCCCATCTGTAAAAACCATAAATGGTGATACGCTAAAAGAAATTGGAACTATTGCTACTAAAGGCGCAACAAGAAAGAAAAAAACAACACTACAAAAAAATATATACAAATAGTAAAAAATTCTTTGTCCTGTTGGTGTGTAACTCGGTAGTGCCATATTAATTATCCTAACTTAATATTATCTATTCCAACAATTTTATTATAAAGCCAATAAAGAACTAACATTACTGCTAGAAGTATACTGCCCAGTGCTGAACATAATCCCCAATTTAATGTTGTTTTTAAATGATATGCAATCCAGTGACCTATAAGTTGGCCATCTTTTCCTCCTACTAATTCAGGAGTTATAAAATATCCGATTGCAAGAACAAAAACCAAAAGTCCTCCTGCACTCATACCAGGAACTGTTTGCGGTAAGTAAACTTTAATAAATGCTGTTGCAGGTTTTGCTCCTAAATTTTGTGCAGCTCTCATATGACTTTTTGGAATAACCTTCATTACACTGTAAAGAGGTAATATCATAAAAGGGAGTAATATTTGTGTCATTGCTATAATTGTACCTGTCATGTTGTAGACCATTTGGATACGCTGATCATCTCCTATTATACCTAGCCATACCAGCACTCCATTAATGACACCTTTTTGCTGCAACATTACAATCCAAGCAGTAGTTCTTACAAGTAAGGATGTCCAAAAGGGCAACAAGACAAATATCATAAGTAAATTACTATACCTTAGAGGTAAGTTAGCTAATAAATGCGCTACAGGGAATCCTAAAATTAAACAAAAAAATGTTACATATACACTTACTTTAAGAGTTCTCCACCACGTTTTAATATACATTCTTCTTTCTTCACTTTGCTTTACAACTTTTGAATCTAAGTCATAGGTTCTATCTATTGCATTCCAATAATAAATTAATGTAGTTTCATCTAGCATTTGAGCCATTGCAGCCCAAAAAGTTGGATCGGCCCACCCCTCGTGAATATTGATCATTGTTTCTTTATAAGACGAAGGCATTTCGCCTGATTTATATATTTTTTTAACTTGTCTTCTTGTTTTTTTGATAAGACTTTTCCAACCAGACTTAGAATAATTCATTCTTGTTAATGCTTTGCCTACTTGTATTCCTACTCCTTCTGCAAGTTCATAAAACATCGCTTCATAAACTTCTTCAGGTGGTAAATCCTGCCTATCCCATTTTCTATATTCCTCAAAGGTTTTAGGAAATACAGTGTTTATATGACTATCATCAACACTTCTAAAAAGCATATCTGCAATTGGCACTACAAATGTTACAATAATAAATAACAACAAAGGAAAAACTAAAAGAAAAGCTCTAATCTTATTTTTTCTTTCAGTTTTTCTCAGGCTTTCTTTTAGTGGAATGCCATCTGTAGTTAATATCTGAGTTCCGTTTGAAATTTTAACCCCCTAAAAAAAAGGCGAGAAATATATTCTCGCCTTTTAAATTAAATCAACTTTGACTTTAAATCAAGCTTA
>CEUZ01043526.1_pt1 | contig 17946 bp, 14 predicted proteins | sample 361511 | NCBI WGS metagenome assembly CEUZ01 (sample SAMEA2622822, study PRJEB7988) | marine metagenome | biome: marine biome (ENVO:00000447); feature: surface water layer (ENVO:00002042); material: "saline water (ENVO:00002010), including plankton (ENVO:xxxxxxxx)" | depth 5 m
ACCATACGGTCCTTGCAAAACACTCGGGATAACGACGAATGCGCCCATGTAGGCGAATTGACTGCAAGCCGCTGATCCCAATGGCAAAGCAAAAGTGGGTTTGGTGAATAGCCGGACATCCAACAGTGGGTTGGTGACTCGTTTTTCCCACAGCACAAAAATCGCGTACAGCGGCAAGCTGCAGGCCGCCAAAAGCAAGATCGGTAGGTCCGTAATCACCGATCCGCCACTTTGGGTGACCTGCGGTATCCGTGTGATTGCCAGGAGCACAAACAGTGTCGCAGCGGCAAGGAAGAACGCTCCCAACCAGTCAATCGATGTGCGTTCTCCTTTGGGGATTGGTTTGACAACGAAAACGGCGAGGATTGTCGCTAATCCTCCGATGACACCAAAAATGGCGAACACCGATCTCCACCCAAGAATGTCCAGGAGCGGACCTCCACCCACGACTCCAAGGGTGGGCGCGCCGGTCATAGCAAATTGGAACCAGCCAACGGCTTTTGCTCTCTGTTCAACCCCAAAGGCGTGCATCAATAAGGCCATACCGTTGGGCATGAGCAACGCTCCGCTGGTGCCGAACAGAACTCGGACCGCGATGAATGTACCGATGTTCCACACCCAGTAGTTGGCAATCATGGTCACGGTCATTCCGACCAACCCGACGATGAAGGTATTTCGGTGACCGTATATATCGCCGAGCTTGCCTCCTGCAGGGGTGCCTACCGCCATGGCAAGCATGAGTCCAGTCAGTACCCAGCCTGCGGTGGCCGTTGTGGTGTTTAAGTCCTCAGCGATACTTGGAAGGGCGGCTGTGACCAAAGTCATCAAGGAACCAAAGCCAAGCACGGAGAGGCCGATGACCCATAACAGCAGCCACCGATAACCCGGTCGTTGGAGTTTTTCTTCTTCGTCTACTTCTCGCGGTTCGATGCGCCAGACATTGGGTTGAAGAGCTGACGGTGCGAGGTTCACTTCCCACAAGTATGTAGGTATTCGGCAACTTTTCTACAGAATCTTAGATTTTTATATTTTCTTAGAATCTGACTGTAACTACCTAGTTAGGTGCTGATCGTCGAGCATCGCTCGTGCTTGGTTGATAGCGATTTCACCCATTTCGGGATGGGTCAGAATCCAAAATTTGTCGTTGATTACCGCGTCGAGAACCATGGGCCCTACTTCGGCCGGATCCATGCCATTTGCCAATGTTCGAGTGAGGAACTCCCAGAATTTCTGTCCTTGTTCGGAGTCAACGTGGTTAGCCGCGTCATCAGGGTCCCTATTGCGTTCGCTGTCCACGATCTTGGTGTTGATCGGTCCGGGGCAAAGAACCGATGCGCGAACTTTTGATTCTCGCCATCGGAGATCTCGCTCAAGGGATGCCATTAACGCAACGACTCCGTGTTTCGCGACGTTGTATGCACCCAAGGAAGCCCCCGCATACAACCCGGCCATCGAAGCGGTCGAATTGATGTGGCCTTCACCTTGTTCTTCAATGAGAGGGAGGAAGGTTTCGACGCCGTATATCGGTCCCCACAAGTCAATATCCAACGTCCATTTCCAGTCGGCAATCGATGTGTTCCCTACCGGAGCTCCGACCCCAACTCCAGCGTTATTACAAAGCACATGGACTGCTCCGAACTCTTTGAGGGTTGCATCGGCGAGAGCTTGCACGTCACTCAGTTTGGAGACATCGGTGCGGACCCCAATTGCCTTATGCCCACCTGTCGAGAGCCCATCGACAGCTGCCTCGAGAGCGGCCTCCTCTATGTCCGCCAAAACCACGGCCATACCTGAGTCAGCGAATGTCTGCGCCATTGCAAGGCCCATACCGCTGGCCGCGCCAGTAACAACGGCGACTTTGCCCTTCACATCCATGGCCCACTCCCCCTGTAACTAGTCACCCGGTTAGATATTTACGAGAAGTCGATAACTGTTCGATTTCCGACGCGTTGACGCATCTGTTCGTAACCCTCATTGATTTGATCAAGATGGATATGGCTGGAAATCATTTCATCAAGCATGAGACGGCCATCGAGGTACATGTCGACGTATCGGGGCATATCAACTCGGAATGAGTTCGAACCCATCATCGACCCTTGCAGCCGCTTTTCCATCATGAAAACTTCATAACCCGGGATTTCGATTTTCTCCCCAAAGGGCATCATGCCGACGATAACTGTCGTGCCACCCAACTTGGATGCTGACCATGCTTGTTCGCAAGTGGCCTTCAGTCCGATGCATTCGAATGCGTAGTCAACTCCGCCTTTGGTCATTTCATGGATTGCGGCGACGGCATCAGTCTCTGCGCCGTTCACAGTGTCGGTAGCTCCAACCGATCGGGCGGTTTCTAACTTATCCGCAGTCACATCAACTGAAATAATTCGTCCGGCTCCCGCTATTCGAGCACCCTGAACGGCTGAAAGACCGATCCCACCAGCCCCAAAGACGGCAACAGTCGACCCGGGTTCGATTTTCGCAGTTTTGAAGACAGCCCCAACTCCGGTCGTCACCCCGCATCCGATTAAGGCGGCGCGATCCAGCGGCATATCTTCGCGAATAGCAACGACCGCATTTTGGTGTACCAACATTTCTTCGGCGAAGCCACCAAGTCGAGCGAACTGTGCGACCGCTGTGCCGTCATCTTTGCTTAATCTTGGCGTTGACTCATCTGGTCTATTGACTGCAGAGTGGTTTCGGCACAGGTTGGGACGACCGGTCAAACACAGGTTGCAGTTACCACAAAATACGGAAAGACACGTAATGACGTGGTCACCTGGTTTCACGTACGAAACGTCGGCACCGACAGCTTGAACGATCCCAGCGCTTTCATGACCCATCACCGCCGGCAATTGAGTTTGCCAGGCCGCATCCATAAAGTGCAGATCGCTATGGCAAAGGCCAGCGTTGACTACTTGAACTAGAACTTCATTTAGTCCCGGCTTGTCTATAGAGATGTCTTCAATCTCTAGCTCACCTGGAATCTGATTTAGAACGGCGGCTTTCATGATCCCTGTCCCCCTCGAGAGTTTGGAAGGGATCGTAGTCAAGGTATGGCCTTCTGTCATAAGAGTCTTGCTGACCGCTGTGAATATCAACAATGCGACGCCTCTTTGGAGAGCCGATTCAGACTTTAAACCTCGGCGGATCTACCCATCCTGAGGACCTCTCGATGTGTGGAAACCCATGCGACAAGACAGATGAGACCCGACAACGCCATCAACACAACAGCAGAGGAGGCCCCCAAGCGTTCAGCAATTTCCCCGAGCAAAAACGTTCCTACCGGTAGAGCTCCGATGGCCATGCTCAACAAACCCATTGCCCGTCCACGCATATCGCTATCGACAGTTGTAAGCACCAAGGTTGACTGCGTAGCACCGAAAAACCCTGATCCCACAGCCGCTATGAACAAGGCACTCGCAGCCATTGCCACGGAACCGCTCGTAGCAAAGGGAATGAGCATTGTCATCCCGAATGCGACACCACCGATGTATACGAGTCCACGACGTTTGGGTTCCCAGAGTCCAATGATGAATGACCCAGTCATCATGCCAAAGCCGGTCATGGCAGCAATAAATCCAATCTGGCTTGGGGTCGCCCCAATTCGGTCGCCGATTCTTTGAACCGCTGGGAAGTACGAAAACAAGAAGAAGTTAGCGAGGAAGGTGACGCCGAGGATGCTGCGTAAACCAAGGTTGGTTCGCGCCAACGACAACCCGGCTCTTAGCTCGGTGAATGTTGATGACTCGGGTCGCGACGACTGAGTTCCGGCATTATTTTTAGGTACCCAATGCAAAGTTATGAACCCGACGAGCAGCAAACCTGCTACAACGAAGAACGCTTCGCCTACTCCAAAACTTTGAGCGACACTGCCGCCAATGAGGTTTCCTACGGCTACCCCACTGGCGAGGGCGAACGCCTCGTAGGCCATCGCGTTATCGAGTCTCTGTGTTCCCACCACTTCGAATACGAGAGCTCTACGACTGGTCATATCGCCCACCCATCCAATGCCCGCGAACAGTAAGAAGGGGTAGATCATCCATACCGATAATTGGCCGGTTACCTCAAGTAGTCCGACGAGCACGACCATTGGAACTAGCGCAGCCAACTGCCATTGGATGGTTCGCAATCGATCAAACCGGTCCGCGAAGACCCCACCTAAAGCACCACCCAATAGGAGTGGAGCCCACATGGTTGTGCCTGTCAGTTGGACCATGCGTGGTGAGTCGGTCATGTCATTGATCCAAAAAGCCGACAAGAAAGCTATGCCCCACCTGGCCCAATGCCAGCACATTCCCGCAAACAGAAGCGGTAAGAAACCTTGCACAGCTATCGCGCTTCTGTCCCGTCGTGAACCTGACAGGGTTCGCTGAGGCTGCTGCATCGCCGGAGCCTAGGTTTCACCGTGACGGAATGCTCGCTCCTTTGCGGAACCGCCTACCATCTTTGTCATGGGGACTACTTCGCAAGTGTGTGTGATTCCTGGTGATGATGCAGCGCCAGAGGCCATGTACGCCTCATTGCGCGTACTTGATTCCCTGGATCTACCTATCGAGTGGGACTGCACACCAGCGGGCAAAGAGTTGTTGGACCTCGGGGTCGACGAACGGGAAGAACTGTTTCAGGCTCGGATCGACGCGGCGGACACAGCGCTGTTCGGCGCGAGTAATGGCACTTCACCTGGAGCCAGATATATGCGATGGGGCAAGTTGACTTTCGCCAATGTGCGACCTATCCGATGGCAAACGGGGTTCAGATCACCTTTGAAGGACCCGGAAGACGTTGACTACATAATTGTCCGGGAGAACCTCGAAGACATGTACGTCGGCGTAATGGGCAACGCGAAAGACTTACTTGATGCCGGCCTGTCGGACCCGCGGTCTCGTCTCCCCGCAGGCGCCGCTGAAGGCAGATTCGCGGCCAAGATCATTACGCGTCCCGGCACAGAACAAGTAGCGAGATTTGCGTGTGACTTGGCTCTGCAACGATCTGGAAAATTGACGGTCTCTGCCAAGACAAACATGCTCCCGGCGACTGATCGTTGGTTTTGCGAAATCGTCAAAGAAGTGACCCAGGATTATCCGGGAGTTCAGTTCGAAGAATTCATAGTGGATGATATGGCCCATCGTTTGGTCGTCAGGCCCGACGAACTTGATGTCCTGCTTCTCCCCAACCTTTATGGAGATATCTTGTCCGATTTGGGCGCTGGCACAATAGGTGGGCTTGGACTCGCACCGTCGGGGTGTTACGGGCATGACTTCGCGTATTTCGAATCAGCTCACGGCACCGCACCCGATATAGCTGACATGGGCATTATCAACCCCACTGCGACTCTATTGTCGGCAGCCATGATGCTTCGCTACTTGAACTTTGGTTCTGCTGCGGATCGCTTGGAAACTTCGATTGCGGACGTATATCTTGCTGGCTCCGACCTGACACCAGATCAGGGTGGCGACGCCAGCACGGAAAGATTCGCCGACGCTGTGATTGGAGCACTGTGACAAACGCTGATGAACATTTACCTCGAGGGATCCCCGAAGATCTTCCCAGTGACGGTCAACCCGATGGTCCTGTCAGCTTTTATATAGACCAACTCCGCCCTTGGGGGGTCGCTGCCTACTCAGCAGCAGGGATGTCGCCCGACGACGCAAGCACGGTCGTTGATAACCAGCTTTGGTCAGATTTGCGGGGCGTCGATACCCATGGTTTCCAGCGGGTGAGTTGGTACGTGAACTGGTTTCGGGACGGATCAACAGACCCCAAAGCGCAACTCCAAATCGTTAATGAGACTCCCGCGGTCGTAGTGGCGGACGGGAGTCACGGGTTAGGACAGCTGGTTATTACGCGATTCATGGAACGTCTGATTGAGGTCGCTTCGAGCAGTGGAATGGTCGCTGGTGTCATCCGTAATTCTAACGACTGGGGTTGCGGGGCTAATTATCCATACAAGGCTGCTGAAGCTGGTTTTGTCTGCTTTGGCACCACAACCAGCGTTCCGAACCTCGCTCCTTTTGGGAGCCGAAGGAAATTGTTCGGAAACAATCCGATTGTGTGGACATTTCCACGGAGAGATAACCCACCAATTGTTCTGGACATGGCAATGACTCCTGTTGCTCTAGGGAAAGTGCTTCGGGCTCGATCAGAAGGCACAGACATTCCCGAGGCATGGGGTTTCCTTGATCGAGATGGGAACCCAACAGTTGACCCAGACGTCGCTATGAAAGGGATAGTTCCCGCAATCGGCGGGTACAAGGGCATTGGCATGATCACTGCGTCCAATGTGTTGGCAGGTATTCTTTCCGGCTCCGCTCATACAGGGGATGTCGCGGTTGGCCGGCGAGGGCAGTTCTTCTTACTGATGGACCCAAATATTTTCCGGGACCGCGACGACTACTACGACGACATCGAAAACATGGTTGATCAAATCCGTTCAGCGGGTGAAGAGGATGTACTCCCCGGCCAACAGGTCTACCTACCAGGCGAAATAGAGCAACAGACGATGGACCGTCGGGCTAAGGAGGGCGTTGTCGCCTATCCGGGTTCTGTGGTGAGAGCACTTCGTCAAGTCGGAGAAGACGTAGGAGTGCCATTCGATTGTGAAGCAATCCTCTGACTTCGGGACAGAGATCTCAATCGTCTTTGCCTCGTTGATGGGCTGGAAGAGGAAGCTGGATCGGGGCAAGAAATTCCATATCGATGTCGAGAACTGTTGGTCCCTGGCGATCCAGAGCCCTGGCTAAGGCAGGTTCAAATTGGTCAACGCCTTCAACTCGTTCGGCCTCGACTCCCATACCTTTTGCTACCGCAACAAAATCTACTTTCGGCAACTCTGTTCCGTGTTTGTGTCCCAGGACATTGTCTTGGATAATCCTCAAAACGTTGTATCCCGAGTCGTTGAACACCAGGACGATCACCGGAATTTGATGTTCGGCACATGCCGACAATTCTCCTATGGAAAGTTGTAGGCCTCCATCGCCTTGCACCACGAGGGCATGGCAACCACTCCCGAGTGCCGCACCCATCGCAAGTGGCAACCCCGGACCTATCGCAACAGCTGCGGGTCGTACCGAAGTTCTGGTGCGCACAATTTGAAGCAACCGATTTCCCCACGTGTAGTTGGGGACGGTTGAATCGCGCACTATTGGACATTCATCGGGCAATAAACGCCGAATGATCGACACAATTTGGCTGTGGTCCGCGCCAATTTCTTCATTCACCGCTTGTTCGTCTGCGGCTCGGATCTTTCGACAGCGGTCCACGAACTGCGCGTCAACGTTTCCGTGTTCTATTCGGTCAAGCGTGCCCTCTAAGGCGAGCTTGGCGTCGCCGACGACAGCTACCGCCGCGGGGTAATTACGACCGATCACCCCGGGGTCGATGTCGATATGAATCAGGTTTTTCGGTATAGGTAACGTCCAGACCCTTGTTGCGTAATTCTGAAAGCGAGTGCCAACTGCAAACACGAGATCTGCCTCTTCAAAAATTTCCATTCCGAGAACTCTGTCAGTTCGAAAACCAAGACTTAACTCATGCATCTCGGAGATCGAACCGCGTCCTTCGATGGTGGTGACGACCGGAGCGCCCAATCGCTCAGCAAGCATCGTGAGCTGCTCAGATGCCCCGGAAATGTTCACGCCCCCACCAGCCCAGATAATTGGCCGCTCAGCTTTTTGAAGGAGTTCTGCGGCCTGGTCTAACAACGTGGCGTCTGGGGGTAAGCGATCTGTCTCGGGTGAACCACAGATTTCCACTTCAGCTGTTCGATATTGAAGGTCAATCGGGATTTCTATAGCGCCCGGCTGCGGTCGACCTCGTCTTATGTCGTCAACAACGCCTACTAGATCTTTGCTGATGTCTTCCGTGTATCGAACCGAAGCAACCGCCCTGCAGACGCTTCGAAGCATGTCGGGCTGTTTTTCGTATTCATGCAAGAAGCCCTTACCCTTGCCGCGAAACCTGGACTCGATCTGGCCAGTAATCATCAGAAGTTGAGACGAGACAAAAGCTGCTTCGTATATTCCGGCTACCGCATTCACAGCACCCGGACCAGTCGAAGTAAGGATCACACCGAGATGTCCCGTCACCCGTGAATAGGCATCTGCTGCATGCGCGGCGGCTTGTTCATGGCGGACATTCGTTACTTCGATATCTGGGTGAAGTGACAAAGCGTCGTAAATCGGCAGGTTATGCACGCTTACGATTCCAAAAACTCTAGTGACACCTAAAGAAACGAGTGTCTCAGCGACTGCCTGGCCACCTGTGATCATCGACATAAGGGCACCGTAGCTTCCGGGAGTCGCTTTTTACAGCAAACGATCTCTATCGGTTCTTATATCTCTTCCAGTTTTCCGGCGTTTAGATCACCTTCTCTTCGCAGGGATAGCCATGACCACGAGATTTAGGGGCAGGTCGACGAGTCCGGCCTAGGATTAACCTCGATATGTCGACAGAGCTTTCAGTGATTGAATCCCGAATTCGCAATGCAGGCGAGCTCGCGAATGTCGATGGAGAGTTAATCGAGCTGATAGCCAAACCAATCCGAGTGCTCGAAATGAGCTTGATTCTTCGACACGACGACGGCAGACATTCATTATTTTCGGCGTGGCGAGCCCACCATTCTGATGTCCTTGCTGTTGACGGCATGAAGGGTGGATTCCGCATTTCTCCCGACGTCAATCGTGACGAGACCGTTGCTTTATCTGCTGGCATGACTCTGAAAACTGCTCTTGTCGGGCTTCCTCTCGGTGGCGCAAAAGGAGGCATTTGCGCAGATCCGAAGACCCTTACTTCAAGGGAGATAGACCGCTTAGTCCGACTTTATGCGCGAGAACTCAACCCCCATCTAGGAGAGACAGGAAACCTCACCGACATTCCTGCACCTGACCTCAATACAAATCCACACCACATGGCTATTTTTGCCGACGAGATTTCCCGCATTCGCGGTGGTCTGGTTGCTGGATGCGTAACCGGTAAACCCGTGGAACTCGGCGGTATTCCCGGTCGCCTGTCCTCTACCGGCTTCGGCGTCGCTGCAGTGGCCGAGTTAGCAGCAGGTAGTTTGGATGGCCTTTTTGTAGCTCAAGAAGGATTCGGAAATGTCGGTCGTTACGCCGCTCGAACAGCACACCAACGAGGAGCTATCTATATCGCTATCTATGACATAGGTCTAGGTGGATGTTTGTATTCGCCGTCCGGCATAAACATTCCGGAGCTTACGGAAATAATTGATGCACACGGCCCAAAGGCCTTCGAGGTTTACGCCACAGAGCACGGTGCGAAGTTCGGCGATTTTTCTTGGAGAGACGAACACTTATCTGCGAACGGAAAAATCGATTTGTTTCTACCCTGCGCTGCTTCGCAAACCGTTACGGCACAGGCCGCCAAGAAGATGGTGGACATGGGACTCAAGTATGTCTCTGAAGGCGCCAACAATCCGACCAGTCCCGAGGCCGACCAGCAGTTCCTGGCGGGCGGCGTGACTGTTATTCCAGATGTTCTAGCTAACGCCGGTGGCGTCGCTGGCTCCTATATGGAGATGAGCAAAGCGGCTTCTATGTCGATTCCAACCGAGGACGAGACCCTAGAAGCCGTGCGCGGCATCCTCACTAAGGCCTGGGAGCAAGTACATGCAGCTTGTGAAAGCTACGGCGTAGATAGCCTCCGACTTGCCGGTGACGCCCTAGCTGTCTCCAAGATCGCTGCTGCTCATCAGGTGCGCGGCTGGTAGCCGCAAAAATTCTGATTTATGTGAGAGCTGGAAGTCCACCAATGCAATAGTTCATTCCCACGGCTTTTTATTTTGCATTGGCTCCGCAGATAATCAGGACACAATTTTCGCTGTCAGAAACTTGTGCTCGACCAGTGATCAAAGCCGCGTAACCTGCTGCCGCTGCTGGTTCAGATAGAACATCGAATTGGTCGAGCAAAGAGATTTGAGCCGATTCCACTTCTTCGTCACTCACGATGCAACTCTCCGCCTTGGAGGCACCAAGTGCTCGCCACCCTATGTTTCCCAAACGGCGTGCACCCAACGAGTCAGCAGCGAGGCCCGAAACATTGACATCAACAAGTTCACCAGCGGCTAGGGACTGGGCGTACGTCTGTGTTCCCTCGGTTTCCACCACGATTAGACGCTTCGAATTGTTCCACCAAGTCGCTAGTCCGCCTGCAAGTCCTCCCCCACCGCAAGCAACAACAACTGTTGTGACTTGGGGGACTTGAGCATCTATTTCCATCGCTACAGTGCCGGCGCCCAACACAATTTCTGGTTGATCGTATGCATGTAACTCAACACATTGACGTCCTGTTTGGAAGATCCGTTGCGCTTCCAGAGTCTCTTGATACTCACTTCCCACCACATGAGTTACCGCTCCGTATTCTTTAAGCCTCTCGAGCTTTGACGGCGAGATGATTGAAGGAACAAAAATATTTGCCTGGTGACCCAGTACTTGGGCGGCCCACGCCACCGCTGCTCCATGGTTCCCTCCAGATGCGGCAACTACACCGTCGGCACCAACATCTGAACACAACATGGCGTTCATCGCACCACGCGCTTTAAACGATCCGCTGTGTTGCTCGCTTTCAAGCTTGAGGGTCAAGCGAGACGCTATTGAGACAACGTCGGTATGGACAACTTTCCCTTGTAAGCGCCTTGCAGCTGCTCTTATTTCATCCCTATTGAGTTTCACACCTCAGGCCAGTTGTCATCAGCAATGAATTTCTGGACACGCTCGACATATTCGCTTCTGTCATATATTCCGTATAGCGCGTGTTTCATTCGAACCGGGTCTCCAAAGAAGAACTGTTCATACAGGGCTTGCCGACCTCCAAAGCCCGAAATGGTCATATCCCAAGCAAGACGAAATAGGCGAAGGCGTTCTTCAGCTGAACCATTCTTTCCTTGGAGGAACTTGCTGATATCGGCTCCGCGTTCACCTTTTCGGTCGGCTTCACTCGGCACCAGGATTAAGCCACTTGAAGAACACAATTGGAGTATCTCTATTAGACGCTTGTGGACCGCGGGGTAATGGTTACGAGCAGCGTCTAGGGGTCCGCGGGCCGGTGTCATTACCCCATATTTGTTGATGCTCGCTTCTTCTTCTGAAGCGAGCTTCAGAGCTTTCATTATTTCTAGTGTGATTATTACTTCGGCAACCATCTCTTGTACATGCGGATAGTGCCCGGTGCCGATCATGTCGATGACTGATTGGAGGGTTCCCAAAATGGCTTCGGTTTTAGCAATTTTTAGATTCACTACTTGGTGGGCCATATGTAGCACCGCACCGGTCTGGGCATAGGCCTGGTTTGCTCTGTCGATATCCCGAATTAGGAAAACTCGATCCCAGGGAACTATCACGTCGTCGAATATGACCATTGCGTCTAATTCGTCGAAACGCGAACCAAGTGGATGGTCTGCATGGCTACGGCCTTGGTCCAATGGCTCTCTGCATTGGAAAGACAAACCGGGCGTGTCATTGGGCAACGAAAAACCGAGCGCGTATGGTCGCATCTCATCGCCACCCTGTATGACTGTTGAAGGGAATATTAAAATCTCATCCGATATTGGCAACGTGGCGAGCATTCGCGCACCGCGCACCAAGATTCCCTCAGCAGTCTCTTCCACCAAACCCAATGCGATGTAGGGGTCATCAAGTTCATTCGCCTGTTTAGATTTGTCTATCTGCGGATTTGTAAGCGCGTGGGTCAGAGCCAGGTCATTTTCTCGCACGTATTCGAAGTAGTTCTTTATATTTTCACCGAAGCGTTCATCAACTTCAGCGAAATAACTCGCTGCCATCCCAGCCGCCATGACATTGACATTCATGTAGTCGGGCGATCGGCCCATATGACCCAAGCTGGCGTCTGCCCATACTTTGTGCATTTCGGATCGCTGACGTAGATCGTCTTTGCTTTCCGGGACGATGAAGCTTCGACCCACGAGGTCACCCGAAGATGGTGACTTTACGGTCATGATGTCTACAAGATCGTCTCGGTACTGAAGGTCGTACAGCGCTGCCAAGGAACGTACTGCGTTGTGTGTGCGGGGATGACTGGTCGGGTCTTCAACAAGTTGGCCTTCGAGCCAAAGGTTTGGAGGACGATTCTTTAAGCGGTCGATCACTTCTTTGCCAGTGCGTGCGGGCATCCCTTATTCCTAGCTGTCACTTCCAGCGATTTGGCCGAATATCGAATACTCTAACCGATTATCGGTTAACCTGTCACCGAATATGGTGTCGAAGCCCTCCCCCAATTCAAGTCGTTCTCAGACACTTGACCGCGGTCTCAAGGCCTTGCGTCTCATCGCAACTTCCAACAAACCCATGACGATCGACGAAGTCGCAATGCAACTCAAATTGGGACGTTCAGTCACCTACCGAATGATCCGCACACTTGAAGACCATCATCTGGTCCATCGCGATCCTTCGGGTCGACTAAGCGGCGGAACTCAGCTGGTCGCACTGGCTGGGAGTGTCGAAAATGACATAAAAACAGTCGCAGCCCCAATCTTGACTGAACTGGCAAACAACCTCGCCATGACCTCCTTTCTCGTCGTCTCTGACGGTCAAGAAGCCGTCACCGTTCAAGTAGTGGAGCCGACAGCCACAGCAGCTCATGTTGCCTACCGGCCTGGAACTCGCCACCCACTTGACCGCGGAGCGCCGGGTATCGCTTTGCTCGCAGGACTTGAGCCGCAACCCGGCGAACGCAGAGAGGTTGCAAAGGCTCGCAACTCCGGCTGGGCCTATTCAGAGGGAGAAGTAATCGAAGGCATGGCCTCTATTGCGGCCCCAGTGTCAACAAGTGCTGGGGTGACCAAAGCAGCAGTCGCAGTCGTGCACCTAGCACTCAGCCTCGATTCCGATGACGTAGCGCCACTAGTGATGAAAGCCGCTAATACCCTGAGCTCAAAACTCCCTTAACTTGTCACCGAATCCGCGTACACGAGAGGGAAGAGATTGTCATCGTCAGGATATTCTCCACTTTGAACTTCGGTATCTTGATCCGTCACGGTCGGATCGCTACCAGGGTGCGGATACCAAGTCACGTCATCTCCAAGCCATCTAGTGGAGAGCGCCGTGCGACGATTGTTTCCAGCGTTGCCTGGAGCTCCGTGTAAAATCCATGCTGAAAAGAAAATGGCGTCGCCCGGTTCGACATCAAAGCCAACGATGTCATAGCTATCTCGATCCGCAGCCACATCAGGCGCTGGCTCGCCGTCGAAATCAGTAGTCCAATTCTTCGCACCATCGAACGCTTCGGGAGCGAAATAGGAACCCCAAGCATGGGAACCACGAACGAACTCCAACGAACTTTCCGCCACCGTAACTTCGCTCACGGACACCCAAGCTGAGCAGATCTGTTTACCCCAAAAGGGCCAGTACGGAATATCTTGATGCCACGGAGTCGGCGCTTCCGTCTTAGGTTCTTTGACCAACAGGTGATCAAAATACAGTCGAGCAGTTGATGACCCCATCAACGCTGCTGCCATAGGGGCTACACCTGATTCGTGGACATAACGATTGATGACCGAGTCGGTCTTCCAGCGATATCGGCTCGTAAATAAACGGTTTGTTTTCGCTCCAGGGTTGGTATCGGTTACCCATTGACCAGGAGCCGCAAGTTCTTCGTCCGCCATGACCGCTATCTCAGACAACCAGTCGCCTGAAACCGCCCCTGGGATCTTCACAACGCCGTCAGATCGATAGGCCGCTCGGATCTCTTCGGTCACCTTCGGATGAGATGGCATCATAAGCAAGGTCCTCGTTCTACAAGAGGCTTACCACGTTAACTTTCGACTTCAGGCCGGTAAAGGCGAACCTGCATAGTTAAGAGGGTTACATTAAGCCAATTGCAGCCATAGAAGATCGGAATGGAAGCATGAAAGTAGGCTTTATCGGACTCGGCAACGTTGGTGCCAAACTTGCCGGAAGCATTCTGCGCAACGGGTTCGACCTAACGGTACGGGACTTGGATTCGTCTGCGATGGAAGAGTTTTCTCGGTCAGGCGCCCAGGTCGCTCCCTCACCAAAAGCATTGGCTGAACACTGTGACGTAATCATCACATGCCTCCCCAGTCCGGCAGTCAGCGCCTCAGTGATGGAAGAGGAAAACGGGGTGCTTGCCGGGTTATCCGAAGGAAAGATCTGGATCGAGATGAGCACCACCGATGAGCAAGAGGTGATCCGGATCGCAGAAAACGTTCATCAAAAGGGTGCTTTCACTGCTGATTGTCCAGTCTCAGGTGGCTGCCATAGGGCTGCGACAGGGAATATCGCGATCTTTGCCGGCTGCGACCGAACAGTTTTCGACAATATTTTTCCTTTGCTCTCAGCTATGGGTCGACAAGTCCTGCACACCGGCCCGCTCGGGACCGCTTCGGTTCTCAAAGTCGTAACGAACTACTTGGCGACCGCGAATCTGGTTTCAATTTGTGAAGCGCTGGTCACCACAGAGGCAACGGGACTCGATCTCGCAACAGCGTACGAAGCTATAAGAATCAGCTCGGGCAATTCTTTTGTCCATGAAACAGAGAGCCAGGTGATACTGAACGGCAGCCGCGACATTAACTTCACCATGGATCTCGTACTGAAGGACATTTCGCTGTTCCAAGAAATCGCCGAACGTGTCCAAGTCCCACTTGAAATTTCCCCTCTCTTGATCAGCATTTTCCAAGATGCTCAAGACCGCTACGGATCACGAGAATGGTCCCCGAACGTGATTAAACGTCTTGAGGATGCAACAGGCCTTGTTGTCCAAGCAGCAGGCTTCCCACCAGAAATACTCGACGACGAACCCGAAGCTCCTGGCCAAGAAGTTGTAGTCGCAAAAAATTAGACACCTCATCCCATCAGCAAGGCGATCTAATCTGGGTTAATGCCAACCGAATTGTCAGAACAGGCTTTACGGCTCTTACCGTCGAAAGAAGAGGCGCCCAAGTGCTCCTCCCATTCGCGACTGATCAGCGCGGATCCATGCGGAACTGCGTTGTCAGTTGAGGCTGTCATTCTTGTTGAAACTCCTCTCCCCTGGCCCAAACCAGCTCTCAGTCACCCATTACTCGAAGGCTTGAGTTCAACTATGGAAACCTCACTTGGGTTGACCCGAGTCTTGGCAGTGGTTCCCAACAACAACGAACCGGGCATCGGTGTACTCATATACCAACGTGACGAAATCGGAGCGAAGAGTTGGGCTTTCAGACCTCAAAACCCTTCTGACCTTGCCCAATTTGCGTCCGATATCGTCACTATGACCCCAGATCAACTAGCGACAACACCGGGATTTCTAGATCCCCCCGACTTGGCAGTATTGATTTGCACACAGGGCAGCCATGACATTTGCTGCGGGAGTGAAGGAACGAAACTGGCAGACGAACTAGAACAACGCGCTCCCGGTCTCAACGTTTTTCGCGTCAGCCATACAGGTGGCCACCGGTTCGCTCCTACAGCTATGACGCTCCCTGATGGGCGGATGTGGGCCTATTTGGACGCGGATACGACTCTGTCAATTCTTGAACTTACGGGGGAGCCTTCAACATTAAGTGCTCAATGTCGCGGGTGGTGGGGTGCTCCTTCAGGGCCCGGTCAAGTGGCCGAGCGCGCCGTATTCCAACAAATGGGTTGGGATCTGGACAACCTGCCTCGAGAAGTAACAGTTACTCCCTCAAAAGCCGGCTGGACGGTCAACCTCTTGATAGCACTCGAAGAGTGGTCCGTGGAGGTGCTCCGCGGACGGGAAATACCAACAATTGCGTGCCGGTCCGACGGTGGACTCCCCGCCAAACCGAACTACGAATACACAGTGAGCAAAATCAGCTCACCCCGAGAATTCATTTCCTAGGTTCAGCGAAACGAAAATTCGATGGTGCCCAGGTCTCGATAATCAACTTTGAAATCATCACCCACTCGACAATCGACAGGTCGCGTGAACGACCCACTCAAGACGATCTGGCCCGGCTCCAAGGCAACACCATGATCGAAGTAGCGTTTTGCTAGCCACGAAATTCCCAAAGCCGGGTGTCCCAATACCGCTGACGCAACACCTGACTCCTCGATATCGCCGTTGCGATGACATACCGCAGCCACCCAAGGCAGATCAATATCGTTCGGGGCTACTCGCGAGTCACCCAAGATGATTCCAGCGTCGGCTGCATTGTCAGAAATAGTGTCGGTAACCGATCGGGTAACTCCGGTTCGCGGATGTTTTCGGTACGAGCGAGCATCAATCAATTCGACGGCTGGCACTACAGCTTCAGTTGAACCGAGTACTTCGTCGACGGTCACGTCAGGCCCTTCGATTGGGCTGCCGATGACGAATGCGAGTTCTACTTCGATCTTAGGGTCGCAAAAATTGGCGACTTCCAATCGGCAACCATTTTCGAACACCATGTCGTCTAGTAAATAGCCAGAGTCAGGCTCATCGATGTTCATTGCGAGCTGCATAGCCCGAGACGTGAGCCCAATCTTGTGGCCTACCAGTTCGCGGCCACGCTCCAATTCGATCTCCAACCAACGGTTTTGAATAGCGTAGGCATCGTCGATCGTCATTTGAGGATGTTCAACAGTCACAGGTTCAATTTGGTTCGCTGTCCGGCGAGCCTCATCGTGACGATAAGCCTGGTGGTCAATTTCACTGTCATCCATGCTTCTCAAGTGTTTCCCACTCCCAATTTTCCTATGCCGTGCGCGTCGTAGGCCACCGCAACATTCTTAGTTTCCATATAGAAATCAAAGCTGTAGTCACCTCCGTCTCGGCCAATACCGCTTCGTTTCGTGCCTCCAAATGGTGTCGGTAGATGCCTGACATTCTGGGAGTTAACCCAAATCATGCCCGCGTCAAGCGCTTCAGCGACGCGGTGTGCTCTTCCGACATCTTGAGTCCACAGATATCCGGCAAGCCCGTAGTCAACATCGTTTGCTATCTCAACTGCTTCAGTTTCAGTCGAAAACGGGATGACTGTGAGGGCCGGTCCAAAGATTTCTTCCTGGCTAACCCTCATAGAGTTGTCAGCCTCCACAAACAACATTGGATTGACAAAATTGGAGTTCTGGTCGAATTCGTAATCGCCCGTGATGACCGTGGCGCCGTCTTCGATCGCTGTATCTACATATGAGCGCACTTTGTCGCAATGAACGGGATGAATTAAAGGCCCAATCTCGGTATTTGGATCAAGTGGATCTCCAACCACAAGCCCCTTCACCCGTTGAGTCAATTTCTCAACAAACCAGTCATGAATCGTGTCGTGCACCAACAGACGACTACTTGAGGTGCACCGTTCACCATTGAGGCTGTAAATCATAAAAACAACCGCATCTAGCGAACGTTCCAAATGGGCGTCATCGAAAACGATCACCGGGTTCTTGCCACCTAACTCAAAATGGACACGCTTTAAGGTCGGCGCCCCTTGAGCTTGAATCAGTGAGCCAGTCGAAGATTCGCCCACAAAAGCAATAGCGCGAACGGCTGGGTGCTCGGTCAATGCCTTGCCGGCTATTTCACCTATTCCGTGGACGACGTTCAAGACTCCCTCTGGTACTCCTGCCTCATGCACGATTTCGCCCAGGATCGCAGCTGTCAGAGGGCTCCATTCGGCAGGTTTGTGAACGACCGTGCAACCTGACGCGAGGGCGGGCGCGATTTTCCAAGTTGACAACATGAACGGCGTGTTCCATGGAGTGATCACTCCTACAGGGCCAATCGCGCGTCGCGACGAATAATTCAAATGAGTCGCAGTGGGCATTGACTTGCCATCAAGTGCCCCTGGTGCCGCATCAGCAAAGTACCGGAAATTTTCGGCGCCGCGGAGCGCTGCTGAGCTCATAAAACGGATTGGCTGACCAGTGTCAACTGACTCGACAGCAGCGATCTCATCAGCTCGTTCCACTATGAGGTCAGCGACTCGATGCAGGATTTGTTTTCGTTCGCCAGCAGGCGCCGAAACCCACCCATTAA
>CEUZ01002450.1_pt1 | contig 17942 bp, 16 predicted proteins | sample 361511 | NCBI WGS metagenome assembly CEUZ01 (sample SAMEA2622822, study PRJEB7988) | marine metagenome | biome: marine biome (ENVO:00000447); feature: surface water layer (ENVO:00002042); material: "saline water (ENVO:00002010), including plankton (ENVO:xxxxxxxx)" | depth 5 m
AAACGTGATCATAGAAAATTAGGAAAGTTAATGGATCTGTTTCACTTTAGGGAAGAAAGCCCAGGAGCAGTTTTTTGGCATGAAAAAGGTTGGGCACTATTTCAAAAGCTTGTTTCATATATGAGGTACAAGCAAGATCAGGCAGGATATAAAGAAATAAATACTCCTGAAATTTTAGATAGATCGCTTTGGGAAAAATCTGGTCACTGGGAAAAATTTGGTGCAAACATGTATACTTCTGAAACTCCAGATCAAAAAATATTTGCTATTAAACCCATGAATTGTCCTGGATGTGTTCAAGTATTTAATCAGGGTTTAAAAAGTTACAGAGATCTGCCTTTTAAAATGTCTGAATTCGGAAAAGTTCACAGATATGAACCATCAGGTGCTTTGCATGGACTTTTAAGAGTAAGAGCTTTTACACAAGATGATGCACATATTTTCTGTTCGGAGGATCAAATTACAGAACAGTGTTTGTCGGTTACAAATTTAATATTAGAAATATATAAAGATTTAGGATTTGAAGATGTAATATTAAAATATTCAGACAGACCAGATTTAAGAGTTGGAGATGATGCGGTATGGGATAAATCAGAGGCTGCCTTGATCAAAGCAGTAGAAGAATCAAAATTAGAATACAGTATAAATAAAGGAGAAGGTGCTTTTTATGGACCAAAAATAGAATTTGTTTTAAGAGATGCAATCGGTAGAGATTGGCAGTGTGGAACTTTACAAGTTGATTTAAACTTACCTGGAAGATTGGGAGCCAGTTATGTCGATAAAGATGGATCAAAAAAAATTCCAGTCATGCTTCATAGAGCTTTATTTGGTTCACTAGAAAGATTCATTGGAATTCTAATTGAAAATTATGCAGGTAAATTGCCATTTTGGATTTCACCGCTTCAGACTGTCGTGATTCCTATCTCAGAGGATTTTAATGAATATGCTTTATCTGTTCATAAAAAAATAAAAAATGCAGGCATTTCATCTGAAGTAGATTTGAAAAATCATAATTTAAATTATAAAATTCGCGAACATTCAAATTCAAAGGTGTCAATGCTACTAATTTGTGGAAAAAAAGAAGTTGACTCTAATGCAGTAACTATTAGAAGATTGGATTCTAAGAAACAAGAAAATATGTTAGTAGACGAATTTATTAAAAAATACATTGCTTTAAATAAAGCTCCTTCAATTTAGTGCCAGTATTCAAACAAAATTTTTTTCAAAAAAGAAATAGATCATACGGACCAAGATATAATAACAGAATAAATTCTTCAGAAGTTCAAGTTATTGATAGTGATGGTGAGAATTTAGGAGTTTTAAACTTACAAGAGGCAATTTCAAAGGCAAAAAATGAGGGACTTGATTTAATAGAAATTGCACCAAATGTAAAACCTCCGGTATGCAAGATTATGGATATTGGAAAATATAAATATGACCAACAAAAAAAAGCAAGCAAAGCAAAAAAAAATCAAAAAAAAGTTGAATTAAAAGAAATTAAATTAAGGCCTGTTACCGAAGTACATGATTATATGTTTAAAATTAAAAATGCACTCAAGTTTCTTTCAAAGGGAGATAAAGTTAAATTTACAATTAAATTTAAAGGTAGAGAACTCCAACATGTAAATTTAGGAAATGAATTAATGGATAAAATTAAAGTTGATATGAAAAATGTTGGAAAAATTGAATTACAGCCTAAATTTGATGGAAAACAAATGATTATGGTTGTACAGCCAGCTTAATTATTCTAGTTGTAAAAAAGTTTTTATTTTGTATAAACCCATACAAATTATGCCAAAATTAAAAACAAAAAGTTCAGCAAAAAAAAGATTTAAAATTACATCCAGAGGTAAAGTAGTAATGCCTCAAGCTGGAAAGAGACACGGCATGATCAAAAGAACTAATTCGCAAATAAGAAAGCAAAGAGGCACTACTATAATGTCAAAGCAAGATAGTAAGATCGTAAAATCATATATGCCTTACAGCTTGAGAGGGTAACATGTCTAGGGTTAAAAGAGGAGTAACTAGTAAAGCTAAACATAAAAAAGTTTTTAAGGCTGTCAAAGGTCAATATGGAAGAAGAAAAAATACAATTAGAGTTGCTAGACAGGCAATGGAAAAGGCAATGCAATATGCTTACAGAGACCGTAGAAATAAAAAAAGAGATTTTAAATCATTATGGATTCAAAGAATCAATGCTGGTGTGAGAAGTGAGGGGCTTACATATTCAAAATTTATAAATGGTTTAAATAAATCAGGAATTAAATTAGATAGAAAAATTTTAGCAGAAATTGCTTACGAAAATCCCCAAGCTTTTAAAACAATAGTCAAAAAAGCCCAATCAGCACTTAATTAATCTTCGCTATTGTTTTTCTCGAAGTAAGAAATAATCTGTAAATATGTCAGATTTTGAAAAATTAGTAAATAACTTCAGACAAAAAATTTTAGAGTCTGAAAATCAAGAAGAAATAAATAAAATAAATTCTGAAATTTTTGGAAAAAAAGGTTTTATTAATGCTGAGTTTTCAAAAATAAGCTCTATTCCTTCAGACGATAAAAAAAAATTAGCCATTAAAATTAATAATGCAAAACAAGAGTTAACGGAAGTCTTTCGTAAGACCGCAGCAAGAATCCAGCAAGAGCAATTAAATAAAAGTATCACAAATCAAAAAATAGACGTAACTCTGCCAGAACAAGAATTTGAAATTGGTAAAATACATCCAGTTTCACAAGTCATAGATGAAATTTCGTCAATTTTTTCAGAAATTGGATTTAATGTAGAGGAGGGGCCGGATGTTGAAAGTGATTACAACAATTTTACAGCTTTAAATACTCCCGAAAATCATCCAGCAAAAGATATGCATGATACTTTTTATCTTGATGAAGAAATGAAAACTTTATTAAGGACACACACTTCTCCTGTCCAGGTTAGAACAATGCTCAAAGGAAAACCACCATTCAAAATTATTGCACCTGGAAGAACTTATAGAAGTGACAGTGACCAAACGCATACACCGATGTTTCATCAGTTAGAAGGACTGCATATTGATAAAAATATTAATATGGGACATTTAAAAGGCTGTTTAAATTATTTTATTAAAGAATTTTTTGAGATTAAAAAAATTAAAATGCGGTTTAGACCAAGCCACTTCCCTTTTACAGAACCGTCAGCAGAAGTGGATATTGGTTATAAAATTGAAAATAACAAAATTATTATAGGCGAAGGTGATAAATGGTTAGAAATACTCGGCTGTGGGATGGTTCATCCAAATGTACTCAAAAATTGTAAAATTGATCCAAATAAATTTCAAGGTTTCGCATTTGGAATAGGAATTGATAGGCTCGCAATGTTAAAATATGGAATTAACGATCTAAGATCTTTTTTTGAAACTGATTATAGATGGTTAAATTATTATGGATTTGACCCTTTAGATGTGCCAACAAATTATAGGGGATTGAGTAAATGAAACTAACTACGAATTGGCTTCGTGATCATTTAACAACAAATAAAAGTGAAAACCAAATTATTGATAAGCTAAACAACATTGGGCTTGAAGTTGAAAAAGTCGAAACAATTACAAACGAACTTAGCAATTTTATTGTGGCTAAAATTCTCAAAGCAGAAAAGCATCCAAACGCAGATAGATTGAAATTATGTAAGGTTGATATAGGAAATAATAAAATAGTTGATGTTGTTTGCGGTGCACCAAATGCAAAAGATAATTTGCTGACTGTTTATGCGCCTCCCGGATCTATTATTCCAAAAAATCAAATGAAATTACAAATAACAAAAATCAGAGGTGTAACTTCACATGGAATGCTTTGTTCTGAATCTGAACTTAATCTATCAAATGAAAGTGATGGAATTATTGGTTTAGATAAAAAATATAACTCAACGATTGGTAAATCTTTTTTTAAAAATGACAAAACTAATAGTATTGAACTATCAATTACGCCAAATAGACCTGATTGCCTAGGTATCCGTGGAATTGCAAGAGATCTCGCGGCAGGCGGAATTGGAAAATTAAAAGATTTAAAAATAGAGAAGTTAAAAAAATCTATTAAACATAATACTAAAGTTATAATTGATAAAAATAAAAAACAAGCTTGCTCAATTTTTGGAAGCTGTATAATAAAAAATATTAGAAATACCGAAAGTCCATTATGGCTAAAAAAGAGAATAATTGCTTTAGGACTCAGGCCCATATCAGCGGTGGTTGATGTAACAAATTATGTAATGTTCGATCTAAATAGACCATTGCATGCATATGATTTAGATAAAATTAAAAATAAAATAATTGTTAGAAATTCCAAAAAGGGCGAGAGTTTAAATGCTTTAGATAACAAAACTTATAATCTTCAAAATGATATGTGTGTAATTTCAGATGATGAAGGTGTACTTGGATTAGGGGGTATTATTGGTGGTAATAGATCTGGTACAGAGATGGAAACAAAAAATATTTTTTTAGAGTCTGCCTATTTCGATCCAGAAATCACAAGAAATACCGCCAAAAAATTAAACATTAATAGTGATGCAAAGTTTAGATTTGAAAGAGGAATAGATCCTGATTCTGTTGAAATCGGTCTTAAAAAAGCTGCTAGTTTAATATTAGATATATGTGGCGGCAAACTTTCTGAAATTAATGTTCAAAGAAAAAAAAAATTTCCAAAAAAAAATATTAAATTTGATCCAAATTTAGTAAAAAAAACTGTAGGAATAAACTTTAAAAAAAGTGAAATTATTAAAATACTAAATAATTTAGGTTTCGTTGTTAAGAAAAAATCAAAAACTTTTGATGTAGCAGTACCATCTTGGAGACCAGATATATTTGGTCAGATAGATTTAGTTGAAGAAATAATAAGAATTAAAGGTTTAGACAAATTAGATTCAATTCCTCCTGAAAAAATTAGATTAAAACCTACATTAAATTACTTTCAAAGACACTTCCATTTGGCTCAAAGATCTGTCGCATCTAAAGGCTATTTAGAGGCAATAACCTGGTCATTTACAGATGAAAAAATTAATAATAAGTTTAGAGGAGATGTTGATGAAGTAAAAATTGTAAATCCAATAAGTTCTGATTTAAATGTTTTGAGAAGTTCATTATTTCCAAATTTAATTTATTATTTAGAAAAAAATTTAAATAGAGGTTTTGGAGACCAATCATTATTTGAAATAGGACCGGTATTTACTGGTAAAAAACCAGGAGATCAAATTACAGTAATTTGCACTATCAAGAAGCAGCATATGGATGAAGATAGCAATTTTAAAAAAGACCCAATAGATATTTTTAAAATTAAAAGTGATTTGATCAAAACCTTGGTAGAACTGGGAATAAGCAAAAGGGAAACCACAATAATTTCAAAAACGCCTAACTATTATCATCCAGGAATCTCAGGATCAATTTTTTCTAAGGACAAAAATGTTTTATTAGCATATTTTGGCCAAATACATCCGGGAATAATTTCTAATTGTTATGGATTTGAAATTTTTTTAGAAAACATTGTTAATTTCAAAAAAAAATTCCTTAAAGAAAAACAAAGTTTAGTTTTTTCTGACTATCAAAAATCAGATAGGGATTTTGCCTTTTTAATAAATAAAAATACTGAATCTCAGATTTTAACAGAAATAATCGAGAACATTGACAATTCACTAATAAAACAGGTAAAAGTTTTTGATGTTTATGAAGGAGAAAATATAGATCAAGATAAAAAATCAATAGCTTTAAAGGTAACAATTCAGTCAGACACAAAAACTTTAAACGAAAAAGATTTGAATGAAATTTCTCAAAAAATAATAAATACAGTCGAAGAAAAAGCTCAAGCTAAACTGAGATCCTAATGGACAATATCGAAAATATTAGAAATTTTGCAATAATAGCACACATCGATCATGGCAAATCTACTATTGCAGACAGAATAATTCATAAGTGTGGTGGACTAACAGATAGAGAAATGAAGGCCCAAGTTTTAGACTCCATGGATATTGAGCGCGAAAGAGGAATAACAATAAAAGCTCAAACAGTTAAACTGAATTATAAATCAAAAAATGGCAAAGAATACATATTAAATATTATCGATACACCTGGCCATGTAGATTTTAGCTATGAAGTAAGTAGATCTCTATATGCATGCGAGGGATCTATTCTAATTGTAGATAGCACTCAAGGTGTAGAGGCACAAACTCTTGCGAACGTATATCAGGCATTAGATATGAATCATGAAATTGTTCCTGTGTTAAATAAAATTGATCTTCCCGCATCTGATTTGGACAGAACATCAAAGCAAATAGAAGATGTTATTGGTATCGAAACAAGTAATGCAATTCCTTGTTCAGGAAAAACAGGCGAAGGGATTGATGATATTCTTGAAACCATAGTTAATTTTCTTCCTCCACCAAAAGGTAACATAAAAGATGTTTTAAAGTGTCTTTTAGTTGATAGCTGGTATGATACTTATTTAGGAGTAGTTACATTAATTAGAGTAATTAACGGGAAAATTACAAAAAATATGAGAATTAAAATGATGTCAACTAACCAAGAGTATACAGTAGAAAAAGTTGGTGTTTTTACACCTAAACCCAAAGATATTGAAGAATTAAACTCAGGCGAGATTGGTTTTATAATTACTGGTATCAAAAATCTCTCCGATACAAAAGTTGGAGATACAATTTGTGATGCAAACAAACCGTTAGATAAAGCTTTGCCAGGTTTTAAACCTAGTAAGCCTGTTGTATTTTGTGGTTTATTCCCTGTTGATAGTTCAGATTATCAAAAACTTAAAGATGGACTTGCTAAATTACAATTAAACGACGCAAGTTTTACATATGAGGCAGAATCTTCTTCAGCTCTTGGATTAGGTTTTAGATGTGGTTTTTTAGGTTTATTACATTTAGAAATTGTAACAGAAAGACTGGAGAGGGAATTTGATATAAACCTTATTACAACGACCCCTGGCGTTGTATATAAAGTATATTTAAATACTCAAAAAGTTTTAGAACTTCAAAATCCCTCAAGTTTGCCAGATCCTACTACTATAAAATTTATCGAAGAGCCATGGATCAAAGCAACAATAATTACACCAGATGAATATCTTGGACCTATAATTAAACTTTGCCAAAATAAAAGAGGTATTCAAACAAATTTAAGTTACTCTGGAAATAGAGCAGTATTAAACTATGAAATTCCATTAAACGAAGTCGTATTTGATTTTAATGACAGATTAAAATCAATGACAAGTGGTTATGCAAGCTTTGATTATGAAATATTGGGTCATAGAGAAGGTGAGCTTGTTAAATTATCTATATTAGTTAATGCAGAACCTGTTGATGCATTATCAATGATGGTTCATAAGGACTTTGCTCAAAGTATAGGAAGAGAAGTTTGCGAAAAACTAAAAGATTTAATTCCCAGACATAATTTTATGATACCAGTTCAAGCTGCGATCGGAGGGAAAATTATTGCAAGAGAAACTATTAAAGGTTTTAAAAAAGATGTTTTAACAAAAATACATGGGGGAGGAGCTTTGGATCGAAAAAGAAAATTATTAGAGAAACAAAAAAAAGGAAAAGCAAGAGCCAAACAATTTGGAAAAGTGGAGATACCTCAAGAAGCCTTCATAGGAGTATTAAAGATTAATAAGGATTGATTAATGAAAATTATTGATTGTTTTATATACAATAATGAAGATTTAATTCTAGAATTAAGATTAAATTTCTTAAATAAGTATGTAGATAAATTTATATTAGTAGAGGCAAAGTTCGATCATAGTGGAAAGTTAAAAAACAAATTTAATTTCGATATTTCGAAATTTGAAAAATTCCGAAATAAAATTGAATATTTAAAAATAGAAAATTTTCCAAATAAATTTATTGATTGGGAGAGGGAAAACTATCAAAGAAATTATATTTCAAATGCACTTAATAATTTAGACAACGATGATCAAGTTATAATCTCTGATGTTGATGAAATACCTAATTTACAAAACTTGAGTGGAATTTTAAATAAGAGAGAAAAGTATACAGCTTTTAAACAAAAAATGTTTTATTATAAATTTAACTTACTAAATTTAACTGAAAGCCCTTGGTATGGGTCTAAAATGTGCAAAATGAGATACCTTAGAAGTCCTCAATGGTTAAGAGATCAAAAAGTAAAAAACTACCCTTTCTATAGATTTGATAAAATAAAATGGAATACCATTGATGATGGAGGTTGGCATTTTTCAAATATCATGACGCCGCAACAGATAAGCGAGAAAATAAAATCTTTTGCCCATTCAGAATACAATAAACCTGAATTTACAAATGTTGAAAATATTAAAAATAAAATTCAAGATAAAAAAGATATATTCAATCGAAATTTTGAGTTTAAAAAACTTACTAGTGAAAAAGAATTACCGAACTATATTTTTGAAAATAAAGAAAAATTTTCGAGCTTTTTGATTTAAAATGTAAATATGGAGAGATGGCCGAGTGGTTTAAGGCGCACGCTTGGAAAGTGTGTATAGGGGAAACTCTATCATGGGTTCGAATCCCATTCTCTCCGCCAATAAAGTACAAATTGTAAATTTAAATATAACTTTAATAATTTTAGAATAAAATAAAAAAATGTTTAAAAAAAAATATATTATCAAATATAATTTTTTGTATAAAATATATTTAATATTTTTTTATATTAGATATAAATTTTTTATTAAAAAAAGTTCCTATTCTCAATTCGAAGAAGATTTAACCATAAATTATTTTTTTAAAGATTTTGTAGGTAGGTATGTTGATATTGGATGCTATCATCCAATAAAATTTAATAATACATTGCTACTTTATAATAGAGGATGGAAAGGGGTTAATATTGATCTTAATCCCACAAGTATCGACCTATTTAATATGGTAAGAAATGAAGATTTAAACATAAATGCGTGTTTATCCGACAAAGAAGAGGAGGTAACGATTTTTTTTGATAATGAATTTAGTGCTTTAAATTCAATTTATTCTTCTAATGTAGAAAAATTTCAAATTAAAAATTACAAAAGAATAAAAACTAAAACAAAGATATTCTCAGATCTGGTCAAAGATAATTTTGACTTTCTTAACATAGATTGTGAAGGGAATGATCTTAAAATTTTAAAAAGTATAAATTTAAGTATATATACACCAAAATTAATTTGTATTGAGGCTGGTTTAGAAAATGATACAAGGGCAATATATAAGTATTTAAGTTTCAATGGCTATGAATTACTTGAAGTTAAAAAAGAATCTCACATTTTTAAAAGGATTAAATAGTATTTTTAATTAAAAATAGGTCATTTGATTAAAAAAATGAAAAGTACTTAAAAAATTTTTTTTTGCTTAAATTGATATTGATTATCAATATTAATTAAACATCATAATTTATCCTCGTTTGTCTATTACAAAAAAAATGTTATAAAAATTAATAAATCAATGTCATCTCAAAATAATATAAAATATCAAGCAGACTCAATAAAAGTTCTTAAAGGTCTTGAAGCTGTTAGAAAAAGACCGGGCATGTACATTGGTGATACTGATGATGGAACAGGTCTTCATCATATGGTTTATGAGGTTGTAGATAATTCCATAGACGAAGCTCTAGCAGGATATTGTAAAAATATTGAGGTAAGTATAAATTCCGATGGCTCTGTTACAGTTAAAGATGATGGAAGAGGAATTCCTGTTGACATTCATAAAGGGGAAAAGAAGTCGGCTGCTGAAGTAATAATGACACAATTACATGCGGGAGGTAAATTTGATCATGACTCCTACAAAGTTTCTGGAGGATTGCATGGTGTGGGTGTTTCTGTTGTCAATGCGCTATCTGATACATTGAAATTAAATATTAACAGAGACGGAAAAAGATTTTTTATCGAATTTAAAAATGGAAATGCAAAATCTCCTTTAAAACAAGTTGCAAAATCAAAAGAAAATGGCACAGAAATTAATTTTTTGCCCTCAAAAGATATTTTTTCATCAACAAAATTTAGTTATCAGATATTAGAAAAAAGATTAAGAGAGCTTGCATTTTTAAATAAAGGTATAAAAATAATTTTAAATGATTTTTCACAAAAAAAACAAAAAAAGTTAGAATTTAAGTATGATGGTGGAATTTTAGAATTTGTTAATTTCTTAGACCACAAAAGAGAAAGTTTGAAGAATAAAAGCGACAATGAATTATTTAAAAAACCTATTTATATGGAAGGATCAAAAAATAATATTGATATTCAGTGCTCGTTGAAATGGAATGCTGGTTATGGAGAAGATGTTTATCCATTTACAAATAATATATATCAGAAAGATGGGGGAACTCATTTATTAGGTTTTAGAAGCGCACTAACAAGAGTAATTAATAAATATGCAAACGATCAAAATTTATTAAAGAAAAATAAAATAAGTTTGTCTGGAGATGATGTTAAGGAGGGTTTAACCTGCGTTCTTTCAATTAAAATTCCAGATCCAAAATTTTCATCACAAACAAAAGATAAATTGGTATCTTCGGAGGTAAGAAATATAGTTGAAAATTTTATTAATGAAAAGTTGTCTATATGGTTTGATCAAAATCCATCCGTAGCAAAGACAATTTTAGCCAAAATTATTCAAGCCGCTGTAGCGAGAGATGTTGCTAGAAAAGCTCGTGAAAGTGTTAGAAGAAAAGGAGCTTTAGAATTAACAGGATTGCCAGGAAAACTTGCCGATTGTCAAAATTCAAAGCAAGAAGGAACAGAGCTATTTATAGTAGAGGGAGACTCAGCTGGAGGATCAGCAAAGCAAGGAAGAAATAGAGAATTTCAGGCAGTACTTCCCTTAAGGGGCAAAATATTAAACACGTTCACGGAAGAAAATCGTAAGAATGGAAAATCTCTAGACTACAGAACTAAAACTTTATCAAAGATGATGTCCTCAAACGAAATTGTGACACTTATTAATGCTCTTGGTCTTGACCCTAAAACTGAAGAAATAGAAATAAAAGATTTAAGATATGGAAAAATAATAATTATGACTGACGCAGATGTCGATGGTTCACACATTAGAGCATTGCTTTTGACATTCTTCAACAATAAACCATTTAATAAACTTATAGAAAATGGACATGTGTATTTGGCTCAACCTCCATTATTTAAAATTAATAAAGGATCTAAAAGTATTTACATTAAAGACGAAATTGATTTGGAAAAATATATTAATAATAATTCTAAGGATTTAAATAAATTAAATAAAAAAGGCAATGATTATAAAAAAGTTTTAAGCGAAGAAAAATCTAAACTTAGTATACAAAGATTTAAAGGTTTAGGTGAGATGAATCCAATTGAACTCTGGAACACTACATTGAATCCAGAAACAAGGAATTTACTTCAGGTACAATACTCAAAAAATTTAAAAAAAGATCAAGATTTAATTTATACTTTGATGGGAAGCGATGTATCTCTAAGGAAGGATTTTATTGTTGAGAATGCAATAAATGTTTCAAATCTAGATGTCTAAATGGAATTTTTAAATAATTCTAAAAATTACTCTTTAAATAGAAAAACTTACATTAATTTAAGATGGATAGCTATAATTGGGCAACTTGTTGCAATAAATTTAGCTTCTATATATTTTAAATTTGAATTTTCTTTTATTAAAGCAAATATAATTATTTTATTTGGAGCAATTAGTAATATTTACTTACTCAGTTTTTATAAAAAAAATTTATTGTCAAATAGAACAGCATTTAATTTTCTTTCAATTGATATTTTGCAGTTATCTCTCCTATTATATTTGACAGGTGGAATTTTAAATCCCTTCGTAATATTTTTAATTATTCCAAGTGTATTTGCTTCTTTAAGCTTAGAGAAGAAAACAAATTACTTATTAATTTTAATAACGTTAATATGCATACTGATACTTTCTTTTTTCTTTGAAAAAACATCTCTTCCATTTCCACAACGAGAGTTAATCAATGAAATATATTATTTTGCAATACCAATTTCGCTTATAATTGCACTATTTTTCTTAAACTTTTTTGCCATTACTTTTGCTGAAGAATCAAGCTTAAGAAAAGAAGCATTGGATAAAATTCAACAGTTAATTGCTAAAGAGCATGAACTGGTATCACTCGGAGGCCAAGCTGCTGCTGCCGCACACTCATTGAATACACCTTTATCTACGATAAAGTTAATTACTCAAGAGCTATCAAAATCATTAAAAGGAAATAAAGATATTGAGAAAGATATTGTTTTACTAAGTCAACAAGTCGATAGGTGTAGTGAGATCTTAAAAAAACTATCTTTAAACCCAGATATTGAGGATGAGTTTATAGATTATGAGCTTACATTATCAAATTATATAAATGAAATTATTAGATCATTTGAAGAAATAAGTAACAAAAAATTTTTTTTCCAAGATAAACAAAACACAAATCCTTTAAAGTTTAAAAGATCGATAGAGATTATATATGGATTAAGAAATTTTATTGGGAATGCAAATAAGTTTTCCAAAGAAAAAATATTTATTACTATTAATTCTGATAGCGAAATAACCGAAGTTATTATTGAAGATGATGGAGATGGTTTTCCAAAAGACATTTTAGATAAAATTGGTGAACCTTATATAAGATCAAAAAATAAAAATTTTAAAGGAAAATCAGGATTGGGACTTGGTATATTTATTGGCGGAACTCTGCTAGAAAGAAATCACGCGAAAATAACATGTAGAAACTCAGTGACCAGAAATGGTGCCGAAGTTATTATAAGGTGGAATAATAAGGACTTATTAGAACTTTAATTTAATATTCTATTATTCTTAAATAAACTACTTAGCTCTGAAATCATTACGTCGCCAAGCTCTTGTACGTCTGTTATTTTAATTGCCTTTTTATAATATCTTGAAACATCATGGCCAATTCCTATTGCTAGAATTTCAATGTCCTCTTTACTTTCAACAAATTTAACCATTTTCTTTAAATGTTTTTCCAAATAATCACCTGAGTTAACAGATAAAGTAGAGTCATCAACTGGAGCACCATCAGATATTACCATTAAGATTTTTCTCTCTTCTTTCCTTTTTTTTAGTCTGTTATATGCCCACATAATCGCTTCGCCATCAATGTTTTCTTTAAGAATACCCTCTTTAAGCATAAGACCTAAATTCTTTTTAGACTGACGCCACTGATTGTCTGCACTTTTATAAATTATATGTCTTAAGTCATTTAATCGTCCAGGATTTTTTTGTTTGCCATTTTTATTCCAACTTTCTCTTGATTTTCCACCCTTCCAATTTTTTGTTGTAAAGCCCAGGATTTCAACTTTCACAGAACATCTTTCTAATGTTCTAGAAAGTATATCAGCACAAAGAGCTGCTATTGTAATAGGTCTGCCCCTCATAGAACCAGAATTATCAATTAAAAGGCTCACAACTGTATCTTTAAATTCTAAATCCCTTTCTTTTTTAAATGATAAAGAATTATAAGGATCAATAATAATTCTTGGCAATTTTGAACTATCTAATAATCCTTCTTCAAGATCAAACTCCCAAGAACGATTTTGTTTTGCCATTAATTGCCTTTGCAATTTATTTGCTAATTTTATTATTAAATCTTTAAAATTAATTAATTGTTGATCAAGATTTTTTCTAAGTTTCAGTATTTCTTCTGCATCCTCTAAATTTTCTGCTTTTTCAATTTCATCGAATTCTTTTGTAAAAATTTTATATTCACTTTCTCCTTTGGTATTATTTAATTTTTGGATAACATTTTCAGAACTTTGTTGATCACTTTCTGTATCAAAAAGCTGTTCTTCCATTCTAAATTCATTAACATCTAAATCTGAATCTGAAAGAGATTTATTTTCTTCTTCATTCTGATTTTGATTTTCATTTTCATTATTATCTGAGTCTGCGCTTTGTTGATTATTTGTTTCGTTTTCTTGCTGATTTTGCTCATTTTTTTCTTCCTCGTCCTTCTCTAAAAAGTCTAATTCCTCTAGTATCTCAATAAATTTAGAGCTAAAAATTTCTTGATTTTCTAGGTTTTCTTTTAAAAAATTTAAATGTTTTCCAAAACTATTTTTGAAATCTTCTTCCCAATAATTTAATATTTTTTCATTCATGGCATTAGTTTTAACATTTAAAAAGTTTTTAAGCATATATATTTCAAAAGCCTCTGAGATAGTTGTGTCTTCCTTTGATTTTAATTGATCCTTTCTCTTCATACTTATTTGGTAGTTATAATTATCAATTAGATTTTTACTTACACCCTTTAAAATTTTAGTTCCAAGTTTTTCATATCTGATTTTTTCTGAAATATTATACAAAGTTTTAAAAGTTGGCTTTGATGGTAAGTTTTTCAAATATATTTTTTTATCTGAAAATTTTCTTTTTAAAGCCTCAGAGTCTGTTTCAGCTCTAAATTTCAAAAAATCGTATTGATTGTTTAGATTATCAAGCTCAAAGAAATTATAATTTTTTGAACTATTATTTTTTTGATCTAATTCTATATTATTTTGAAAGTCCTCAGATATTGCCTTAACTGTTGATATTAATGCTTGTTTGAATTTTTCTTTTAAATTTTCGTCTTTTTTCATTTAAATTTGAATATTTACCAAAGACTCTGGCAAATCTTCACCAAAACATCTTTGATAATACTCAGCTATAGTATTCTTTTCCACGTCATCACATTTGTTGAGAAATGTTACTCTGAAAGAATACCCTATATCTTTAAAAATTTGACTATTTTCTGCCCAATGTATTACTGTTCTTGGACTCATCACTGTTGATATGTCTCCAGCAACAAATCCTTTTCTTGTTAAAGCTGCAACTTTTATCATATTAGAGACTATTTCTTTGCCTTTTGAATTATTCATATTTTTATTTTTTGATAAAACAATTTCCATTTCTTTTTCAAGTTCAAGATAGTTTAATGTTGTAACAATATTCCATCTATCCATTTGTCCCTGATTAATTTGTTGGGTACCATGATAAAGTCCACTTGTGTCCCCTAATCCAATTGTATTTGAAGTCGCAAATAATCTAAAATATTTATTTTGTCTTAAAACTTTATTTTTATCAAGTAATGTAAAGCTACCTTCCGATTCAAGAACTCTTTGTATTACAAACATTACATCAGGTCTCCCTGCATCATATTCATCAAAGACCAAGGCAACTGGATTTTGAATAGACCATGGCAAAATTCCCTCCTTAAATTCTGTAATTTGTTTACCTTCTTTGACTACGATCGCATCTTTACCAATCAGATCAATTCTACTAATATGACTATCTAAATTAACCCTTATGCATGGCCAATTTAATCTTGCAGCAATTTGCTCAATGTGTGTAGATTTACCAGTACCATGATATCCTTGTACTAATACTCTTTTGTTAAATGAAAATCCCGACAAGACTGCTAACGTAGTATCTCTATCAAATTTGTATGCCTTATCTATTTCTGGAACAAATTCACTTTTTTTTGAAAATCCATCTACCTCCATATCACTCTCGACCCCAAAAGTCTGTTTAACCGAAAGTTTTATATCAGGTGTTATATCTATATTTGGTATCAACTTTTCCTCTATAAGTGTTTTTAAGCTGAGTGTAAGCTAGAGTAATTATTTTAAGCTTTTCCTCAAATTTTTTATTTCCAGAATTCATATCAGGGTGAAATTTTTTAACAAGCTTTTTAAATTTTTCTTGGATTTTTTTCCACTCTACACCAGCTGGAATATCTAAAATAGTAAAGGCTTGAAAATCTTGGCTGTTAAATCTAAATTGTCTCATGTGGTCTAAATTTTCAAAATTTTTAAATTTTTGACCCTCATCCTTTAAAGCGTTATTCCAAAGAATTTTGAAAAAATTATCCGATGAACTAAAGCTTTGAGTAGGTTTATGCCAGATCATGTCAGATTTAATAAATTCTATAATTTGTTGATCGTTCATACCTGAGAAATAATTCCAATTTTTATTAAATTCTTTAACATGTTCTAAACAAAGCATCCTATACTTTTTACTATTATCCTTTTCAACCGGAGCTTTAAACTCTCCTAGATTTGAACAATTATTCCATTCACAAATTGTTTTCATATTTATTTTATTTATACTGTTTCATAATGGATATAGAAAATTTAAATAACAATATCAAAACAAAACTTTTAAAATATTCTTTCATTCAAAATGTAAAAATTGAGGATAAAACCTATTTACATGTAAAACACTCATCTCACGATAAAAATAAATTTCATATTAAGCTAATAGTATATTCAGGTGAACTTAAAAACATTAGTAAATTAGACGCAACAAAAAAAATATATAAAATTTTGGATGATGAAATTACAAATTACATTCACTCTATACAAATTTTATTTGAGTAATTCTAAATCAACAAAACTTCTTATTTTTGCAAGAGTAAGTTGATTATTTATATTTACACTACCAATTTTTTTTAATGTAATAAAATTTATTTTTTTGGAAGTATTTTTTTTATCAGCAAGCATAAAATTTATAATTTTATTTAAATGCTTTTTATTAAATAGTTTTCTTAAATTAGTAAATTTTAGTCTGGACAAATGTGATAAAATTAATTGATATTCTGTATTGTTAATCGATTTAAGTTTTTTACTTAGTTTTGTTGCAGACAAAATACCGTAAATTACAGCTTCGCCGTGATTTAACTTTCTTGAAAAATTCAACGTTGCTTCAAAAGCATGTCCAAAAGTGTGACCAAAATTTAAAGCTTTTCTGAGATTATTTTCGTTCTCATCTTTCTCAACAATAATTTTTTTAATTTTACAACTTTCTAAAATTGCCTTCTCAATAAATTTTTCTTCTAGATTTAAAATATTTTTTAAATTTTTGTCTAAGTATAAAAAAAATTTTTTATTTTTTATTAATGAATGTTTTAAAATTTCAGCATATCCACAGATAATTTCTCTTCTTGGTAAACTTTCTAATAATTTCGAATCTGAAATCACTATGTCAGGTTGATAAAAAGAACCAATTAAATTTTTACCAAATCGATTATTTATACCTGTTTTTCCTCCAATGGAAGAATCTACTTGAGACAGAAGAGTTGATGGAATATTTACAAATTTTAAACCTCTTTTAAATATACTTGCCGCAAATCCAGAAACATCTCCAGCAATTCCTCCACCTATACAAATTACAAGATCATTTCGAGTAAAATTATTTTTTAGCAATATATCGAGTATTTGATTTATTTTTAAAAAATTTTTATTTTTTTCAGAAGCATTAAATGAGAAAATTAATTTTTGCTTGCATTTAATCTTCGATCTAATTCTTTTTATAAAGGTTTTTGGAACATTTTTATCAATAACTAATAAAGATTTTTTAAAATTGATATTTTCTTTATTTAGTATTTTGTTGATTTGAGAAATAATATTTTTACCTATGTAAATATTATAACTTTTATTTATTGTATTAATTGGTAGAATTTTCATTTTTTATAATTTTATTAATGTAGTTTATAATTTCATTTTTATTTTTATTTTCACAGTTTACTTTAAAATCTGACAAATTATAGAACTTAACTCTTTTTCTATAAAGACTGGCTAGATCTTTTTTATTTAATTTTAAAGCTAAAGGTCGTCTTTTATTTCTTACAATTCTTTCCAGAATTGTCTTAATTTTCCAATTTAACCAAAAAGAGAGACTATTTTTTTTAATTTTTTTCCTTATTTTATCATTTAAGAAAGCACCGCCACCAATTGAAATCACAACTTTATTTCTTTCTAAAAAAAATAATGTAGTTTTTTCTTCGATTTTTCTAAAATATACCTCACCTTTATTTTCGAAAATATTGACAATTTTTTCATTCTCATACTTTTCAATTTCCGTATCAATATCTATAAATTGATATTTTAATTTTTTAGCTAATTTGTAACCGATGGTAGTTTTACCAGCACCCATCATCCCAATTAATACTATATTTTTTTTTAACATTTATTAATAT
>CEUZ01291334.1_pt1 | contig 17937 bp, 16 predicted proteins | sample 361511 | NCBI WGS metagenome assembly CEUZ01 (sample SAMEA2622822, study PRJEB7988) | marine metagenome | biome: marine biome (ENVO:00000447); feature: surface water layer (ENVO:00002042); material: "saline water (ENVO:00002010), including plankton (ENVO:xxxxxxxx)" | depth 5 m
TAAATCTTAGTAAAAAAATCTATTTTTTTAATCTATTGAAATTTAAGAATTTTAATTTATAAAGCCGCCTTTTTTTGTCTGGTGTTTACGCTTTGAACTCAGTTTGTTCTCAAAAATATTTGCGCTGCAAGTCAAATATGCTAAATCCCAGCTCATGGTTTTCGATTATGTTTCTTATAGAGATTTTTTACGAAATGTTTTGAATCAAAGGATTGAAAAAAATCACTCGTACTCGATGCGTTCATTTGCGCAGCAAATGAACATCCCTCCCTCTCTCATCTCTCAAATTCTTCGAGGAAAAAGAAATCTCACATTAGGAAATGCTGAACGAGTGGTGGAAAAACTCTCTTTAAAAGATAAAGAAAGAGATTATTTTTTCACGCTCGTTCAGTACGAAAACTCTAAAAATTTAAAAATAAAAGAAGTTCTAAGAGAAAGACTTCAGGATATTAGACCAGAAAAAAAAGAAATTTTTGATTTGAGTCTAGACACCTTTCAGATGATTGCTAGATGGTATCATCATCCGATCATTCAAATTTTTGGAATCCCAGGATTTAAAGTGAGTGCAGCATCAATTGCAAAAAGACTTGGAATTCATGTTTCTCAAGCACAAGAAGCTCTGGATAGATTAGTAAAACTCGAAATTTTAAAATATGAAGACGGAAAATATTCTCGTCTGCAGTCAAGCACCTATGTGGAATCATTTGTTCCTAATGATGCTTTACGAGCGTTTCACAAAGAGATGCTTGCTAAAGCAATTGAATCTGTTGAAGAACAAAATAATACAGAACGTTTTTTAGGAAGTGAAACTTTTTGTTTTAATCCAGAAGATTTAGAGGATGCAAATGAAATTATGAAAAATTGTTTCAAAAGTTTGGTTCGACTTGCAGCAAAAAGTAAAAGTCCCAATGAAGTTTATCAGGTTGGAATTCAATTTTTTAGATTAACAAAAAAAGAAAAACATAAAAAAGGAGAGAGGTAATGAGAAGTATTATTTCATTAGTAATTGTAGTTCTGTCTTTCAGCGCTATGGCTGGTGAGGAGGCGGGTTCATCAGGAGCTGTTGGAGGTGGAATTGTTATTTCTAGCGGAAATCAATTTAAACTTTTAGATCTAGAAAAAGAAATTCGATGTAAATCGAAAACCCTCGAGTCGATGGAGTCATGGATAGAAAAAGACCCGTATGCTTCAAAAATATTAAAAAAATTGGAAGAAAAACACTGGTATTTCGGACATGCATTTCGAGAGCAAGCAAGGCAAATGCGTGCATGTGACATTACAAAAGATTCTTTAGATTGGATTACTCTAATTGTTCGAAAAAATCCTGGATATCCAAAAAAATGTTTTGGATATAAAAAGCCAAAGGACTGCAAAGTTGTAGGAGTAAGAACGCTTCAGGACGGTCAATTTGCGTCAAAAGTCTATTTTGATGGAATAACTAGAAAAAAATTACCAGAAGAAGACCACGGAGTTCTTCTTCTACATGAGGTGTTGCATTCTTTTGTGCCTGTAGATTCAGAAGTGAATGAAGAAACAATAGGAGAACATCAAATTCTTTTAATGGAAGCGACTCGTGAAGTTTTAAGTTTTGTTGACGATCAGCATGCCAGTCCACTTCAGTTTGAAGATCATATGAAAAAACATGGAGTTCAATTTCCAGTTTCAATAGAAGATGTAGATGATCAAAGATCTTCTTTTGAAAAATTTTGGAATGAAAAATCTCAAACGAAAGACAGAAAAGAAGGAATGTATGAAATCGGTCCATTCAATCTTTATCATCAACTTTATGATTTTGAGCGTTATCGAGTGAAAGACCTTATGTATGAAGATCAGTATCCTTTAATCAAAGCTCTTTGTTTAGATGACTTTGGGTTGATCGAATCTGAAGTAAAAAATGGAGCTGATTCAACGTTTCCAGTATACAATCATCTTTCTTATGAAGATATTTTAGATTACAGGAAAAAACGTCAATGTGGAAAGTCTTCATTAAAGAAAAAAATTAGATTTGATATTGATCATTTTGAATGGTCATTGACAGGAGATTTAGGAAACTCTGTTTTATCTTTTTTGCTCTTTTCGAAAGAGAAAAGAGATGAAGAAGATCTTTTGTTTTTATTGAAAAATGGAAAATCTAAATTAACAGAGTCACTTTCAGATGAACTTTTTAAGAAAATGATTTCTAAAGAAATTTCTGCAAATTTCTTAGAGCCAACTTTACGTCTTTCTGATCAAAGTAAAAGAAAAGGTTTTGGTGGAATTTTAATTCGAGCAAAAAATAAAAAATTGATCGAAAAAGTAGTGGAACTGAGTTCAGATCCGGCTCCTATTATAAATGAAATGTTTGAAGCTTTATTTGATGTGAAAGATTCTAGATTTTCAGAAGAAATTTCAGAGTATCTTTTAAAAACTCACTATGTTTCTCCCATTAAACTTCTTGAGAAAAGAGACGGAACTTTTAAAAGACCATTAATAGAGGCAGTGAAAAGTCATCGGCCTCGTTTATTTAGAGGACTTCTAAAAGGAGGAATGGATCCTCATGTTTTACTTTTAAATACGAAGCCTTTGGTTTTAGAAATTATCGATCAAGAAGAATCAATTGGTTATGATTTTTTAAGTTCTGTTTTGCTTTATGCAGAATCTTTTGATTGGAGTCAAAAAGATAGAAATAATCAAAATCCTTTAGAATATGCCTACGATAAAAAAGTAGGATGGGCAGGGGATTTGATCGTTAAAGAGAGTTCTTTTCTTCCTTCAGTGGAGGAAATTAAATCTTCAAATGGACGTCTTTATCATTATTACCTTTGGATTTTCGGAGCAGCAGTTCGACATTCTAAATACAATTCTGTTGTATATTTAATCAATAATATTCGACTTAAAGAAAGAGATCTAAGACTCATGATTAATATTGCTTCGACTCAATCGGATCTTCGTATGATTCAAATTTTAAAAGGAGGATTTTAATGAAACTTTTAGTGTTTCTTATGTCTTTTCATGTTTTTGCAAATGAAAATATTGAAAAAAGGATTGAATGTCACGCTCATTGTTTTTACTTCAATTCTGATTACGGTTTTTCATTTGATCAAGGTGAACGGAGTAGTTTTGGTAAAAATAAAAAAATAGCATGGAAGAGACTTCAGAAAAAATGCAATGGAACTCTTGTTCAGAAGATAAGTCGTTTTTCTTTTTTTGAAGAACAATTCGAATCTTATGAGCATATTCAAGAGTGGTTTCCTTATATGAATTGGGATTCAGTTTATTGGTATGATTCGTTTGAACGAGCAGGAAGAAAAAAAGTCTATACTTATCGTCAACAAAATTCTTTTGAAGCTTGGATTGCGGACAAGAATGATGGAATTACTTGTTCAGTAGAAGAAATAGAAATTGAAGATGTCTGTGATGTGAATGGAGAATGTGTACTTGTACCTTAATGTGGAGCGTTTTATGAAAACATTAATTATTATTTTATCGTTGTTAGTTCAAGGAATGGCTTTTGGAAAAGGACCTCATCCAAGTCTTCCTAATTTAAATGTAGATTTTAGAAAATCACTGAATGTTGAACTCTCAGATCAACAGTGGAAGGATTTTCAAAAAACTTTTGATCAAGTTGAGAGATTTGAAGCACCTCAGTTAAGTTACGAAGAACTTTTAGAGCCAGAAGATTATCAAGCATTCTCAGAGTGGAGTTTGAGAATGGCATCTTCCTGGGCGAGTCTCGTTCGGACGTGGATAAACTTAAGAGCAATTAGCTTTAGAGCTGATGCAGAACTTCAATTTTTAAATGGAAGGGCATTTAGAAGAACGAGAAAAGTTTATCGACAAAAGAAGAAAATTGAATATCAAAATGCAATTATTCAAGCCTTTAACTTTTCTTCAAAAGGAGTAGTTAATTCAATAAGTTATTGTAATAGCGTTTTGGGTGTTTACTCTTTGAGAGATGCGACTGATGAACTGATTCAATTTGCTCAACATCTTAACTTTGCAATTTCAAATAAAAAATCCTATAAGGGAAGTGTTTGGAATTTTGAGCATCCTTTAAATCGTCAGCTTCTTTCACTGATGATTTCCGAACTCGTAGGTCCAGGAAAAACACCCACTCCTGATCAACAGCTTCTTGCTTCAGTTTTATTAGATTTCTTAGAGCCAGGAGATCAGCTTCTTGAAACAACTGTTCGAGAGCTTTTAGTTAATGATGATATTAAAAAGAATTTATATAGCCATAAGTATCATAAAGTTTTTATGACCAAAATTCCTTTTAAAAAGAGACATAAACAACTTAGAGCGTTAGCCGAATCAAAAGTCGAATCTATTATTTGGAGACAGTAATGAGTAAATTTACTTTATCTTTAAGTTTATTGTTTTATTCTTTGAGTGCTTACTCAATTCATATTCATGTCCCATTTGTTCCTAAAATAATTCAAGGTGCAAATGTTCCATTTCAAGTGGTGGGAATTTGGTTTGCAGATCCGGAAAATGAAACAGATGAAGAATTTGATTCTGAAGAAATAAATGATAACCATGAACCCACTTTAGAAGAGGAAATTCAACGTTTGAAAGATGAGAATGCTCGACTCAGAGAAGAGCTTCTTAGTGATCCTGAAGACAAAATAGTTTCCCCTCGTCTAAAGAGAGAATATAAAAGAACAAAAAATACAGGCGCTTATTTAAAAAGAAAAATTCAAGCAAGAGAATTTAATAAAGAGGCCCAAGGTTTTTTTGATTATGATCATCCTCTTCGAGGTGCTGTTCTTATTTATGTTGGTTCTCAGTACCAAAATAAAGACAGAAAAAATGAAGCAGGAGGAATGATTGGAGGAAAGTTTTATCTTCTTCCTTTCGATAATACTATTTCTGTTTTGGATTTAGACCTTGATTTAAAAATTTCTTTTGGAAATCATACAACCGATAAAAAAGTCCCCATGGCTTTAGATTTTAAAGGCCGAGTGGCTGCACATTTTGGTGGTGCGACGAGCGATATTCAAAATGGAGGAGGAGCCAGAAATGCTGGATTTTTAGAGCTTGGTGGAACGGTTGTCGCTTCTGTAAATAGTTATGATGAAATTTGGACCCGAAAAAAAGGTCAAACTTCAATGAAGTTTGGAATTCGACCTGAAATCACTTTTGGTTATTCTGCCATCAGTAAAGATGGAAAAACCTCGATGCATTTAGGCCCCGAACTTCGCTCATTTATTGGACCCTATCATTTAAGTGGTGGTGCTGGATTTAAAATGAAATTAAGGCATAAAAAAGCTTATCTTAAATTGGGAGCACAATATCAATTTAATCAATCAGGAGAGTCAGTTTGGGTTGGCGATCGAGCGTTCAAAGGGCTTTGGGCTCTTGGAAATGGTTCAAATTATATAGAAAGTGATCAATATAAAAATCTTATTTATTACGGTCCTTTTAAAATGCAAACGTTAGAAGTTGATGGAAGTCTTTATTATCGTCCACATCGATTCTTTTGGTTAGGACTTGATGGAAGTTTAAAAAGAGTAATCAAAAAGAAATTAAATTTCTTGAATGAAGAAAGATGGAATGCGCCTAAACAAAACTTAATGCTTTTGTTTAAAGCGGGCGTTCCTTTTTAATAGAGGTAGTGATGATTCATTTATTCTTATTAATGGTGAGTTTTTTATTGGTAAGCTGTCAAGAGTTTGAGGCTTATTCACTCTCGACTCGTCGAGAGCCACTTGAGATTTTTTCAGTTTCTGACGAATCTTATTTGCTTTATCGAGTTCAGAAAAAGTCCTCGGATTCAAGAGATAATCTTGATCAAGTCTATGTGATGCCCCTTAGTTCATCGCGATACGAAAGACCTTTTGTGACGTTTCCCTCTGATCAAGTTGATTTTAGTCGTCTTCATCCAAACTTATTGACTCAATATCAATCAACTACGGGTAGTGACTCAAAAAAGTGGTTTAATCTTTTTTTTCCGGTTGAAGAGCTTTACTCAAAAGCTTTGATGAGTCAAAATTGGAGGTCTGATCTTTATGTCGCACGTTCTGTGCGATCGGTTGTGGATACGAATAATTCAATTAGCGGAGTTTTATGGATTGATTCCAATGAGGACCTTTATCTTACTTATTCAACCAGGGATCCATATAATAGTGACCCTAGAACTGGCTACTATCCTAATGGTACCGAGGACTATGAACTTTATTCGTATAGTTATTTTGCTTCAGATGGACCTTATGAGTATGATTCCCAATTTTGCGTAAAAAGTTCAAAATTTCTTTGTGAAACAATCCTAATAGACACAGGCGTTGATACCGATGGAGTTTCGATGTCACTGGCTGCAGATCATATTGAAGATCAGTATGCTTATCCTTATGATCTTTTTCCAGATAAAACGGGTGATCGACTAAATGAATGGGGAGACCTTAATCAGAATCCGTGGAGACTTCAGAGTTTTCAGTTTAGTTTAACTTATCGGAAAAAAAACCAATCTCAAACATTACTTAAAAACATCGGTTTTAAAAGAGAGGTTTTTGCAGAAAGTGTCACTTTTAAACCGTGTTACTATGATAATATCGAGGATTGTGCTGATATAGATAGAGTTGAATGGAGAGATGAGAATATTTTGATTTATGAAAATACTCGTGAAATTCCGTTAAAAGAAAATAAAGTCTTAAGTAGAATCAAAAAAAAATCTCCTATGGGAAACGAAGAGTCTGATTATGAAAATATTTTATTCTCGGTAAACGAAGACGAAGGAAGATTGGATACTCTCTATGGGAGTTTTAAACTTCCTTTAGGGGATTGTCATTCAGGCTACCTTGATCGTAAGGGAACTTACTATTGGACGTATCGAGAAAACTCTCAATTTAAAGTTCAAATTTATTCTCAACAGGGATTGGTGAATGAATGGACGTATTGGGATGGATCTAAATTCAATCAAGATGCACTTGGTGTATGGGGCGATCAATGTAAAATTTCTGAGCATTATAATCGCCCTGATTCTTTTGTACTCATTTTTGATCGACACGATCTTTCTGATGAGATCAATGAGTTTGATGAAGGGTTTCGGCGGGAAATTAAGTATGGAGTTTTTAGAAATTCTCAACTTTTGATGTTCGAGTGGAACAAAGATTACATTATTGAATCGTCTCGGAATCCCCAAGAGCTGATAAATGACGATAATGGTGATGTGGAACTACAGCTTATCGACGACTAAGTTTCTTTTGTTTTTTATCGCAGTGAGTTATAGAGGGCTGAATAAATAAGTTTAATAGATATTAGGTGAGATGTTCCTATTGATTTTCCAAATTGAGAGTGGGAAAGTGAATCTATGGGTATTCGCTGGCTTGGAGTTCTTTTTCTTTTTTTACTGAATAGTTCCGTTCAGTCGTTTATCTATGAGAAAGAAACTTCGTCTTTTGGAACGGTAGTTGGAACTTCATCAGTGAGTGCGATCGAAGTCAATCAAATGACTCCTGTTTCAGAAGAAGAGGAAACGGGAAGTTTTCAGAATTTTCTTTTAGCAGATCCTTATATTTTTCATTTATACCATTTTGAGTCTTCTACTTCTTTAGCACGTGAAGTAGTAGGTTTAATGAGTATTCACATCCAATATCAAGTAAGAGCTCCTCCTCTTTTTGTTTAATCTTTCTTAATTTCCTTTTTTTGTTTTTTTTATTTTCGATAGTTAACCACGAGCACAGATGTGCTTGCATGTGTAGGAGTACTTTATGGATACTTTAATTGCCAACCTGTCTCATCCACCCGTGTTATTTTTTTTCATGGGTATGATCGCTGTATGGGTTAAGTCTGATCTTGAAATTCCCGATTCAATTGGGAAGTTTTTTTCACTTTATTTATTATTTGATATTGGTCTAAAAGGAGGAGAGGAGCTTTTTCATTCCGGAATTACGACTGAAGTCACTCAGGTGATGATTGCCTGTGTTCTTCTTTCTTTCTTTGTCCCATTTCTTGTCTTTTTCATTCTTAGAAAATTTGTGAATTTGGAAAATGCAGGTGCGATTGCTGCTGCTTACGGGAGTATTAGTGCAGTAACCTTTGCTACAAGTGTATCTTTTCTGAATTCACTTTCTGAACCTTTTAGTGGTTTTATGGTTGCGGGGATGGCTTTAATGGAGTCTCCAGCAATTATTGCAGGTTTAATTCTTATTTCACTCTCTCTTCGAGATCGGACAAATGGAGAGAAAGTAAAATGGAAAAAAGTTTTTCATGAAGCTGCCTTTAATGGTTCAGTTTATCTCTTAATTGGATCACTGATTATTGGAATTTTAGGTGGAGCCGAAGGAGAAAGGGAACTTGAACCATTTGTGAATGGAATTTTTGCAGGAATGCTTTCTCTGTATATGCTGGATATGGGGTTAATGGCAGGATCTAGACTGAGTTCATTAAAAGAGTCGGCTCTTCCACTTGTAGGATTTGCGTTGATTTATCCGATTTTCGGATCAATTTTGGGAATGATTGCTGCTTCAATCATTGGACTCAATCCTGGAAATTCGCTTCTTTTGACTGTGCTTGCAGCGAGTGCATCTTATATTGCAGTTCCTGCTGCAATGAGAATTTCAGTTCCAAAAGCAAATATGAGTCTTCTTCTTCCAATGTCTCTTGGGGTAACCTTTACCTTTAATGTGACTATTGGGATTCCTTTGTATTATCAAGTAATTAAAATGATGAGTCATTCATAGTTCATTTGTAAAAATTAATAATAAAATGAAGGGCCTTAGAGAATTGAAACGCTTTAAGGCCTTTTTGTTTGATTAGGTTTTGACGGCTATTTACTTTTTAATTAACTAATTGATATTAAAAGAAAAGTTAAAATCAAGTTCAGAGTCTATTGGAAAACCAGTGTGTTCGTTCTTTCACAGAACTTTAATCTTCTGAGTAGAAATGACGATAAGGGGAGGTGGAAGGTTTTTCTGTATGACTGATGAAGTCTTAAAGAAATTTGGACGATATTTTTTGTTAGATCGCATAGCTCAAGGCGGTATGGCAGAGATTTATCGTGCTCGAATGATTGCTGAAGAAGGTGCAGGTAGAATTTTAGTTATTAAACGAATTCAGGCTGGCTATGGAGCAAATGCAGAATTTCTTCAAATGTTCAAATCAGAAACCAAAGTAATGTTAGGATTTAATCATCCGAGCATTGTTCAATTATACGATTTTGGGGAAGAAGATCAGCAGCCCTATATCTCGATGGAACTGGTTGATGGAAAAAATTTAAGACAGATTTTAAACAAGTTTGCTGAAAGTAAACAGTCGATGCCCATTGAGATGGCCGTTTCGATTATCGAAAGAGCGGCAGCAGGTTTGCATTACGCACATAGTTTTAAAGATAAAATTTCAGGTGAGCCGTTAAATATTATTCATAGGGATGTAAGTCCACAGAATATTCTCATATCCTATGATGGAAATGTAAAAGTCATTGATTTTGGTATCGCAAAAGCAAATACCAATGAGGAAGCCACTCGTGCAGGTGTGATTAAAGGAAAACCAAGCTATTTATCTCCTGAGCAAATTTCTGGAGAGTCTCTTGATGGTCGATCAGATATTTTTGCACTAGGAATCGTTCTTTGGGAGCTTTTAGTTGGAAGAAAACTTTTTTCAGCAGATCCTAAAAAGGGGGAAAACGAGTTTGCGGTTTTAAAACAAATTGAAAGTTGTACGACCCATGTAAAACCTCCTTCTACTTTAAATCATGACGTGCCAAAAGAACTTGACTATGTTGTACTGAAAGCCCTGGCAAAAGATAGAGACAAACGGTATCAAACAGCAGAAGAGTTTCAAAGAGCATTACACAAAGTTCTTTATTCAACTTTTGATGAATTTAATCCTGCAGATAACGGTTATGTCATTAAAAGTCTCTTTCAAGATGAAATCATAGAAGACCGTAAAAAATTACAGGAATTAAATAGAAAAGTGGAGCAGCTTTTAGCCAGTGATATTCCAGAAGCTCCAGAAATCGAACATACAGATTCCAGTCTCAATATTCGAAATCGAGACGATACCGATACGACAACAGTAATACAGAAAAGACGTCGTGAAGCTCCTAAGGACTTTGAAAAAGCGGAGGTTCAATCTGCACTAAAGGGAAAAAATGTTGAACTCAACATCGGTCCTGAAGTGCGAGATGTCGGATGGAATAGAGTTCATGATAAAAATGCGGCTCTTAAAAATAAAAAGCCTCAAATTCCAAGAAAAAGAATTTCCACTCCTCAAAAAAGAAAATCAGAAAAATCTCCTTTGTATCGTTTTGGTATGACCGCTTTATTGACGCTAGCTGCTGCAGTGTATGCACCTGATTTTGGGATTCGTATTCCTTTTGTGAGTGACTTCATTGACTCAGTAATTGCAACTAGTTCAAGAGAAACAGCATCTTCTCAGCAGACTCCTGTAGTGGATGAGTCTTCGTTAGTTGAAGATGTTGGATCAGTAGAAAGTGGAACGATTGTTTTAAAACTTAATGAAAAAACTTTTGTAAGAAATGTGACTTATAAAGTTGATGGAAAAGTTATTCCTTCTCAATCATTACAAATGAGAGTTCCGTTAGATAGGTCATTAAAATTAACTGCAGAAAGTGCAAATACACACCCTTTTGAAAGAGAGTTTGTAATTACTAGCTCTCAAGCTCAAAACAAAAAGGTCTGGCCTATGGATGTTGAGCTTGAACATATTCACTATGGCTTTTTAACTATTTATTCAACTCCAAGTGCAGACGCATATATTTTTCCATTAGATCAAGATTCAGGACAAAAAATCAAGTGGGTGGTTCAAACGCCTTTAGAAAATTTAAAGTTTCCTGTTGGGAAGTATGAAATTAAGTTAGTGAACTCCATTTTGGATATGGAAAAAGTAGTTACGATTCAAATGCGTGATCAGCGATCTGTGAAAGTAAAAGAACAGTTAGAATTAAAATAATCTATTTAGATTTCAAATTTATATCCAACACCATAGACCGAAATAATAAATTTATTAATTTCAGGTATTTTTTTTCGGATTGCTCTGATGTGAACGTCAATGGTTCGGTCATTCGCTTTTTTTGCCTGTTCTTGCCAAACTTCTTCTAAAATTCTTTCTCGAGAAACAACCTCTCCTGGATCAGAGGCGAGCATTTTTAAAATATCAAATTCCGTGAGAGTGAGTAGAATGGGTTTTCCTTTGAATTCAACGGTTCGAGAAGAGGGGGTGATTTTAAGATCCCCAGCTTGAATCACTTCACTTTTTCCTTCTTTTGCTTGACGAAGACGAGTGTGAATGCGTGCAACAAGTTCTTTATAGTCAAATGGCTTAGGAAGGTAATCATCTGCTCCATTTCCCAGACCTTGAGTAATATCGGTGACTGTATTTTTTGCAGAAAGAAAAATAATTGGAATGTGTTTAGTTCTTTCATCTTTTCTAATAAGACTGCATGTGTCATATCCGCTGAGAATAGGAAGCATGACATCAAGTAAAATAATGTCTGGTACGATCTTTCTGGCTAGTTCTATCCCAATGACCCCATTTTCTGCTGAGGTTACCTGATAATCTTTACCTAACATGGCTTCTAAAAAGCGCCGAGTATCAGGATTATCCTCTATGACGAGGACTCTAGATCTTTCCATTGGTCTACCTCAATTTCATGTTCTGAAAAAAAACGTATCGCGTCTTGCTTTAAGATATCATACGTTTTTTTTTGATGTTCAGCAGATTTTTCTGATTCATTATTTAAAATAAGTTTAAAAAGGAAATTCTGGATATTTTTTAAATAAGCTTCCATTTCTTCATTTTCTTTTTTGATTTCTTTTATTTTTTGTGGATTTCGATTAATAATCTTTCCTCTCAGAGTGCAGTACTCAACTTCTTTGAGTTTAACTTCTTCAAAAAACGTTTCGAAAGATTCTTTTATTTTTTCAAGAGCTTCACTCATACGATCCAACCTTCCTTAATTAAAAGTGTTTCTATTTTTTGCTCAATATTTTTTTGTCCTTCACTTATTTGAGCTGAAGGTTCAGGTTGAATTTGTTGATATATCTTTATCAGGTTTTCGATTTCTTTTATCTGTCTTTTTAGATTTGTATTTTTTTTTAAAAGCTCAACAGGATCAATGTTTCCCAGGCTTGCAAGTTTTTGTTTTTTTTCTGATATATTTTTTTCTAACCACTTTTCTCTAAATTTTAGCTTCTTTTCACGTTGATTATAAATAAAAATAGGGTCTTTTAATTTCTCAATAAGATCAACAATAGACTCGAACTCTCCTTGTTTTTGAAAAACAACACAAACTGAATCAGAGTAGGGAAGTGTATGGTTAATTTCATCAATCAAAGATTCTGGTGCATGGATCAATTGAGATAAGTCCACAATTAGTATTGGAGCTTTTGATTCCAAAATATTTTGTATTCCAGCGAGTAGAACATATTTGTCCTTGTCGTTTAACTTTTCTGTGACCGTCAAAACTTTAACGTCTTGTTCAGTACTGAGTTCTATTTTCATGTCACCTTATTTTACCTTTAATGAGTATGTTTTGAAAAGGTCCATTGGAATGATCAGAGAAACTCAGTTAATGTATAAACATGAATCGTCCATTTGAACCTCAGATTCAACTCAGTAATTTGAACTCTCAGACTGAATGCGTAATATTTAATCGAGTTCTTTCTGAAATTTGTCCATATTTGAACTTACCTACGATGTCCGTTCAACTGCTTCAAGCTTTTTCTAGTAGAGATGTTACTTCTGAACATCTTGCAGATACCTTTAAAAGAAACCCATATTACTTGGATTTTTTTAACCAAGTCATTCTATCTCTCTCCAATCGTGAAGAAATGCCGGTGCCAGAAGCAGGGGTAGTAATGCTTGGAATGCAAAACTCAAGAAATCATCTCATCGTTTCTCAAATGGTGAAAACAATAAGAGGGGAGTCGCCCCTTTTTGAGGAGAGTGGAAAATTAAATTTGGATGTAAAAGGACATCTTTCTTTCGCTCTTCAGTGTGAAGATTACCTCTCTGAAAAGCAGGATGAATATGTGAGTTTAGGTTTTAGTGCGGGTCTTTTTTATGATTTTTTAAGGGAAATCGTTAGATTTAAATTTAGTGATCTTAAAGATTTTGATACTTACCTGGATGCACACTTTCTACGAGCACTTCGATCGGCTAAAGTGGCCCGACTTCTTTCTCTTTCATTAAAAAATTTTTCATATAAAAAATATGCTTTTTCAGCAGGACTTCTTCAGAATGTAGGTGAAATTGCATTGAGTCTATTGAGCCCTGAGTATTTTAAACTTTCTCTTTCTTTTGCAGAACATAAAATTCCCCGTTCAATGAGAGTTGCTTTGGAATATAAGAGAGTGAAAACCTCACCACAAGTTGTAGCTGTTCCAATGCTTTTTAATTTCCCCCTTTTTAGAAAAATAGCTCAAAGTATATTCTATACAAGGGAGCCGTATCGACTTAAAAGTAAACATAAGGATGATTATGATCTTTCTATTGTTTTACATGTCGCAAATGAAGTAGCAGATTCATTTCAAATTCCAAATGATCCCAAAGATCCTATTTTACAAAAATATTTAGGGGCTGCCGTCTCTGATCATAGCTTGAATTCATCGACTTTGTTAAAGGTACTACAAGACTTAGGAAAGGATGGTTAAGCTGACTTTTTAAAGTGTTCACTGACAAAAGTTTCAGTGATTTCTTCCTCATACTGATTCCACTGTGGAAAAGATTCTACAAAGAGTTTAGCAAGGTCTGGGTCAAATTGCGTTCCAGCACATCGAATGATTTCTTCAAGTGCTTTTTCAGTATTGAGTCCGTTTCGATAAGGTCGACTGGTAGTCATTGCATCAAAAGTATCTACAATCAGAATAATTTTTGCAGGAGTGGGAATCTCTTTTTCACTTAAACAAAAAGGATATCCTTTTCCGTCAACTCTTTCATGATGGTAGAGAATGCCTGGAAGAAGTGATTTAAAAAATCCGATAGAATCGAAAGGACGAATCATTTCTGCACTCTGGACCGGGTGTTTTTTCATTACTTCGATTTCTTCACGTGAGAGTTTACCGGGTTTAAGGAGAATAGAATCTGGAATTCCGATTTTACCAATGTCATGAAAAAGCGCACTAAACTCTATAATCGTTTGTTGCTTTTCGTCGTATCCTGCTTCTTGAGCAAGAAGACGAGCATTTCTTCCAACTCGAAGACAGTGTCCGTATGTATAGGGGTCTTTTTCTCTTAGGGCGGTCAGGATTGATCGAGCAAACTGGTGTCCCCAGTCCGGCATATCCAAAAATGACATCCAAGTTCCCCCCTTCATCTAAAGATCTCTTTGGCTTTATCGACAATGCAGGGGAGTTCGAGAAGAGATTTAAATGACACTTCATTATATCATTATTGAGAATAAAGTTGAACTTTCTGATACACTTTTAAAAGTCATTTGATTTTAATAGGTTATTAACCACGCCACTTCAGAAAAACTGAAGTGGCGTGGTGGAGGAAAATGAAGAATTTATTCTAACTTATTGAAATTAAAGTTTTTTCGTCAAAAGCTTATCATCCAGTCAGGGGTTTTTTCTTCCGATCTGTATTTAGGATGAGAATTGTTTTTATTCTTTTATGTATTTTTTCGACTCTTCAACATGCACAGGCGAGACGAAGTGTAATTCCAGGGTCTCGTTACGAGTCTGCTCGAGCTGCAGCACTGGGGGGAGCTTACCTTCCTATTGTAGACAATGGAGTGGAAGCCCTTTTTTATCAGCCTGCAGCGATTAGTAAAACAGATGACTTTTTTGTAGAAGCACTCAACTTACAGATGTCTTTCAATAATCCTTATTTAAATAATGCAGGTGTGATTAATACGGGACAATTCTCACTCGAGAAGTTAAATCAAAAAACTTTTTCTGGTTTTTCAAATGCAGGGGTTCAATTAATGACCGGACTTGCGGTTCAAGGGTTTTCTTTTGGATTGCTTTATCGCACTGAACTTGGAGCTCAAAAGGTAGATGGGGTTCTCACTTACCGGAGTGAGTATCAGCTCATACCTGCAGTAGGTTTTTCTGTAAGACTTGCAAAGGGTATTGTTCGTTTGGGGTATTCATTACAACTCGTAAATGAATCAATAGGAGAAATTACTGAAACAGATCCAGATAACGCAAGTCTATCTTATAAAAATGGTCTAGCAGAGGGAGCTGGTCTTTCACATAATTTTGGTTTTGCATTAACCTTACCTCTTTCAGGGCTCCCTTCTTTAAATATCGTTGCGAGAGACATAGGAGGAACTTCGTTTTCTCTTCCAAACTTGGTAGGCGTGGCTAAAAACTCATCAGGACAGCCGAGCGCAGAAAAGATGACCGTTGATATAGGAATGGGACTTCATTATGTAGCCAAAGGAGGAGGGTTTTATAACCTCGCTTTGACATACCGAGATGCTTTATCTAAAGGAAGTGGGCATCTTCTTTCTAAAATTTCTTTTGGATTTGAATTAAATTTAATGAAGTTAGTTTCGGTTCGGCTTGGATTTGGAGAAGGGTATCCTTCTGGTGGATTTGGAATCATCACTCCACGGGGAGAAATTATGTTTACTTACGCAAATCAAGAAGTAGGATCAGGATTTCGAAATACAATGGAAACTCGATATTTTGCTCAGTATAGACTCAGTTTTTTTTAATAAAAGGAAAACACGACAATGAATTTAAAAATTGGATTCTATAGTGAAGTGCTCTCTTCAGAATGGATTTCTTCGTTAAAAGAAATTCTTTCCCAGTTTGGAAGTTTTGATTATCATGTCATTCAAAAAAATGAAAACCATTCTTTATTCCAATTTCATATCCTTTTTATAGATTCTGAAACTGAATTAAAGTCAGATGCATTTTATTCACTGGTTCAATCTCAGTCAGTGGGAGTGTTTCTTGTTACTCGAGAAACAGAAGCGGTTTCTCCATTATTAGTTTCTGGAAAAATACAGGGAATTCTCGTACATCCTTTTCGAAAGATTGAAGTTCTCTCAAAACTTTCTCTTTATCAACAAATGGTATCTTGGAATGAGGTTAGTTCACTCAATCGGTCTTTTTCATCTCTTGTTCAAAAATTAGGTGCGAATTTGGACTTAGCAGAAAGAATGCAGAAAGTTCGATTAAAAAAAAGGTTTCCTAAAGTAAAAGGATTTGAAGTACACAATCGATATCTTGCAGGACTTCGCGCAGGCGGAGATTATTTTGATTTGATTGAATCTAAAGATCAAAAGTCATTTTCAATTGTAATGACTGATTCTTCTAGTTATGGACTTTCAAGTACGATTCTTTCAATTATGATGAAGATTGCATTAAAATCAGGGTTGGATCCAAAAGAGCCACTGGGTGAAACACTGGTACATATTCAAGAAGAACTAGTTTCTACTTTAAGTGAGAAAGACGAGCTTTCTCTATTTCTAGGTGTTGTTGATCGTAGAGATCTTTCTCTTAAATATCTAAATCTTGGACAAACCAGTGCTTATTTAGCAAAAAAAGAGTTGGGCTTTAAATCCCTTGGAGTTCAAGGGGCAGCGCTTCGGTACCCTGTTTTGTCGCAACGTTTTGAGGAAGGTTGTGTACAGCTAGACCCAGAAGATCGATTAATTATTCTCTCAGATGGTTTTGCAGAAGGGATGGGAGCTCAAGCAGAGGTCATAAAGACAATGAATGAATTACGAAATTATGATCCTAAAAAATCAGTGAATGAGCTTGCGTATCAAGTTAAATCAAAACTAGAAGAAGGCGCGATGCCTAATCAAGACTGTAGTCTGCTAATGATGGACGTACACTCAAGAGTCCTTAGGCTTGCCAAGAGCTAAAAGCTTAAGCGAGGACGAGCGGTCCTTTAGTGGTGTTGAGGACCTTTTTGATCCACATTCTTATTTTTTTCATGCTTTCATTTAACAAACATTCCCTAGGAAAAGCAAGAGGTTCTTGAGTGAATTTATATGTAAATAGAGAATAGAACTCAGGTCGTCTTGGAGCCGAGTTCTGTTCTCTAAAAGTTTTTAAAAAAAGGAAGATCTACGTTTTTATAAATAAAATCAAAAGGTTAAGCTAATTCTATATAAATTCAAAAGCGCTTTCAAGGTCGTCTTGAAGATCGTTAAGGTCTTCAATTCCCACTGAGATCCGAATGAGTCCATCGCTGATTCCTAAGGCTTCTCTATTCTCTTTGGGAACACTGGCATGAGTCATAATTGCGGGATGTTCGATTAAGGATTCGACTCCACCTAAACTTTCCGCCAAGGTAAAAAGCTTTACGTTTTCTAAGAAGGTCCGAGATGCTTCAAGCCCTCCTTTGATCACAAAACTAATCATTCCACCAAAACCACTCATCTGTTTTTTAGCTAATGAGTGTTGTGGATGACTTTCTAAACCTGGATAAATGACTTTTTCTACTTTTGGGTGGTTCTCTAAAAATTGTGCAATTTGCATTGCATTTTCTTCGTGGCGTTGCATTCGGATATGAAGGGTTTTAAGGCCACGCATGACTAAAAAACAATCCCATGGACCAGGAACAGCACCCGCTGAGTTTTGAATAAATTTAACCGATTCATAAAAAGAAGTATCGTTTGTTACAACAATTCCTCCAACAACATCACTATGACCGTTCATGTATTTTGTTACGCTATGAACGACACCATCGGCACCTAGATCGAGGGGTTTTTGAAAATAAGAACTCATAAATGTATTATCGACAATGAGTTTGGCTTGATTTTCATGTGCTATCGTTGCAAGGGCTTCAATATCAACCAATTTTAACAGAGGGTTCGTTGGAGTTTCTGCCCAAAATAATCGAGTCTCTGGACGAACAGATGCTTTTACTTGTTCTAAATTAGTCATGTCGACAAACGTGAACTTAATTCCATGACGAGCAAGAACTTGGGTAAAAAGTCTGTAAGTGCCTCCATAAAGATCATCAATTGCTAGAACATGATCTCCCGCACTCAAGGTTTGGAGAACTGTTTGTGTTGCTGCAACTCCAGAGGCA
>CEUZ01034111.1_pt1 | contig 17924 bp, 14 predicted proteins | sample 361511 | NCBI WGS metagenome assembly CEUZ01 (sample SAMEA2622822, study PRJEB7988) | marine metagenome | biome: marine biome (ENVO:00000447); feature: surface water layer (ENVO:00002042); material: "saline water (ENVO:00002010), including plankton (ENVO:xxxxxxxx)" | depth 5 m
ATCATTTGGATTCTATCTATGATTGCTTCTTTTACACTTCGATATAGATCCTTTCCAATTATAGCGGGGCTCATAGGAAGTAGAATTCTATTTGGCTATGAATTATCAAAAGCAACCAAGATTATTTTTACAACAGTATTATCATGTATCTTAATTATTACACTTTTTCTAGGTGCACTTACAAATTTAAATTTTTTAAATAGAGGAAAATCAATTTTAGATACTGAAAAGACTCACGTGGAAAAACTTGCAATTAAAGGTCAAGCAGATATTAAAAATACCGGAAGACTAGGGTTTATAATTAATAACCTCCCATCTTTTCCTTTAAGAGTCTCTGCTAGAACATTAATGTCATTTTTAGCTCCTATACCGCCAGTTCAATTTTATCAATTTAGTTGGGGCAGTGGATCTAGTGATCTTCAAGCTCGAATTTTTAGAGATTTAGGAGGAATATATTGGTATATAATGATGCCTTTTTCCTTATTAGGCATATTTTATTTTTTAAAGAAAAAACAGTATTTTTTACCTCTATCTTTATTCATAGTAATATTAGCTATGGGAATTGGAGGATGGGTTGACGCGCGTATGAGATTAATGGCTATTGTTCCAATTTATATTCTTATCGCAACCGGATTGTCAGAAAATAAATTTGTGAATTTATTTTCTATTGGTTTCTACTCTGCGTTATTAATTTCATGGCTATCTTATGAAATCATATTTTAAAAATAACTTATAATAATTAGACAAAATAAAATGCAAATTCAAAATGAAAATTGATGGAAGAGAAGTAGAAAAAGTATTATGCAATAATTGTGAATCAAATGACCTAAAACAATTATGGATTAAAGATAACTTTTCTTATTGCCAATGCAATAAATGCAAATTGAATTTCATTTCACCGCGCCTTACACCAAGTGAGATAAATAAAATATATGAAGTTGGTTATGATAGTAAAAATTTACACAAACCACCTCCACACGATTTTTCACTTTATTCATTATTTTTTAAGACAATTGAAAAATATCGACTAAACAATCAATTGCTAGATGTTGGGTGTTTTAGGGGTGATATACTTTTTGGTGCGAAGCAAAAATCATGGGATGTGCATGGAATAGAAATATCAGAAAAAGCTGCTGAATATGGGAAAATAAATTATGATATTGATATAAACATAGGTTCATTATTTGATGCTAAATACGATTCTAACTTTTTCGATGTAATCTCAATGTTTGATGTAATAGAGCATTTATCTGATCCAAGTAGCTACCTTTATGAAATAAATAGAATTCTTAGACCTGGAGGTGTGCTATATGTTGATACACCAAATTTCAATAGTATCAATAGATATATTTTTAAAGAACAATGGTCAGTATTTTTTCCATGGCACTTATACTATTTCACACCAAATTCGTTAATAAATATTTGCCATAAAAATAGTCTAATTGTTAAAAAAGTTATTACAGAGGATTGGGGACCTATAAGTACAAATAACGTATACCATTCATTAAATTCGGGAAATAAAATTTCTAAAACACCATCTTCGAACTTTATGAAGTATATATTTAAATTTCGTTCAATAATAAAACCAATCTATAAATTGGTTAAGTCATTAATTAATATTCCATTAATAGTATTATCAAAGCTGAAAATAAATATAGGATCAAAAATTATATTAATTGCTGAAAAACAAAGTAAATAAACTCACAGTTTATGGCTAATAAAGACTCAATTATTAAGAATCTAGATGAAATGAAAATAATGTCTAGTAAGAATACTGTGATTTATTCAGCATTAACTGACTCATACGATAATATCCTTGACCCTAAAACACTTCCAAAGAATACAGACTATATTCTTTTTACTGATGATCCTACTAGGATCAATTCTAAAATTTGGAAAACAAAAAAAATAAATTTTTCTTATAGAGACCCAAGGCGGTTAGCAAAAATTTTTAAAATACTACCTCACTACTTTTTCCCAAATTATAAATATAGCATTTGGGTTGATTCAAATATAGAAATCATTAATGATTTAAATGATCTTATAAAAATTTCATTTGAAAATAATGATGAATTTATTGCATTCTTTCATCACCCTGATAGATCATGCATATATGATGAAGCAAAGAATATTATTAATCTTGGTTATAGCAGAAAAAAAATAGTTTTAGATCAAATTAATCATTACAAAAAATTAAACTATCCAAAAAATAATGGACTTATTGCAGGAAGATTTATTATTAGAAAACATAATAATAAAAAATGCATAGAATTAATGAAAAAGTGGTGGGAGGAAATTGATAATTATAGTATTAGAGACCAATTGTCATTTAATTTTTCATGCTGGAAGAAAGATATGAATTACTCAACTATAGATTTAAATCATTTTAATAATTCATATTTTGCTATACACCCTCACAAAAAATTAAAGTTCTACAATCAAAAAGGTTATTATAAAATAAGTTTCAATACAATTAAAGCCTCTCTATATCACTATATAACAAAAAATAGATTGTATTTAAAATATTTAAGAAAATATTATCTATATTTGAAATCTATTTTAAAAATGTAAATAAATAGATTTATTTATGAATCAAAAAAATTCAATTTGTCTTATTATTGTAAATTATAATTCAGATAACTTTGCTTTAGAATTAATAAAAAGTATTAAACCAAATACATTTAAACAGAATCTGAAAATAATAATTGTTGATAATTCAGAAAGAAAAGATAGCACAGAATTTTTTAACAAAATAAAGCATAGTAATGCTGTATGCATTAAAGCGCCTAAAAATCTAGGGTATTTTGGAGGAGCTAGACATGGATTCAACGAATACAAAAAGTTAAGCAATAATATACCTGAGTATTTAATTGTATGTAATTCAGATGTTTATTTCAAAAGTACAGAAATTTTCGAAAAGCTAATCAATTATAATTATAAATCGGATATAGGAGTAATTGCACCTTCAATAATCTCAACACAATTAAATGCTGATAAAAATCCAAAAATAATAAATAGGCCAACAAGCAAAACAATGCATTTTTACAAGGTTGTTTTTAGAAGTCGAATTTTTCAAAATATTTATATTATACTTCATTTTATCAAGTATAAATTATTGAATTTGTTAAAAAAATATGTTTCTAAACAAAATAATAGAAACAGTAAATCAATGAAAAAAATTTATGCACCCCATGGATCATTCATTATTTTTACTAAATTTTATTTTTTGAATGGAGGCAACCTAAAATATCCCTGTTTTCTATTTAATGAAGAAGTTTTTGTTGCTGAAACAGTTTTAAAATTGAACTTGAAAGTAATTTATGATAATCAATTAATTGTCTATGATAATGAACATGTATCAACCGGAATATTCAGATCAAAAATAATTGCAAATTATGTAGCAATCTCATCAAAATATGTTGCAGAGGAATACTTTTAATTAAAAATGATTAAAAAATCAATATTAAAATTTTTCTTTTATTCAATAAAAGAAAATGGATTTAAGTGGATTTTAAGACGTTCTTTTTACGAACTACAGCGCAGAATAAACTGGCATAATTATAAATTTAAATCAAGACATTGGAAAAAAAATGAAATTAATTATTGGGTAGAAAAAGAATTTCATAACCCCAGCTCCCTTTTTGAGCATTGGAGGGAAAATAGGCCCAATTTCTTTTTTGAAGTTAAGGACAAAGCAGATTATTTAAATGCTATGCAAAAAATAATCAATAAAGAAGACTTAGATGAAATTACTAAAAGGGCTGACTCTATATCAGATGGAAATTTTCAATATTTTTCATCTCAATTATATAATATAGGTTATCCACCTAATTGGTTCATTAATCCTAAAAAAAATATAAAAATTGATTCAACTTTACATTGGAATAATATACCTATGTATTCTGAATCAACTGGCGATTTAAAATATGTATGGGAAGTTGGAAGATTTACTTTTGTATATGATTTAGTAAGAGCTTATTGGATTACCGGAGATACTTCTTATGCAAAAGCCTTTTGGGAAATAATTGAAGACTTTTACGATAATAATCCACCAAATTATGGACCGCATTGGAAATGTGGTCAGGAAATCTCAATAAGATTGATGGCAATATGTTTTGGCTTGTATGCTTTTTACAATGACCCTGCCACCACACCTGATAGATTTAATAAATTAATTTCACTAATTGCAACTCAAGCTGACCGCGTTTCAAAGGATCATATATATTCACATTTACAATTTAATAATCACTCAATAAGTGAAGGTGTAGGTCTTTATATTACTGGTTTGCTTTTCCCTGAAATAAAAATTTCAAATAAAATTAGAATTATGGGTAAAAAAATATTAGAACTTGAATCTAAAAGATTGATTTTTAGTGATGGTTCCTTTGCTCAGAATTCCTCTAATTATCACAGGCTTATGTTAAGTGATTATATTTATGCTATTCGTCTTGCAGAAATAAATGGTGATAAATTTTCTAATGAATTAATAAATAAAATAAAAAATGCTCACCATTTTTTATTAAGGATTCTAGATAAAAAATCAGGTAAAGTTCCTAATTATGGAGGTAATGATGGTGCACTTATTTTGCCATTAAATTCCTGTGACTATCAAGATTATAGGCCAATTGTATCATCAATGCATTTTTTATTATATAAAGAAATTTTATTTAATAAGGGACCCTGGCATGAAGATTTAATTTGGTTTTTTGGTGCTAAATCTATTACTGGAAAAATTAAAAGTATTAATGATTATAAAATTGCTAATAATAAACCTTCTAGCTACTATACAATTAACTCTAATGATTCATGGTGTATGATAAGATGTGGAACTCATAAAACAAGGCCATCTCATGCGGACATGCTTCATCTTGATTTATGGAAAGACGGAATCAATATTGCATCAGACCCAGGTTCTTATCTTTATTATAAAAAGCCATGGAACTCTAGATTTATTTCAACATCGCTTCATAATACAATTTCTATAGATGAGTTTGACCAGATGGATAAGGGGCCACGTTTTATGTGGTTTAATTGGACAAAATCTAAAACAAGGCACAATATTGAAGATAATAAAAGCGGAATGAAATATTTTGAGGGAGAGCATTATGGATATTTACGTTTAAATGAGCCAATTTTGCATAAAAGAGCAGTATTTTTACCGCTTCCTGATACCTGGATAGTTATTGATGATTTGATTGGAAATGGAATATACAATTTCAAACTTCATTGGTTAACTCCAAAAAATTCATACCAAAGCTCAGATAGTTATAACACTTTTATTATTGATGAAGCAGAAAAACCATATGGATTAATAATAAAAAAAATAGGCCAAGTAAATAAAACTTTGAAATCTGAAGTTATTGAGGGCAGCATTAATGATGATTGCTATGGTTGGCACTCACCATATTATGGGATTAAAGAAAAGAAAAAATCTATATTGATTCAATTAAAAGATGCGCCTCCAATAAGACTAGTTTCAATTTTTACTAATAATCCTGAAAGGAATAAAATTATAGATAGCAAAGAATCTTTTTTAATTAAATCTCCGTACAATGAAATATCATTATTTTTTAATGAAATTGGTAATTCTAGCATTATTTCTAATTGTAAGATTATTAACAATAAATCAGAAAATCATTTTTCAATATAATAAATGAAAATCATTTATTTACACCAGTATTTTAAAACTCCTCAAATGAATGGAGGTACAAGATCATTTGAGTGGGCCAAAAGACTAGTTAAGTCTGGGCATGAAGTTCACATGATTACTACTCAACAGCACAAAAATAAAAAAAGATTTATTCAAAAAATTGAAGGAATAAATGTGCATTACTTTTTTGTTCCATATGATAATACGTATAGTAATTTCAAAAGAATAATTGCGTTCATTAAATATATAATATTTTCATCTATATACATTTTAAAAATTAATAGCGATCTAATTTTTGCAACTAGCACACCTCTTACAATAGCAATCCCAGCAGTTTTATATAAAAAAATAAAAAAAGTACCCATGGTTTTTGAAGTAAGAGATCTATGGCCAGAAATTCCTATAGCAATTGGGGCTCTAAAATCTAAAATAGCAATTTGGGTATCAAAAAAGCTAGAGCTGATGGCATACAATAACTCAGAATATATTGTGGCCCTTTCGCCAGGTATGAAAGATGGCATAATCAAAACGGGTATTAGTAGTAGCAAAATTATCACCATACCAAATTCATGCGATTTGGATTTATTTAATGTCTCAAAATCTTATGGTGAAATTTTTAGAAAAGATAATAAATGGATAAATGGTAAAAAAATTGTTTTATATGCAGGAACGCTTGGGTATATAAATGACCTATCTTATTTAGTTTATATTGCTAAAGAAATGCTTTTGATAAATAATCAAATTTTATTTTTAATTGTTGGCGAAGGTAAAGAAAAACAAAAGATATACGATCTTGCTTCAAAAGAAAAAGTTTTAAATAAAAATTTATATATCTTAAATCCATTAAATAAAAATGAGATTCCAAAATTATACTCAGCAGCAACTATCTGCGCATCATTATTTAAGCCCTATAAAGAAATGTGGAATAATTCAGCAAATAAGTTTTTTGATGCCCTAGCTTCAGGAAAACCAGTAATGATAAATTATGGAGGATGGCAATCAGAAATAATTAAAGAAAATGGCATAGGGGTAAGATTGCCAAATAACAATTTTTTGTTGTCAGCTAATATTCTTAATGATTTTTTATGTGATAATGAGAAATTAAAGAAAGCTTCTATGCAAGCGATTAATCTTGCAAAGATTAATTATAATCGAGATTTATTATATGTACGCTTTGAAGAAGTACTAAACAAGGCATTAAATTTATATAATGATAAAAAGAATATTTGATTTAATAGTTGGAATTGTAGTAACAACGCTACTCCTACCTTTGGGTTTAATAATTTTTATATTAATTAGAGTTTTTATGGGTTACCCTACAATTTTTAAACAAAAACGACCAGGGTATAAAGAAAAAATATTTACATTATATAAATTTAGAACAATGAATAATAAAAAAAATTCAAAAAATTTATTATTACCAGATGATAAAAGAACAACTGTATTGGGTAAAATCTTAAGAAAAACAAGCTTGGATGAGTTACCTAGTCTTATAAATTTGTTAAAAGGTGAAATGAGCTTGGTTGGACCACGCCCATTGTTACCGCAATATTTAAAATATTATTCAGATGAACAAAAAAGAAGACATAATGTTAGACCGGGTATAACTGGATGGGCTCAAATAAATGGAAGAAATGAATTAAATTGGAGTCAGAAATTTGATCTAGATATTTGGTATGTTGATAATCAATCATTTTATCTTGATTTAAAAATATTATTATTAACTATTATTAAGGTTTTGAGGTTTGAAGGAATAAATGCTAAAGGGAATAAACCTGTAAAAGAGTTTAAAGGAAACAATTAAGGTGAATTAAATGAAAAAATATGATGAAGTTATTGAGAAGCATTATAATAGTGTTGCTGAAGAATATGGAGATTCAAGCGCAAGTACAATGCTTGATGATAAAATACGTTCTATTGAAACAAAATCTATATGCAGTGTAATTGATAAAATAAATAATAAACATAATAGTACAATTAGCATTGCAGATATTGGATGTGGCAATGGTTACACTTTAAGCAAATTAATAAGTCTTTTTCCAAAAAATAACTTTTTCGGTGTTGAATACAATCAAAAATTAAAAGATATAGCTTCAGAAAGATTTGAAAATCAAAAAAATGTAAATATTGCTAAAGGAGATATTCGACTAGATAATTATTTTCATGATTTTTTACCAGATATTGTTGTTTGCCAAAGGGTATTAATTAATTTATTGGATACTTCTGATCAACAAAGTGCATTAAAAAATCTAATTAATATTGTTAATAGTGGGACCATACTTATATTTATTGAAGCATTTTCAAGTGGCCTGAATAATTTAAATATTGTTCGTAATGAACTTGGACTAGATCCAATCAAACCAAGCCATCATAATCTATATCTCTCAGATAGTTTTTTTAATGATAGTAATTTAAAGCAGGTTGATGATCCATTAAATCTGATACCTTATAATTTCTTATCTTCACACTACTTTATTTCTAGAGCTTTTTATCCTGGAATAATTGGCAATAGAAACTTTAAAAGAAATTCAGAAATTGCAAAATATTTTTCAGAGGCACTTCCACCAAATATTGGTGACTATTCACCTTTGAGATTTTCTTGTTTTGAAAAAAAATAAATTTAATTATAATTTTTTTTGATATGAAAAAGCAAATATTTTTATCACCTCCGCATATGTCTGATAAGGAAAAAGAACTTCTTGGCAATGCATTTGAATCAAATTGGATAGCACCTATAGGTCCCAGTATTGACCAATTTGAAAAAGAATTATCACACTATATTGGAGTAAAAGCGTCATGTGTTTTATCTTCAGGAACTGCAGCACTTCACCTTGCTCTAAAAATTTTAGGTGTTGGTAAAGGAGATATTGTATTATGTCCTTCCTTAACATTTGCTGCTAGCGCCAATGTTATTTTATACGAAGATGCTGTACCAATTTTTATTGATGTTGATCCGGTAAACTGGGTAATTGATATAAACCTACTTGAATTCGCAATGAAAAAATATTCACCTAAAGCCCTTATTGCAGTTGATTTATATGGGAATCCATGTAATTACAACGAAATAAATAGATTGTGTAAAAAATACGATGTTCTATTAATTGAAGATGCAGCCGAGTCACTTGGTTCTAGCTACAATGATAATAAATGTGGAAGTTTTGGAAAAATTGCCGCTTTATCTTTTAATGGCAATAAAATTATAACGACCTCAGGAGGAGGAGCGCTTGTTTCATCAAACGAAGATTATATAAAAAAAGCTAGATTTTTATCTACTCAAGCTCGAGAACCATTTTTACACTATGAACATAAAGAATTAGGTTATAACTATCGTATGAGTAATTTACTTGCTGCAGTAGGAATCGGGCAGCTTTCAAGAATTGATTATTTTATTAAAAAGAGAAGAGAAAACTTCAATTATTATTTCGAATCATTTTCTTCAATTGATTCAATAAATTTTATGGAGGAGTCATTAAGCTCAAACTCAAATCGCTGGTTAACTACATTAATTATTAATGAAGAAATGACAAACGTGAAAAGAGATAATATAATTAATTCTCTTATTAAAGAAAATATTGAATGTCGACCAGTTTGGAAGCCTATGCATATGCAGCCACTTTATATAAAATCAACCTATGTACATGGCAAAAAAGATATATCAAAAAATTTATTTGAAAATGGTTTATGTCTTCCATCTGGATCAAACCTAAACCGTGAAGATCAAAATAGAATTGTAGAGATAATACTTGATTGTTTAAATGAATAAGATTTTTTTATTATTTGTTTTTTCTATTTGCCTTGTATTTAGTCAAAATAACTTTAGTATTAGTCAAAAATTATTAAATAATCTATCAGATCAAGATTTTATTTTTGAAAAAGAGAATACATCAAGCTCTCATTTATTTAAAGCTTCATTTAATTCCTTTTTTATATTAAATAACGGTCATACAAACTTAGATAATAATGCAGAATTATTTATTAAAGGAAAATCTGCAAGTTTTTTCAGCGCTCGGTTAGAATATTATAATTCTTGGCTATCCTTTACTTTAGAACCATATACCATAAAACAAAATAATATTTTTACTACATACTCTGATCTACGAATGTATTCTCTAACTAATAATCAAAATAATATAGGCTATCTAAATAAGAAAGATACGGGTATTCGACAATCAAATATTTTAATTCACTATAAAGGATTTGGAATAAAATATGGCATTATGAGTCATTGGTGGGGTCCTGGATTTCATTCAGCCTTAACCTTAACCTCGAATGCGCCAAGCCAAGAATCTTATTCTATAGGAACATATAAAGATATACAAGCTGGCAAACTATCATATAGATTTAATATTCTTACTATGCCGTATAAAAACTATATGGGAGATCAAATTTATTTTTCAGGATTAAAAGCCAATTTATCTTATAATTCTAAATCTGCAATCACTACTTTCGGATTTCATCGAACTTATTTATCTGGAAATTTTGATAAATCTGAAATAGATAATAATTTATCAAGAAGATGGACTATTTTAGATGCTACTGGTTTAATTTTTGAACCATTATTTGGTCAAAGTAAGAAAGGATTAGAATATACTATCCCAGGAACTCCGGGATTTGATCAATGGGATCAACTATTATCAGCATTTATCAAAATAAAGTTCATCGATCAGAATTTGGAAATATATCTAGATTTAGCCAGCGATGATAATCGTGCCAATTTTATTGATTTAAGAGCACATTGGGATCATACTATTGGCTATCAATTAGGTATAAATAAAATATTTTACTATAAAAAGTATGAATTATTAACAGGCGCTGAATTCCTAACTACAAGAATTTCTAATACTTTAAACCCTAATTTTTATCGAGGAAATCCAAATTCTGATAGTTTTTACACAAAAAAAATGTATGATTATTTCAGTTATAAGGGTCGACGAATTGGTGCGCATTCAGGATCATCTTCAGACGACCTTATTTTTTTGTTAGGAATAAAAAATAACACCTCAACAATATTTATGACTTACAATAAAGAACGTCATGGAATTAAAAGCATGATTCATCCCGAGCTTAAGTTTGAATATTCTTTATCTTATCAACATAATATTCTTAATAATCATAAGTTTTTTATTACAATTGAATATGAAAAAATTAAAAATTTTGCATTTATTGAAAATAATTTATCTATAAGCAGGTTATTATTATTTGGATATTCATTATATTTATAATAAGCACTAATTCATAAATATGAGATTATAATTGAAATATAAATTTCTTATTCTAATAATATTATTAATTAATATTGCAACAAGCTCTAGTCAGTCAACTTTAATTAATCCAAAAAATCTACAAAGTAGAATACTAAATTATTATGATCAAAAATTAAATAAGAGCTCAAAATTTGATACAAATTCCTACTCTTTATCATTTGTTAAATCATTTTATTTAAATACTAATCTCCCCAATTTAGAGAATCAAAATGGATACTATTTTCCTAAGGGATACGGATCATATTCATCTTTTCGATTTGAATATAAATCAAAATATTTATTTTTATCTTTTGAGCCATTATTTTCTAATATTATAAGTTATCAAATAGAAGTTCCTGAAAAAAATAACCAATTTTCTGTACTTAATGACGCTCAGTCTTTAACCAGGCTATCTACTTTTCAGAATACCGGTTTCATCTTTCAGTATTCAGGTCTTTCTTTTGGTTTTGGGAATTGGAATAGTTGGTGGGGACCAGGTATACATAATAGTCTAGTTATGACCAATAATTCAGAAGGTTTTTATAATTATTTTATAGGAACATCAGATTATATTAAATTATTAGAAAACTTCTATATTAATGCTAGATATTCAGTAAGTAAGGAGTTTATTAATAGCTTAGGTCAAAATTATTTCCTTTCTGGCTTATTTCTAGAAATAAAATATAAAATATTTAATTTTGGATATAGTAAAAGCATTTTAAGTGGAGGTTATCCCGATTTATCATGGTCGCTTGAAGATGCTTTTTGGACATTATTTAATAATAATAATATTAAATATTGGGATACAATTGATGATTATTACTTTTCAGCTATATTTCCTGATGCCAATCTAGAGATTTTTCTTGAAATAGGAGTTCCTAATCGTTCATACGGCAATAATGAACAGGGTATTTATTCTAATCATGGGACAGCTAGTAATATTGGGTTTAGAAAGAAAAATATTTTAGGTTCAAAATCCCTACTAATTGGAGCTGAATATACAAGGTTAGTTCAAAGTATTTATTACAATATTATTCCATCCCCTAATTGGTACGATAACATAAAATATAACTATTCTTCCTTCAGGGGGCGCCGATGGACAGCACATTCAGGATCAGATAGCGATGATTTATTAATCTTTTTTGGATACATAGATCATAATAAAAGCTTGATCTACGGCGTTAATTATGAAAGGCATGGAGTAAATTTTCATTTTCCTCCAGAAGTGAAGCTTGAATCAAGGTGGTCTGCAAATTATACCCATCAAAAAATAATAATCTCACTTTATTATGAAAATGAGTATTTCGAACATTATGGCTTTGTAGATAATAATAAAAATGTTTGGAATGAAACTTTTGAACAAGGTTCCATTCAAAAAACAAAGACAATCTTGTTTTCATTGGGATTTAATATATAATTACAATTTGTAAAATAAATTTTTCATTATAACAATATAAACCTTTTACATTAATTATAATTATTTTGACATTAAGTCAATAATTACTAATATTGGGTATGAAATTATTTAAAATTATATTTATTGTTATAATTGGTGCAAATCAACTTTTACTTAGTCAAACCTATCAAGAACTTCAGCGATTACAAGATGAATATAAAAAAGCCCTAGAGAGGCAATCTCTTCAAAAACCGCCTGATATCTCTAATGCTGAAAATACCGCAAAAAGTATAGCTTTGCCTGATAAGCTAGTTTATTCAAGAAAGGATATCGAGTCTTTACTAGTTAATACTGAGAAATTATTAAAAAAATTAAAGTTTTATGAAGATTCAACCGAAATCATGCCATATATAGGTTATGATTTTTTTACACAAAGAGACACTATTCCTTTTTGGCAAAACCTACCTATATCAAAAAATTATACACTTGGGCCTGGAGATGAAGTTGTTATTGCTTTATGGGGTGAATCCAATGAATATAATTCTGAAATTATAAATCGTGATGGGCAGATCTTTATTGAAAAAATTGGAATTTTGAATTTAGGTGGCAAAACTTTAACTGAAGCTAAAAAATATTTAATTTCAAAATACTCTCGAGTGTATTCCACCTTATTAGGTCAAAATCCTAAATCATTTATTGATTTAACTCTCGGTGAATTAAAATCTATTAATATCCATTTTGTTGGTTTTGTTAATATACCCGGTGTTCATATGGTTCATCCATTTTCAAATGTTATTACAGGTCTAATTCAAGCTGGAGGTGTTAATACAAATGGAACACTAAGAGATATCCAAATAATTAGAAATAATAAAACAATTAATTCTACTGATATTTATGATTACATCATTAAAGGAAAATTTGTAGCAGATATAAGACTTATGGATCAAGATATAGTATATATTCCATCAAGAAAGTCAACTATCCCGATTACTGGACAAGTCTTAAAGCCTGGTTATTATGAATTGTTAGATAATGAATATTTAACTGACCTAATAAGCTTTTCTGGTGGATTGAATAGAAGGTCTTCGAAATCGATTTTTGTATATAAAAATAAAATAGCTAATAAAGATGGCTATATGATTGATTTTAATAAAATTTCTAATTTCATTATTTCTAATGGAGATAGCATATATGTTCCTAAAGAGCCAGACTTTAATTATTTTGTCAATTTACAAGGCCAAGTGAAAAATCCTGGGGAATATCCATATAATAAAAATTTACAAATAAAAGATTTATTAAATGCAACTATGTCCTCAGATGATCAAGACTTTTACCAAACAATGGATTTATCAAAGATATTAATACATCGAAAAAATCCAAATGGCAATAAACCATTAAAAATTATTACAGATATAAATCAAAATATTTCTTTAGAAAACGGAGATTATATTACTGTTCCAAAAAAGAATATTTTTCAACCTATTGAATCTGTAATAGTAACTGGCGAAATAGCCATACCGGGAGTTTATCCTGTTAATAATTTAACCAGCCTAGAAGATATTTTGTCATTTTCCGGCGGCTTTACAAATTTAGCATTAAAGGATGGAATCGAAATTTTTAGAGACTCATTAAAAATTGCCTGGGATGATAATTCATTTATATTAAAAAATGGTGATAGTCTTAATGTTTTAAAAAGAACAGGTTTAGTATTAGTTGATGGTGAGGTAAATGTACCTGGATACGTAAGCTACAAAAAAAATGACTCAGCAAAGAAATATATTAAAAGAGCAGGAGGATTCAGTTCTTTTGCTGAAAAGAAGAATGTTTATATTATTTATCCAAATGGGACTTCTATTCCAATTTCTGCATGGTCTTCTCCAAAGGTAAAAGAAGGTTCAATAATTATAGTTAATCAAAGAACAATTTCTGGAAAAGAAGATCTTTCAGGTTGGCAAGCATTTTCAATGGCCTCTAATCAAGCTGGAAATATTGTGGCTACACTATTATCCTTATCTTTAATTATCAACCAAAGAAATAATGGACAATAACGCTAATCCGCTTGGTCAAAAAATAAAACGTTATCGTCTAATAAATGATATTAGACAAGAAGATATGGCAGATAAAATGGGTGTATCTAGAGCTACTCTGATTAATTATGAAAAAGGGCATACTACAATAAATATTGATGTCCTTAATCGCTTAAAAAATCATTACCCAGACTTTGAATCAGATACAAATGAAAATCGTAAGCCAAAAATTATTGTAGATAACACAATAGATTTTAAAGTTCTTTTAAATGTTTTGATTGGCAAAAAAAACTATATTTTTTTAATTACAATATTTTTTATTCTGATTGGTACGGGATCTTCTTTTTTTTTAAAAAAGTATTATAATGCCGAAATTTCACTTTATCCGGCAAAAAATGATTTAACCCAGGGTCTTGGTCAATTTCAGTCTTTAGCAGCTAATTTGGGTATGAATTCAGCAAATAATGATCAAAATTTTAATATACCTGACGTTGTTAAGTCACGCCTTATTGCTAGTAAGGCTATAAATCAAAAGTGGAAAATCAAAAGTGGAAAATCAATAGATTTAATAAAATTGTGGAATTTAAATAAACTTTCCTGGTACAGCTCTTTATATAAAGATGATATCGATTCCCTAATTATTATTGAAAAAGCTATAAAAAGATTTAATAATCACGTTCAAGTATCTGAAGATAGAATTTCTGGATTGATTACAATATCTACTACTTTTCAAGACCCTATAATTGCAGCTAGCGTAGCAAATTTTATTGGGAATCAAGTAGAACTATACATTCAAAAAGAAAATTCTGCACAGTCAACTAAGGAAAAGCTATTTATTTCAGGGAGACTTTCAATTGTAAAAAAAGAGTTAGAAAATTCAGAGCTCGAATTAAAAGATTTTAAAGAAAGAAATCGTGGCTATGAAGATTCCCCAGAGCTTTTTATGATTTATTCTCAACTGTATAGGGAAGTAGAAGCAAAAAAAGAAGTATATTTGACTTTACAGCAACAGTTAGAACTTGCAAGAATAGAAGAGGTAAAACAGTCACCTATCCTCCACATCCTAGATCATGCTGTTCCTCCAATAAAAAAAAGCTTTCCAAACCGAGGGGTAATTCTAATTATTTCTGCCCTTCTGGGCTTTCTTTTTTCATCCTTAAGAACAATTTTTAGGTATTGATTAGTTGAAAAAAATTAGAATTTGTGTTATTGGCGTTGGAGATTGGGGAATAAACCATGTAAAAACCCTTTTTTCTCTTAATATTTCTGTTGGTTGCGTTGATAAAGATTCAAAACAATTACAAAAAATTAAATCACAATTTCCAAAAATTAATTGTTTTTCTTCTATCGAACAAAGCTTTGATGGAAATTATGATGGCTATATTGTTGCAACTCCAGCCATCACGCATACAAAGATTGCTAAGCTATTAATTTCAAATCATAAACCAGTACTAGTTGAAAAACCACTATCACTTACTGTTTCAGAATCCAAAGAAATAAAATCACATCTAATTAAGCATAATGGGAAGCTTATTGTTGGGCATTTACTATTATTCCATCCAGCTATTCAAAAAATTAAATCTATGATTAATAAAGGAAAAATTGGAAATATTCAATACATTTACAGCAATCGCCTAAACCTAGGCACTGTAAGAACGGAAGAAAATGTTTTTTGGAGCTTTGCCCCTCATGATATTTCACTTTTTCAATTTTTTTCAAATTCATACCCATCTGAGGTAGTGTCCAAGGGTGGTGCTTTTTTACAAAAAAATATTCATGATACAACTATTACCTATTTAAAATATCCAAATGGGATAAAAGGCCATATTTATGTAAGTTGGCTTCACCCATTCAAAGAGCATAGGTTGGTTGTTATTGGCTCGAAGGGAAGCCTTCATTTTGAGGATTCAGCTGATAATAAACCATTACTGTTTTATGAAAAAGATAATTCTGAAAAACAAGACACTCTTTCTCTAAAAAATAAAATGTCAAAAAAGATTGAATATGAAATATCGATGCCATTAGAAAATGAATTAAAATATTTTATAAGAATTATTAAAGGTGATCCTATAAAAGAGTCAAATATTGATGAAGGGATTGATGTTATAAGAATTCTAGAAATTGCGTCTAAATCATTAAACTCTAATAATTAAAAAAAACAATGAACAATAATAATTATTTTGTACACAAATCAGCTATCATTGATAAAAATGTAACTATAGGGGAAAATTCAAAGATTTGGCATTTTTCCCATATTCAATCAAATGTTAAAATAGGTGAAAATTGCTCTTTAGGTCAAAATGTTAGTGTTGCAAATAATGTTGTTATAGGAGATAATGTAAAAATACAAAACAATGTTTCAGTCTACGAAGGTGTAGAGCTTCAAGATTATGTTTTTTGTGGCCCTTCAATGGTATTTACTAATATACTAACCCCAAGGTCTGAATTCCCTCAAAATTCATCTGAAAAATACCAAAAAACTCTTGTTAAAAAATCAGCCTCAATAGGTGCTAACGCAACTATTTTATGTGGAATTACTATTGGTAAATATTCATTAATAGGAGCAGGAACCGTTGTTTTAAAAGATGTTCCAGATTTTGCATTGATTGTTGGTAATCCTGGAAAGCTTATTGGCTGGGTTAATGAGAAAGGAAATCAGCTAGAATTTACCGATGATGGTAAGAGCAGTTGCGGAAGATTTATACTTGATGGCACCAAGGTAACTATGTTGGTAAATAATTGAATATTGCCACTATTATTGGTGCTCGCCCTCAATTTATTAAAGCTGCACTAATTTCTGAAAAAATAAATACTATTGATTCATTATCTGAAATAATTATTCATACTGGTCAACATTTTGATATAAAAATGTCAAAAATTTTTTTTGATGAAATGAATATACCTCAACCAAATTATAATTTAAATATTAATCAGTTTAATTATAGTCAAATGATAGAGAGAATGGTTGAGAAAATTAATCCAATTCTAATTGAAGAAAAAATTCATGGGGTAATGGTTTATGGCGATACTAATTCAACTTTAGCAGGGAGCATATCTGCTAAGAAGCTTAATCTTCCAATTTTTCACGTGGAAGCTGGTCTAAGAAGTTTTAACAGGTCAATGTTTGAAGAAAATAATAGAATAATAACAGACCATTTATCATCTTTATTATTTTGTCCATCTGAAAATGCTGTAAAAAACTTGTCTAAAGAAAACCTAACAGATGGCGTAATTCTTTCAGGGGATGTGATGTATGATGTTTATTTAAAATTTAGTTCATTAATTGATAATTTGCACAGCGATATAAAAAAATCAAAATTTATTTTAACTACAATACATCGAAGAGAAAATATTAATTCTGCTGAAAAATTATCAACTATTTTCAGTAATTTAAATGAAATGAATGAAGAGCGAAAAATAATTATGCCTTTGCATCCTCATACTAAGCAGAAAATTGAAGAATATGGTATCCGAAGTGATGTCACCTTTACTGAGCCCTTAGGATATATATCGATGTTATCCCTTTTAAATAAATGTGAAATGGTAATTACTGATAGCGGCGGATTACAAAAAGAAGCTTATTTTGCAAAGAAGAAATGCCTTACAGT
>CEUZ01290679.1_pt1 | contig 17921 bp, 18 predicted proteins | sample 361511 | NCBI WGS metagenome assembly CEUZ01 (sample SAMEA2622822, study PRJEB7988) | marine metagenome | biome: marine biome (ENVO:00000447); feature: surface water layer (ENVO:00002042); material: "saline water (ENVO:00002010), including plankton (ENVO:xxxxxxxx)" | depth 5 m
ATCAACAGATTTATTATCATCAGATTTATTATCAACAGATTTATTATTACTATTTTGATCATAAATATTCTTAAAGTCCAAATCATCATCAACAACTTCATCCAAACTATCAGTAACATCTACTTCTTGTAATTGAGTTTGGTTAGGAAATAAATCTTCTTTTGCTTTTAATGGGACATTTATTTTTTTGATTTCTTCTCCTAAATTAATATTTTTTGCATTAACTAAAGATATTGTGTTATTTCCTTCTTCATATTCGTTGTCTGAAACCTCAAGACTATCATCACTTCCTTGATAATCACTCCCGGTATCACTCTCACTTGCATTATCAGAAATTTCTATAAGACTGTTGATAGTATTTTGAGATAAGTTCGAATCTCTATTTTCATTATTATTAAATTGTTCTAAATTTTCTTCAGGATATTCTTTTTTTATATTTTGTGGTATAAATTGCGCAGGACCATCCATTTTATGCATTTCTGGTTGATGATTTTGAATTAAATCAAATATTACAGATACTTTATTTTCAATTGATGATATTTTATTTCTAAAATATAAAAAAAGAAGAGTACAGCAAAGTACTGTAACTCCCAAACTAATCACTAAACCTCTAGAAAGAACCATTATTACTACTAAATCCTAAAATAAAAATACTAAATAAACGAGCATTATATTTTTTCCAAAATTTTCATTGCTGATTTTATAATATTGTCTGGATATCCTAATTCTTTTAAAACAGAAACTCCTCCTTTTATTGTTGAAATTCCATCAATTATGTTATATTTATAAATTGGAGTATCTATTTTAATATCAGTTTCCATAGATTTATTTTTAATATTCGGATGTTTATCAAATAATTTACAGAGTCTAATATAATGGGTTGTTAATAAAAATCTAACTTGTTTATGTTTTGATATATAATATAAATACGCATATGCACTACTAATAGCTTCATATGGATTTGTTCCGGAATATAATTCATCAAATATGCAAAAATGCCTTTGTTGTGGATTACTCTCAATACACGATAAAATATTTTTGCATCTTCTAGCTTCTGATTGAAATAAACTATCTCTAGAACAACTATCTGGTATATTTAAATAACAATGAATATAGTCAAAAGTTCCAGATTTGCCATTATCAAAAAATCCATAACCTATTTGTTGTGTTAATAATAAATTTATAATTGTAGCTTTAATAATAGTAGTTTTACCAGCTGCGTTTGGTCCAGTAATAATTATATTTTTATTAATATCAATATTATTTTTTATAGGGTTTTGGATTGCAGGGTGATACATTTTTTTAAGTTTAAAGCATAATTTATTTGAAAATTTACATGCATTTAATTTTTTACTAACTATATTTTTATTAATACCAATAATATTGTCTATATAACCATGAAATCCAAAAGAAAATTCTAAAATATTTTCTATTTCTGCCGAATCATGAAGTAAATAGAAATATTTCATTAATTTCCCTATATATGTAAGTTTCCCCAATTTTGCAGTATTTAATGGCATGCTTCGAATTGCATTATGAAAATCTTGCAATTTTTCTTTGTATATTAATAAGTTTTTGTTAAATTTTTTATAAGTATTATATTTATTACTTATTGATATAAAAAATTTCATTTTTTCTATAGTATAATCTAAATATGTATTTATAGTCTCAAATTGACTACATATATAATATGAATTTTTATAAAATCTATAACAACTTAAAATATTTTGATAAATATTATAAAGATACATTCCAATACAAAAAAGTATATAAATTTTTTGCCCCATAGAAACAGAACCAAAAGAAATTATTAATTTACCAATAGCATGATGTTTAAGATTTTCAATTAATATCTTATAGTAAGTGGGCCATGTTATTGGTAAATTCATGGCTTTTAAAACAGCAAATGGTATTAATAATATAAAAAAAGGGGCTATTAGTTGTATAACAGGAGAAGATATATTATAAAAACTAAGAATAGAAAGAAATGTAGATGATTCATTAAGCCATTTAATTTTATCCCATTCAATATATTGAAAAGTTTCAATAAAATTATTTTGACCACGAATTTCTCTCCAAGATGTCAACATATTTTCAATTATTTGTTTTTCAAATGGGAAATTATTTATTTGTGTATATAAATCTTGTGATTCTTTTAAAAATTTTTTATTGTTTGTATAATATTTGCTCCATAAAGATATTCCTGATGTACCTAATTCTGTTTTGGGTTGAAAAACATAATTATATATGGAATTATTAGAAGGATCAATAGTTTTTTCCAATTCTAAATCTGTCTTTAAATTTTCTAATATTTTAAATTTATGCTTTAAAAATTCTATAGGTAATTTAAAATTATTATAATCATTATACATTTTTAATCTACAAAGAAAAACAAAAAATGTATTAAGCGCAGGTTATGAATTATGAAATGAATTAAATTAATTATTAAATGAATTAAATAATTAAATAATTAAAATTTTAAATGATTTGTATAATCTGAAGGCATTTCGGCTATCTTTGTATCATAATATTCCTCAAATCTTTTTAATCTCATGGAATCGTGTTTTGTTTGGAAATTAATTGCAACACCTTTTCTCCCCCATCTACCTGAGCGTCCGATTCTATGCAAATATGTATGTTCACTTCTTGGTATATCAAAATTAATAACAATGCTAACTTGTTGTACATCAATACCTCTTGCAAATAAATCAGACGTAATTAAAACTCTACATCCTCCTGCTTGAAATTCTTTATGAGTTTTATTTCTTTCTTCATTTGTCATTCTACCGTGAATTTTTCTAACGGGAAATTGATCTTCTAACATAGCTTCTTGTAAATCATCAACTCTTCTAGTACTATTGCAATAAATAATTGCTTGAGATATTGATAAACTGGAAAATAAATCTTTGAGAGTTTCATATTTTTGAGCATCATTATCAAGATTAATATAATATTGTGCTATTCCTTGTAACGTAAGTTGTTCTGCTTTTACAAGAATTTTTATAGGATTTCTCAAAAATTTATTAGTTAAATCTTGAAGATCGTCGGGCATTGTGGCACTAAATAATCCAATTTGAATATTGTTGGGCATATATTGGAAAATTTTATACATTTGATCTTTAAACCCTGAAGATAACATTTCATCAGCTTCATCTATAACAAGAATTTTGAAAAATGAAGCATTTAATAATTTTCTTCTAAACATATCATGAACTCTTCCAGGCGTACCTACTACAACATGGGGGACTGTTTCAAGTAATTTTTGTTTATCAGATTCGACAGATGTTCCTCCAACCAATAATTGAGTTTTTATTTTCATAAAAATACCAATATTATCCAAAACAAGTTTTATTTGCTGGGCTAATTCGTGAGTAGGAGCTAAAATTAATGCATACGTTTTTGGTTTATTATTATTAAAATTATTATTGAATAAAATTTGAAGAATTCCTGTAACAAATGCACCTGTTTTTCCAGTTCCCGACTGAGCTTGGGCAATAAGATCTCTGGGTGGATTAAATCTTGTCATTGGATATAATACTTTTGCTTGGATTTTACTAGGTTTTTCAAACCCATATGCGTAAATACCTCTTAATAAACAAGAATTAATATCAAGTGTTTCATCATCCCAAGATTTTATTTCATAAAATTCTTGTTTAGTTTTATTATTTGAGTTTTTTTCATTTTTTTCATTTTTTTCATTTTTTTCATTTTTTTCATTTTTTTCATTAAAGTTAGATATATTTTTGCTTGTATCCATCTTATATTGTTAAATAGTGCTATTTTTAAGTTGCTTTCAATTTTATCTTAATTTAAAATTGATATAAAAAAATAAATATATGATTAAATAAATTATGAGTATTCTAGCAGATAGGCAATATACTCTTGAACATTTTAAAAATAGAGAGAAACAAGGCAATATTGCTGAATTAAATAATTCAATAATTCAAAAAATAAATTTACTTGCAAAAAGGGTAGGGGCTCCTAGTTATCAAAAAACTCCAGTATTTAAACGAAATAATTATGTAAAAAAAGACAAAAATATTTCAAACGAAGATTGGAATGCAATTAGAAATTTTAAACATACCGTTTTAAATAAAAATGAGAAAGGATTAGAAGCTAAAATAGATAAAATTCGTTCTTATCTAAACAAACTAACAGATTCTAATTATGATGAAATCTATGAATGTATTATAATAATTATAAAAGATATAATAAAAGATGATGCTACAACACTTGAAAAAATTGGAGAAAGTATATTTGAAATAGGTTCTTTAAATACATTTTGGTGTGCATTATATGCAAGATTATATAAGGATTTGATTGTAAATTATCCTATTATGCAAGAAATTTGCATGAGAAATTTTAATAGTTTTGAATCTTTATTTAATAATATTAATAGTGTAGATTCAAATGAAGATTATAATTTATTCTGCGAATATAATAAAGAAAATGAGAAAAGAAGAGCATTAAGTAATTTCTTTATTTATTGTACAAAAAATGAAATAATTAAAAAAAAGGATATGGAAAAAATAATTTTAAATTTTATTACAAAAATAAAAGAATTAGTTAAAAAAGAAAAAAAAATTAAAATAGTTGATGAGATAGTTCAAAATTTATGTATTATGCTTACTTCTGGTAAACAATTTATCGAAACATTGGACAAATATACTTATATAAAAAATTTTATAGAAGAATTTTCAGAAGTACATTTCAAAGAATATCCAAGTATTAATCAGAAAATAATTTTTAAATTTATGGATTTAAATGATGAATTAGACGATGAAGATGAAAGTGATTAATATTATAAAATAACTAAAATAGATTAATAATAATAATATAAAAATAATAATCAATATTATTATTATTAATAATGAGTAGGAAGAATTTATCATATTCACTAATAGAAAAAAAAAATGATTCAGTTGTTCCAATTACATATCAAGATTTATTAAAGCAAGTGGATGAAGATGCAGAAAAAGCAACACACTTAGATAATGAAGACACTAATTTTAATATGGATGAATATATTGCATTAGAAATAGATTATAATGAAAATTATAAAAAAAAAGAATTAGAACGAATCGCCGATTATTATGAAATATCAAAAAGGAAAAAAAGGAAACAAAAATTAATTGAAGATATAGTTATTTTTGAAAAAGACGAATCAAATAAAGAAATAACTGAGAGAAGAAAACTTTTATGGTATTATATGGAAGAAATAAATAATGATAACTACTTAAGTAAATTTTTAATATTAGATTAAAGTATATATGGTATTATCGAAAATAAATGATTCGGTTTCGTATACAGAGAGTAAAACTATTGATGAAGACGATAAAGGTCGGGATGTTAGTATGTATAAGATGCAATTATTTAAAATTAAAGTTATAATTGCTTTAGGTAATATAAAATATACTTATATTGATGAAAATATTTTATATACACCAGTATATTTAGTTATTAATGAAACAGATAAAATATATCAAATAGGCGTATATGAAATTAAAAGCGATGAATATGAAAATTTATTAGATGATGATAATGATTTGGATATAACACTTATAAATGGTCCTTTATTATATTCATTTGTAGATAAAGAATATATAGAAAAATGTATGTTAAATGAAAGTTTAGTTTCAGATGAAGATTCTGGAGATGAAACTACGGATGATGAACTTGAAGATTTGGATGATGATGATGATGAAAAGGCTAAAGAAGAAAAGAAATTGGAAGGAGAAAAATCGGAAGAAGAAAAATCAAAAGGAGAAAAAGATTCTGTATTAATTGAAATAGATATAAATACATACGAAGATGATGATGATTTTTTGCAATCGGGAGAAACTGAAAGAGAGGATAAAAAGGAACGCCAAAAATTTAAAAAACCTGAAGAAAGTGATTCGCAATGGATAGAAGAATTTATGAGAAATAATAATTATAATATAATAGATAATGATGGAGGTGGTGATTGTTTATTTTATACAATAAGAGATGCTTTTAAAAGTATAGGAATTAATGCTAGTGTAGAAAAATTAAGAAAACTATTGAGTTCTGAAATTAATAAAGATATTTTTCAGACATATAAAGAAAGGTTTGATATGTATGAAACGGAATTTAAAACTTTGAAAAGAGATATACCAAAAAAGAAGAAGAAAATAAAAGTAATAGCAAAGACATATAATAAATTAGCAAAAGAGGCTAAAGCAGAAAAGGATCGGTCTAAACAAAAAATAAAAATAAAAGAAGCGAGGAAACTAAAATCTGAACATAAAGGTGAGAAAGAAAACTTAAATACCATGACAAAAGAACTTAAAAATGTTATACAAGCGCGAGGAGATTGGACTTGGATGTCGGATATAAAAACGATTTCAGATCTTAAATCTAAAATGGAAACATGTGATTTCTGGGCTGATGGATGGGCAATATCTACATTGGAAATGATTTTAAATACGAAAATAATAATATTATCAAGTGAACATTATAGAAAAGGTAATTATAAACAAGTATTAAATTGTGGCGAGGTTGTTCCAAAAAAAATAGAAGACAAAGGTTATTTTAAACCAAAATATTTTGTTATAGTTGAACATACAGGAGAGCATTATAAATTAATAACATACAAAGAGAATCATATTTATAGATTTCATCAGATACCTTGGGGGATTAGAGCTTTGATTGTAGACACATGTATGAAACATAAAACAGCCAAAACATTATATAATTATATACCTAAATTTGCAAAATTAATTAATCAAACAATTGATGTACCTATAGGTGAAAAAGAAGACTCTATTAAAGATAAAATACAAGATAAAATACAAGATAAAACTTCTGGTACATCGAAAACAGAGGAAGAATCAGAAGAAAAAATAGAAGTAACTCCATCTCCGTCGATTGATGATAAAGATTTGTTTGATGATAATATGGTATTTGTTTTTTATTCAAAATCGGCCGATAAACCTCCTGGTAAAGGAACGGGCGAAAAAATACCTGCAGATAAACTTTTAGAATTTAGTGAATTGGCAAAAATTAAAAATTGGAGAAGAATTCTATCAAATTTTTATACAAAACCAAAAGAAAAAGAAAAAGTACAACCTTTATTTAAATTAGATGGATTAAAATGGGCTTCTGTTGAACATTATTTTCATGGAAATAAATTTAAGAAAAATAATCGTGATTATTATAAATTATTTTCAATAAATTCAGGTTCCCAAATAATGGATGATCCAAAAAAAGCATTAGGCGCGGGAGGTAAAACAGGAAGAGTTGGTGGGAAAAAATTTAGACCAAGAAGCATTGTTATTGATGAAGATTTTTATGATGGTAATAATAGAGAAAATGTAATGGAAAGAGCTCAACAAGCAAAATATGAACAAGATGAATTATCTAAGAAAGTATTATTAGCAACTAAAAATGCGAAATTAATACATTATGTTGCATCGAGAAAACCAAAAGATCAACGTCCTCCTCCTGTTGTATTTTACGATACTATGAGAATCCGAAATAAACTTAAAAAGCTAGATAAATAAATAATCTTAAAACAATATCATTAAAAAACAATATCATATTATGTTATATAAATATAATATGAGATTTTCAAAAAAAAGTAAACAATTCATAAAATATTTTTTTGAACATTTTGAAAAATTAAATATAAAAAAAGACAAGCAAACACAACATAAAACAGATCAAATTTTTTTATCTATATATAATGATATTAAAAATTGTCAAAATTATGTAAATATATTGGAAAGACGACATTTTATTCAAGGAAAAATAACTAGAATCAATAAAATTTCAGAAATACCAAAAACAAATTTATTACATACACGATTTATGCCATCAGAAATAAAAAAATATATTGAAAAACAAACTTTGGGATACTTTAAATTTGATATAATGATATTAAATATAAAAACTACATTTGTATTTTTAGTATTTGATATTAAACAAATGAAGAAAAAGATGAATGAAATTGAAAAAAAAATTAAGAAGGCAATAAAAATAATTAGATTTTGCAGTTATTATATGAAAAAAGATTTCATGTCTCAATTATTTATATATTTATTTTTGACACCAATAAATAAAGAAATGCCAAAAAGCCAACTTACAGTATTGGGAGAAAAACATTGTAATTCAGCAGTAACATTTGCTTGTCAAGAAAAAGGAGAAATACTTATTTTTAGGGAAGAAGAATGGGAAAAAGTGTTAATACATGAAACAATGCATGCAATGTGTTTAGATTTTTCAGGTATGGACTATTTGAATTTAAAAAATAAAATGAAAAATATATTTAAAATAAAAAGTGATTTTGAGATTAGTGAATCATATACGGAATCTTGGGCGACAATACTAAATTGTTGTTTTATTAGTTATAATTTAATAGAAAATGAAAAGTATAAAAAGAAAAATAATAAAACTAAAGAAGCAATAGAATCTGAAGATAATGAAACAGAAGAAACTGAATCTGAAGAAGAAAAATTTATATTATATACTGAATGTTGTTTACAATTTGAAAGATTTTTTTCATTATTTCAATGCATTAAAATATTAAATCATATGGGATTACGTTATACAAATTTATATAAAAATAATGATATAAGTAAAGTACTAAGATGTTTACTTTATAAAGAAAATACGGATGTGTTAAGCTATTATATAATTAAAGCTATTATACTATATAATTATGAATATTTTTTGTTATGGTGTAAAAAAAATAATTTAAACACGATAGCATTTGATAAAAATCCCAATACTTTAAAAAAAATAGGTTTATTTATTAAAAATAAATATAAAAATGAAAAATTTTTAAAAGATATTCATATAATGGAAACAATATATAATGATATTATTGGAACAACTTTAAATCCAGATAAAAAAGATATTTTGGCAACAAGTAGAATGACCATATCTGAACTTGGTAATTAAAATTGAAAATAAATTTTATAATTAAATTATTAATATTAACATATTATAATAATTATATTAACATATTATAATAATTACCAAACCAACATGGGGGTTAAATTGTTATCAACACTACTGAAATCATTTTGTCCAAGGGCAATTAAAAATATACATTTATCTCAACTATCTGGAAAAAAAATATGTATAGATACTAGTATATATCTTTATAGATTTAAAGCACAAGAATGTTTACTTGAAAAATTTTATCTTATGTGCTCATTATTCAAATATTATAATATCATACCTATTTTTATTTTTGATGGAAAACCTCCTCCAGAAAAATACAACGAAATAATAAATCGACGCATTAAAAGAGAGCAAAATAAATTAGAATATAATAAATTGTTAGAACAATTTGGCAATAATATTACTCAAAAACAAGAAAAAATATTAAAAAGAATGAAAAGAAATTTTACACATATTACAAGAAATGATATATTAAATGTTAAAGATTTATTAGATGGTTATGGTATTAAATATATTGATGCAAAAGGAGAAGCGGATATCTTATGTGCAAGCCTAGTTTTAAAAAAAAAGGTATCAGCTGTCTTAACAGAAGATATGGACTTATTTGTATATGGTTGTCCCCATGTTTTACGCTATTTAAGTTTATCTAATCATAATTGTTTGGAATATGATTTAAATAGTATACTAAAAACCCTTTCAATTAATTTATCAAATTTTCAATACATATGTATATTAGCAGGAACAGATTACAATATAAGTAAAAAAAATATATTTTATTATTTTAACCTATATAAAAAATTTATAAAAGAAGATATAAAAAACTTAAACTTTATTAACTGGGTAATATCTAATGAAAATATAAAAAAGAGCACCATTGAACAAATTGAAAAAATTTTAAATATATATAAAAAAGTGATTGATGAATTAAATAACTATAAATATTTTCCAATAAGATATGGAATTATAGATAAAAAGAAATTATATAATATATTAAAGCAAGAAAGATTTGTATTTTTATAAAATACATTTAAAATTAAAAAATATTTTATTTGATTAAATTAATCAAATGAAATTAAATATATTAAGTTGGAATACAAACTATATCCATGATAATTGGTTTAAACGAATTAAAAATATCAATAAAGAAATAAAAAGATCACAAAAAAAATATCATATTATTGCATTACAAGAAGCTATATTGCCTTTTTCAGATGCAATTCATGATATATATAATTTTTTAAAGCAAAATCCAAATATTAGTTATTTTCCAAGTGCAGAATTTTTTATAGAAAAGAATTTCATATATGAATTTATTAAAAATAATTTTCCAAAATACAAATTATTAATAATAAAAATTTTCGAATTTTGTATGAATAAAATTCTATATTTATGTTGTTTTTTTTATTCAAAATATGGAGAATTTTTTAAAAGCATTTATTTCAAATATCCATATATATGTATTGGATTTATAATATTATGCCCTATAATATTTATCGTAGTATGGTTTTTTTTTGGAATGTTGACAATACTTAATAAGAAGATTAAGGGGACAATTCAAACAAAATATGTTGGTCGTATGATACAATATACAGAATTTACATTTAATCAAAAAAAAATACTTTTTGTAAATATTCATTTATTACATCCAAAAGCTAAAGAAAGATTATTACAAATTAAAAATATTCATAATTTTATAAAAAATAAAAAAAAGGATATATTTATTTTAGCTGGCGATTTTAATTCAACCCCTAATTCAAATGTATATAAGTTTTTAAAAAAAAAAAACTATAAAAGTGTAATAAAAGAATTTTGCGGAAAAGAACATAATACATTTCCCGCTAAAAATCCTGATAGATGTATAGATTATATATGGATTAAGGGTAGTGATTACAAAATTATACGCGCAAAAACTTTTGGTAATTATGAAGCCACAGATCATAAGGGAATAAAAGTTACTATTGATATTAGTTAAAATCATAATATTTGATAAAAATTATGATTTTATTATGATTTTATTATGATTTTATTGTGATTTTATTATGATTTTATTGTGATTTAAGCACTAGCTGGAAGAGCCTTGCCAGCCTTAGCAAAATGCGGACTCATATAACGCTGAAGATTGAAATATGTCAACTCATCGCTCTTCTTCAGCTTAAGAAGCTTACGAAGCGCTGCGTCAGCAAGGATGCGGCGACCATTTGAAGGATCCTGAAGCTTATGAGCACGGATATATGTATTAATCTCACGGGTTACTTCAGTACGCGCCATCTCGGTTCCCTTAGGCTTGTTAAGGAAGGAAGCAAGCTCAGTACTAATCTTTGTCGGCTTTACAAATCCGCTAGGGGCGCGATTACCAGTCTTACGCTTCTTACGACTAGCTTTATGAGCCTGTTTAAGTTCGCGATCAGCACGCTTAGAAAGAACACGCACCTGTGAAGTTACGCTAGTAAGCTGTGAGCGAAGAGCAGTAAGCTGTGCTAACAAAGCAGTAAACTGATCTCCAAGGGTAGGAGGTGCAGGAGGTGTAGTCTCAGCAGCTGCAGGAGCATCTACCTTCTTAGATTTGGTGGTCTTAGAGACCTTGGTGGCCTTAGTGGCCTTAGTTTTCTTAGACGTTTTCTTTACCATCTTTATAAACATAATAGATGCCATTCTTTTAAGTCCTTTATACCATATATATTATTTTGCACGATAACTGCTGTAAATTAATATTTTAATTCTGTTGATTGGGTATAAATGATTCATACAACCATGGTAAGGAAGCTGCGGCATTATTATTTACTATTGTAAGAGCGCCTAGTACATAATAAATGCCTAAAGAAATATAATCAGCATTTTCTCCTTTGGTAATAAATATTTCAATTAAATCCAAAACTTTTTTTTGCAATACTTCAAAACATTTATGTTGTAGAATATTAATGCTATAACCAAAAAAAGGATTGCCATGCTCTGGATTAATTTTTCTTTTAATAATATTGCTTATTTGAGCTCTATATTCCCAAATATCTAATATTTCTCTTAAATAACGTATTAATCTTTGTCTATCCAATGTTAAAAACCAATTTGGATCTGTTACAAATCCGTATTCGTCTATTTTTTGAAATATATTAAGTGTGCGTAATTCAAACTGTTTTTTTTGCGATAATTTATCTATAGAATTATCTAGTTCGATATTAACTTTTTTTTTAAATATTTTTGATATTCGTATAATTTCTTTTACATCTTCCAGTATATGTTTTGAAAGTTTATTTCTATTATATGGATTTTGCACTTGTTTTTCTATTTTCATAAAATTATATAAAGAACAAATATCTGCTCCGTAAATGAAATTATCATTATCTTTCCAACTAAAAAATTGTTCTTTCGGTATGTCTGTCAATTTATCCAATGTATAAAAATCTGTTTCATTTGTACAATCTCTATTAAATATGGCTGGACCTCTTAATTTATCAATACGTCTTTGCAGCCATCCTCTATAATTTTTTTGTATTGTTGTGATATAAAATGAATAAAATAGATAATTATATAATAAAGTTATTAATTGGTTTTTATTACCACTTACTTTTTGTTTATAATATCTACATATACTTCTCAATTGAGAAACATTATAATTAATGTTTAATAAATTTTTAAATTCATATATTTGGGGTATTTTAAAATTTTCATATGTTATTTTCTTTCTTTTTGGAAATAATTGGATTTTTTTACGTTTATATAAATCCTGTGTTAAAAATGATTTTGGGCTTTTGGATCTTTTATGTTTAGATTTTTTATGTATTATTAAATTTATATCCATATTTACTTATACATTATAATTATTATTTAATTATTTTTAATAATAGTATTATTGTTCGTTTGTCAAAAACTTAAAAAGGTTCATTTGAAAATTGATTTAAAAAATATATGAATATTATTAACTATAAAATGGCAAGTACACAGTCTCTTATTGTAAAAGCAAAAGCATTTGCACCTGATAAGGTTACATATGACGAACCTCAAACTAATAAACGTGGCGGAAAGTCTGTTAATCTACGACTTAATGGACAGCCAATTGTTCTTCAAATCCCGCTAATGCTTACTTGGGGTATTAATGAATGGGTTGATGAGCAAAATGGTTCTGTAAAATATGACATGTCTCTTCAGTTTGATCCGGATAAGAGTTCCTCACAGGCTTCTTTTCTTGAAAAAATGAAAGCATTTCAAGAAAAGGCTATTGAGGATGCTGTTAAAAATTCAAAGAAATGGTTCGGAAAATCTACACCGCGGCAAGTAGTAGAAGCTCTTATGTATCCTATGCTTAAGTATCGGAAGTATAAGGATGGACCTAATGCTGGAGAACCTGATCTGGATAGTAATCCTACTATGAAACTGAAAATTCCATATTGGGAAAGTCGGTATAATGTAGAAATTTATGACATGCAGCGCGAAGCCCTCTATCTCCCCCCTAAGTGGGGTTGTGGAAATGAGGGAAATAAGGCGCCAGGAGCTAATTCCGATTCTACTCCTAGGGATTTCGTTCCTAAAGCTTCAACTGTAAAGGGACTTATTCGATGCAATGGTCTATGGTTTGCAGGAGGCAAATGTGGTATTACTTGGCAGCTTGTTCAACTCAATGTACGTCCACCAGCACGTCTTGTTGGCAGTGGAAAATGTTATGTTATGGATGATAGCGACGACGAGGACGTGGACTTTCTAAATGAGGAAAAGGTAGATACAACTTCTTTCACGCCAGATGAAAATACCGGCAATCCAACAGATGGCGAGGATGAGGAGGACGAGGACGAGGAGGAAGAAGAGCAGGAAGCAAAACCTCCTACTCCCAAGAAGAAGAAGAAGAAGAAGGTTGTTCGGCGTAAGAAAAAGTCTACTAGTTAATTATCCTTATGATTTAATATACATTGATTTAATATAAAATTGATATAATTTAATATTAAATTTATTTTTTAATAATATATAAAATGGGAAATGTAATATGTACATTTTTTACCACGTATATATGGAATTTCTTTGTAAATAATAATACAAATGAAAAAAAACCCTTGAATGATAAACATATGTGGGGTCAATTCGTAATTATTGATAACGATGATATTAATTATAAATTTTCTTAACACAAAATACTATTCCAAATATATTTCTATAATAACATCACCTCTCCCTGAATTAGCAAATATATCTTCCTCATTAATTTTTAAAATACCTTCTCCAATAATTTTAATTATTTGCTTTTCTTGTGTTATTTTTAATTTTTTTGATTCTATTTTAAATAATTTCTCTCCAAATTTTATTTCATGAAACTTTTGTTTGAAGATTTTTTCAATAGATATCTTTTCTAATATATAAATATTATTTTGATGATCAATCCACATATTTTTTTTCAATTCTGGTTCGCATTTTATTATCAAATCCTTATCTTGGAGAGAAAAATGAATTTCATGATGCCATAACGGAATATAAAACTCTTTTTCTTCCATTTCTAATTTAAATATTTGATCATTACACAAATTATTTTCGGTAGGATTTAAAATTATTATTATATCATTTGCCATTTTTTTTTGTAATTTTTTTTTAAATTTTTGTAATAAATCCTCATTAATCTCCAAAATATTATTGAATTTATATATAAAATCAAATACTTGCTTTGCTTTGTTTTTACTTAACTTGTCAAATATATCTATAGATATATTTTGGCAATCTTTTAGTATTCCATCCAAACTTGTATCAATAAATATGTTTTCCAAATTAGAATCTGGAGAGAAAAATTTAATACATAGTTTTATTAGATCTATATATTTAATATCTTCATCTATTTTTATTCTATTTTTTTCATCTGTTAAATAATCATATGCTTCTTTCACTTCTTTAAATTTTTCCCCATTGTCTTCTGGATTTTTATCTGGATGATATTTTAAAGCTTGGCGAAAATAAGCTTGTTTAACTTCCTTTGTTAAGTGTTTTCTATTTATTTTTAAAATATCACATGCTTTTTTATAATTCATGTATAACTATACATAAATAAAATATAAAACTCTCTAAATGGTATATAGGTCTATAATTATTATTATATAACTTCAAAAACTTATAGAGTTTTATTACTATTTTATCTGTTTTTTCTGCATCAATATTAAAATCTTCTATTAGCGTTTTTAAAATATAATTCAAGCATGCATAAATATTTAAATTATAAATAAAAATTTCATATAATATATCACGTAATTGTAAGAAATTTATGTTATTATAATTTTTTATTAATACTAATATTTTATCACATATATTTTTATTTATATTAGACAAATTTTTGACTTTAGATTGAATGTCTTTGATATTTACTATTTCGTTAACATTTTGTATTTTTGATATTAAAGTTTTACTTGTTGCTTTATTATAGTCACCTTTTGTTGGTCGCCTTAAAGGTATTATTTGACATCTATTTAAAATACTTCTTGGTATAAAACTTATTTGCTCGGTTATTAATATATAAAAAATTTTAAGATTCTTATGTTGTAATGTTTGCATATAACTATAAAATATTTCTAGTAATTCACTATGAATATGGTGAAAATTCTTGCATATTATTATTCCAGTCCTATTTGTTCGAGTAGATAAAATATTCAATATATGATAATATATATCATTAAATAACATTTTAGAATGACATCCTAGTAAAGACATATCAATTTCAAAGTGAATATCACTTACATTAAATATATATTGTTTTTTACTATTATAATTAAATGTTATTTTTCTTTCAAAACGTAAATTTGATCCACTGTATTTTTTAATATAATTTAATGCCTGTGTATATTTCCCTGTACCCGAAGGACCATAAAATATTAAATTGTTTTGTTTTTTAATATCATCATTTAATATATTAAATAAAGGCTTCATATTATTATGTAAATTAAATTTTGAACATTTCGTTATATATTCTTGAAATGTTGATGAAAAATATTTCATAATTATAATATTATTTAATTATTTTTTTTTACTTAAATAGTAATATAAAGTAATATTTAAAACATTTTATGAATATTATGATTGATAATAAAATTAGTAATATTCTATCTTTATTAGATGCAAAAAAATCTACACATCCTAACTTATCTTCGGTATGGAAATATTATATAATCAATAAATTAGAGCAATTTAATAAAGAACTAGATAATGGTTTACATATTTTTAATACTATTGAGCAAAATTCAAATAATGATATTGATATACAAGCTGTGTATTTTTTATATTTATTATTACGTGTATAGGTAATTAACTTAAATATAACAGAGTTGTATATATATAATGTTTTTATCTATTGGAACATGTAATTTTGATCCACATCATATTATAATAAGTGAAAGAACCAAAAATAATATTATGATAGGTAGCGATTTTCATAGAATTATTTTTAGTGATGAGTTAATAGCTACAAACGGATTATTTATAAATTTTACTTTAAATAACATTTTTATTGAAAAATATTTTAATAAAATCAAATGCATATTTTTACAATCTACTGCAAATAATAGTGTTATATCTAGTATTAAATCAATTGAAAAAATGATATTAAATAAATTTAAAAATATTCAAAATAAAAATATTTCTTGTCGAATACAAGAACAATTGCAAAACGGGTATATTAAATTATATGGTAATGAAAATACTAAATTAGGTAAATATAGTAATATAAATTTTTTATTAAAAATTTCTGGCATTTGGGTATCAAATCAAACAAATGAATTTGGATTAACATTTAGATTTTTTATCATTAACAATCCGTTTTAAGAAATTCAAGTATTATATATAATTGACTAATTGCTAAGCTTGATAATATTGCCGCTAATATAAATCCAGGCAAAATCAACGGATTTTTTGAACTGTCTCTATTTAAAATTAAATTCGTTACTTGATTTCTCCATGTAAAAATTTGAAACATTAGCATAACTGCAGCTGAAATATTAAATTTATTAAACATTGGTGGTAAGGTTTCTGTATTTAATAAATAATCGGCATGAGAAGACATCAAATATATTAAAAAACCTAGTTGTACTAATATCAATAATGCTGGAGTACCTTTTGTTATTATATAAATTATTAAATTATAGCATTTTTGCAATGCCCCCATAAAACCCGGTGATGTTTTTTTTAAATGTTTAACGCCAGCAATTAATACTAAAAATAACGACACTATCATTGCAAGTGACATTAAACCATAACATAAAACTTCGCTATATTTATGTCTTATTAAATTTCTCGATATTAGAAACCATAACATAGCCATTATTCCAAGGGCAGACATGAATTTAATATAGAGATCATCACTATATCTAGGATATGATTCTGGATGGCGTGGTTCACCTCCTCGCATCATATATCTTTTATTTCTATGTTTAGTTGGCATATATATATATATATTTATTTATTTTTGATAAATATATATCTTTCTCGATAATTGGTTTAACCCGCCGGACATTTAAAATGTCCCTTTATATTATAAATGACTCATATAGAATTAAATTTAAAACTAAAGATAATCAAACTTTATGATGATGGTAAATACACTCAAAAAGAACTAGCGAATCATTTCAAAATATCTGAGAGAACATTAAAAAGGTGGTTACAGCACAAAAGAAATAACCAAGAATTATCAAGGAAAATAGAGTATACAAATCATATAAAGTTAGGAAGCCACATGTTAAATATGCTATTAACCCGTTGAAGATTTAAAATGGACACTCTAAATTAATAATTAATTATTTTATAATTAAGGAGTTTCTAGTAGCTTCCCTTATACAGCCTGAATTCGCCGTGGTGTCTGAGTTCATAAATAAATTTATAGAAAACAAATACAAAAACTACCTAATAATTATGGATAATGGTGGAGCACATAAAAAAGAATGTGTAAAAGAAACTATACAAAAAACTAATAATTCATTACTATATTCTGTACCCTATCGTCCAAAAACAAATGCAATTGAAAGTTGGTTTAGTCAATTTAA
>CEUZ01007577.1_pt1 | contig 17919 bp, 29 predicted proteins | sample 361511 | NCBI WGS metagenome assembly CEUZ01 (sample SAMEA2622822, study PRJEB7988) | marine metagenome | biome: marine biome (ENVO:00000447); feature: surface water layer (ENVO:00002042); material: "saline water (ENVO:00002010), including plankton (ENVO:xxxxxxxx)" | depth 5 m
TAGCATTAGTTATACTAATCGCAGATGCAAAAGGAACTTTAGAACCTACCGTAAAGAAGATAGAGCAGAAATTAGGGATACCTGTTTACTATGAGGAAGTTTCTGATTCAACTAATCAGATAAGCAATCCATATCCAATACAATATGTTCCACAGCAAGATACATTTAATAGTCAAAGACGGAATAATGAGAGTGGTACCTGATTGGAGAGAAATGAATAAGGTCCTTAGATGGACAGTCGGCGTTGCCTTTTTAGTCTTTATGTCTGGACTTGCTTTTTTGTCGTGTGCTGATGAATGGTATTTGGGTAAGTCAAGAGAAGAACTGGTACGTGAAATGTTTGTGGTTGATAGTCTTATTAAAGACATTCAGTATCAGTTAGATAGTACAACCATAAACTTTGAAAAAATTTATATTGATGCACAAAGAATTAACAATGGTCACAATTAATGGAAAAGGCGATTAGTGCTGATTCGCAGATTCATATCTCTTATGGAATACTCTTTAAGGCAATTTTTGTCGTCAGTCTCGGCACCGGATTATGGTATCAAGCACAAATGAAATTCGCTGAAATAGATAGAAGGTTAGAAGATTTGACAAATAAAGTAACAGTATTGTCGGCATCTGTAGAAGGTATGGAACAAGAACATATAAAAGAATTGGAAGAAACTATCACGGAGCAGAAATCATTGCTGCAAAGGATGGGATTTAAGAAACCATAAAGGAAACAAGTAATGGCAAAAAACAAAAATAAAAAAGAAAATACGCCGGTACTAAATCTGGACGGTAAAGACTATGACATTGAAAAGATGAATGACGATCAAAAGTTGATGGTCAGTCATATAGCAGATTTAAACCGCAAAATCGAAGGAACGCAATTCAATCTTCAACAACTGGAGTTTGGACGACAAGCCTTCGTAAACGCATTAAAAACAGGATTAAATGGAGATGGAAACAAGGATTAACACAATAGACCGGGAAATCAGTAAAGACGGTCTTGCTGATGTTTGCACGGTGATTCATTATACCTTTTATAAACGAAAGGAAAAAACGGCTGCCGTAGCAGAGGTTTTATATAAAGATGGCGATGAATTACCAGAAGGAAAAAAAGTGGGTGACGTTAAAACTAAGGCAGTCCCGGCTACTTATTATTCAGCAACCAACAATGGAACAGTCGGATTAGATGCACCAGATGCAGATAAGTTTACCGCATACGCTGATATAACTGAAGCAAAAGCAAAGGATTGGTGTGAGGCTAAAATTGGTGAAGATCAATTAAAAGTAATCGAAGCGAGTTTAGATGCTCAAATAGCAGAAAAAGAAACACCTACTCGTGGAACTGGCAGACCGTGGGCTTCTTAGATGTTCGAAGCTTATGGGGAATATGGAATCACGGCAATAGTTGTTGGGCTTTTTATTATGATGATTTTAAACCTAATGAAAAGTCAAAGATCACAAAATGATGATCTTGATGATATAAGGGTTCATATTGGAAAAATGGAAACAAAAGTGGCTAATTCTGAATCTATCGTAATCAAGCTAATTGACCGCATCGGAAGGCAAGAAGAAACCTCTACAAGACATCGTGAGGACATAGTGAAGGAACTGAATGATGTCACGGACTTGCTTAGTTTTATTCGTGGACGGCTAAACGGTAAGGCTTAATGGGTGTGAACGATTACAGGGAAGAAATGAGAAACCTTTTAATTAAGGTAGATACTCGGCAAGAAGAAATGTATCACCGGGTAGGTCGGATTGAAAAACATCTGGAAAGAATCAATGGTAAGGTTGCGGAACACGAAGCATCTCTTATCAAAATCAAAACAGTCGGGATGATAGCTGTATTTATTATCCCATTGACAATAAATGTAGTTATGAGGTTAATATGAGTGATTGGCTTAATTGGACAAATTTCTGGTATTTAATGGGGCTAATTATAGCCGGAGGGGCGACATTCGTTGGAATGAAATACAAGAAGTTAGTTGATGAATTAAAAGAAGTATTTAAGACGTTGCAAGATGCGTATGAAGATGGAAAATTATCTAATGAGGAAAGAAAACGCATTATGAAAGAAGTATTAGATGTTTTTTCGGCATTGCTCAAAATCGCTTGGAAGTAAAGAATTAATGACATTCGATGAAATAATTGACAATGTTCTGGAGTCAGAAGGTGGATATGTCAACGACAAAGATGATGCCGGTGGCGAAACGAATATGGGTATTTCCAAAAAGGCTTACCCGGATTTGGACATTAAAAACTTAACGAGAAAAGCAGCCAAGCAACTTTATTATGAAGATTATTGGACACCTTCAAAGTCAGAGCAATTACCAAACCAGTTGCGTGAAGTTTATTTCGATATGGTTGTGAACTTTGGAAGGCGTGGGGCGGCAAAGGTATTGCAACAAGCCTGTAATGGAAAGAATACATATAAGATCAAAGAAGATGGAATAGTCGGGACGGCAACCATAGGTGCTGCAAAGAACTTAGAGCCAGATAGATTAAGAGCATATCGAGTTTTAAAGTTTGCAAAGATTGTAATTAAAAAGCCTACACAAGAAAAGTTTTGGTTTGGATGGTTTAGAAGGGCAGTCAGAGTATGAATGTCGTGGATTCCATTCGAGTAATTAAAGATAAGGCACAAGACATTGACCTTAATACGTTACACGATAATCCTCAAGTTTATTTCAGCGAATTAGTGGACCTGTTAAACATTATTAGGGATATGGATCAACCAACAATTATTAATATTAACGATTTAAAAGATAAGGTATATGAAGGATGAGTACATACGAAACATACTATTGCAACTTGACGACTGACTTAGATAACATAGTTGATTTGCAAGGATATGACAGTAAGAAATTAATGACCAACTGGCAGACTCATTCGTCCAATCTGTATCGTGCTGAAAGTGGATATGTTTCAATGCTTTTTAAAGAGGGCAAAGAACTGGGTGCTGCTCAAGCCGGAACAGGTGATCTAAATACGAATGATGAATGGACGTTTGTTTCGGGTGACAACCTTGTTTATTACTACAACGATACCACTTCACCAAACGATATGATGATGGAAGCGGGTGAAGATTTTGTTGATTTGAAAACAAGAGTTGCAAAAGAACAGGCGGAAAGAATCCGCAGTTATGTTGGACGACCAATCTTACCACGTAAAGGTGTAGGGACCGATTCCGCTTCATCAAGGAACTGGGATTGGTTAATTATAAACGCAAACGCCACATTGACTTGTGCCGCATTGGTTAAGGTTAAAGATGCGGAGTTTGGAACAGAACTTGAAAAAAGAATTATTGATCCAGAGACAGGATTGGGGACATTAGATTTATTAAAAGCCGGACAGTACCACTTATGGAATGAATCAGAACATCAACGAGTACAAGTTCGAGACGTTTCACTTAATGGTTCAACAACCGCAGCGATTGTAGATGTGAAGGGTGAACCAACTAAAGAGTGGGATATATTAAAGGTTCAGATTCAAACTGGTGGAACTTTAGCAGCTTCATCGGCTTCATCGGTCACATATTCAACCTGGGGACGTGACGATACAGGAATAAAGATTTCAAAAATTGTAGATGCAGACACGGTTACTGGTGGATGGGACTATGTAGGACACGGTATCTATGTAAGGTTTTCCGCCGGAGTGCTTACGGCTAATGATGAATGGGAAATTGAACTAAATGGAATGGCGGCTGAAAACGCCGTTGTTAAATCGTCCAAATTGGTACGTTAAATGGCATATTCCACAAAAATCAAGAACACCTTCGACCAGATAAAAACTGTCCTTACAGACCTACCCGGTGGCGTATTTATGGCACAAGACGATTTTACAGGGAATGAAGGAATTGTGGTAGAATTAGCATCATCTACGCTTTTATCGTCTATGTCTGGTGCAAACACAAGGTCGTATGCGTTTACAATTACACAATATTTTAGAGCCAATGGCACAAAGGAACAGATCACCGAAGCAATATCAAGGCGGATGGACAAATTAGAATACACCTTGACACAAGCACAAAGTCGAACCGTAAGTGGAACATACTATTGGCACGATGGAGAAGTCACCGATTCAACGATTGAAGAAAACGATGAAGGTGAATTGGTCGGAACATTAACCTATGAACTATCAATTACAGAGGTTGGATAAATGGCAAAATTAAAAAAAGGCGAATTTTTAGGATTTGAAAATAATTGTCACGGCATAGAACGGTGGCAAGTTGAACAATTAAATGAAGGAATGGATGTAAAACTGGAAACCATTCCCGAAAGCATAAAAGATAAATTCCAGAATAAAACAAACAAAGGGAGTAAGAAGTAATGGCAGCAAGTACAAATATATACTCGGCTAAAGATTACCGGGTTGCCATTGCCGAAGAATCAGCTATGGGAACGGCGATAACTTCGCAAGGTTCTTTCAAGGAACTTCAGATAACTGAAGCACCGCAGCTTGATTGGGGCGGCGTAATAAGGGAAAGCGTAAAGCGTTCCAATGGTAAAAGAGTAAAGGACTATCGTGACGTTTACGTTGCGACTGCCGGTGGTAGTTATACAGTAACCGTGACCGGCGTATTAACAGACTTAACGGTGGACCTATTAACGTATGGAGTAATGCAAGACCTCGTAAGTGAAGCCGGGAGTGGAACTTATGCAAAGATATTTGAGTGGGATTCAAGCACAACGCAACCGGATTTCGGTGGCAATGCGGGTAAATACTACACAATGTTATTGGCAAGTCCGGCGGCTAATGAGAGCATCGCATTGACCAGTTGTGTAATTCAATCATTGACAATTACTGGTGATCCAGGTGCAAACGGTGGGCGTTTAGGCTTTTCAGCTACATTCTATACAGGATACGCACCAACTTACAGTTCAACCGCAACCACTTCATCGTGGGTTTCTTCTGGAACAGATTATTATGTTTTCCAGAGTGCATCTGCGAAAACAATTAATAGCAACGATGTTGTTGTTGGAAGTTTTTCTCTAAACTGGGAAAACGGTGTGGCAAGAGTTGGATATGATTCAAGTGGCAATCCAGAAACATACGCAATGGGATTAGGTGACGGATATTCTTTCACCGGTGAGGTTTCAGCTAAATACGATGCAAACACAAAAGATTTGGTTGATACTTGGCTAACAAACCCAACTGCCGGTTCTGCGGAACATAATGTCACGTTAGCGTGGGGTTCCTCTGGCTCTGATGGGTACTTAAAATTTGATTGCAACGCAATCTACACCGGAAACACTTTAGACTTCGGAAATGAAGCGGGTGTGTTTGTATCCTTGCCGTTTGAAGGCGTTGATGATGGCTCAAACGAAGCGATTGAAGTGACTATTGAAAATTCAACGGATAGAAGTTGGTAATAAAAACCAAAGATGCTGAATACGATTGCCGGGACATTACTTGGAAACAGTCTCGGCGATTACATCATCTACATACTCAAGCTTATTTAGGCTCTGTTATTAATAATGGAAATGTCGAGGACATCAATATTGACTTTGACAAATTCTACGAAGCTATGGAGTATGCTTTGGAGATTGCCTTTGACGATCCAGAAAAGGAATTAGAAGGTAAAAACCATTCAGAGATTGACGAAGTAGGACAGGCAATTATGACACAATATCTCAATCCTGTAAAAAAAAATGGAAACTCGGACTAAATGTCTGGATTAGTTACAACGGATTAAAGGAAAGTCCGTTTGAATTTCCATACGAAGCTGACAATCCGGTATCTAATAAACGTCAGAAATTCGATGGAATAAAAGATGTGGAAGGTGTTATTGAAGAAATTCTTATTGAAGGCTCAGAAGTAAGTGAAGGTCAAAACCTATATTTTCTTACTCCCCTATTTTGCGACCAACGCTTTTTATTGGATGCGGAGAGCCAGAATTTGATTAGAGAATACAACTATTGTAAAACCTTCAATACACCTCCGGGATCAACTTTAGATGAAACGCCAACAAGAATATTGGAAGCGTTTGAAATCATTGAATCAGAAATAAACAACTGTATGAAAGTAAATAATGGCAACTAAAGACGTAAAAATTAGAGTATCGCAACAAGGTGCGGCAAAAACCTCAAGAGACTTTAAAAAAGTTGATAACAGTCTTGTTTCAATGGGGAAAGCTGCTGCGGGTGCTGCCCTTGCTTTTTTTGGAGTAGGCAAATTAATTCAAGGATTAAAAGCTGCGACTAACGCTGCTGCCCAACAAGAACTGGCTGAAAAGAAACTTGAAACTGCTTTAGGCAAAACATCAACTGCCCTTTTAGACCAAGCTGCTGCATTGCAAAAGGTAACGACTGCCGGTGACGAAGCAATTATAGAACAACAAGCATTTCTTGCATCATTAAAATTTACAGAAGATCAAATTAAAACAATCTTACCGGTTGCTTTAGATTTGGCGGCAGCTACCGGGATTAGCTTAGAATCAGCAGTCCGAAATACCGCAAAAACATTTTCTGGTCTATCTGGTGAACTTGGAGAATTAATTCCCCAGTTACGAGATTTAACGGCAGAAGAAATGAAGGCGGGGAAAGCCGTTGAAGTAATGGCTGATTTGTTTGGAGGTCAAGCAGCAGAGAATACTAAAACGATGGCGGGATCAATCGAGCAAATGAAAAATGCAGTCGGTGATGCGGCTGAAAAAATTGGTGACTTATTGGCTCCAACTGTAATTAAAGCTGCAAACGCATTAAAAAGTGCCTCAGAATTTGCAAGTGACTTTTTAACTGGATTAAAAAACTTAAAAGAATTTGGTGATACTGGTGGATTAGAAGCAGTAAAAGAGCAATCCGATTCTACTGTTCAAGGTTATCAAAATTTATCAAGGGCATTGGCACGGTTTAAAGGTGAAGCCAACGCATTGGGTATGGACTTAAAAAAGCTAACCAAAGAATCTTTGACAAACGACGAAGGTCAATTAACAAGCAAAAGAGAACAAGTTGAATTTATAAAAGCAAAAATTGACGAGGAACTTGCCTTTAGGTTGCAACGAGAAACGGAACACAATGAAGCATTAAGGGAAATGCGGTTTCAAATACATACAGAGCAAATCGAAATGCTTGATGACATTGCGTTTACAGAAGAAGAACTTGAATTTAAAAGGGAACAACGTACTAAAGCGGAACAGGCTCGTGCCAATAAAGAGAAACAAGTCAAAACAGATTTAGTCATAGCTGACTTAAAAAATGCAGCATTGCAGCAAACATCGGCGGGTGAAGCAATGAAAGCGGCGGTTCGAGCAGAAACGATGGAAGCGGTTGCGGGGTATATTGCATCTGTATTGAAAAGTGTTCCTTTTCCTCTCAATGTAGGACTTGCGGCAGCCGGGGGGACGTTTGTTGGCGGTCTTGTGGATAAGGCATTGTCGAACTTCGCAACTGGCGGTGACTTCGTGACAAGCGGTCCTCAAATGATAATGGTCGGTGATAATCCCGGTGGGAAAGAACGAGTGCAAGTCACTCCTATTGGATCACCTAATGTGAACGGTCCTCAAGGTGGTATAAATGTAAACTTTAGTGGACCAGTTACAAATGATGATTATGTGAGAGACTTTATTATTCCAGAAATAAATAAGGCAACAAGGCTTGATCTGGCGTGAGTTTAACGCTACCGACTAACTATTCGAATGCTCTATCGAAGCCATTCCGTGAAAACCTACTTGTTCGCCTTTATTATGATGCCAGTAATTACACGGCAATAGCATTATACGATCATACGGTATCATCCGTAGCATATACTGGTTGTATCTTAAACAATCCTTCATTTAAAGAGAAAATAGTCCTTGAAAAAGGAACATCATCAAATGGAAATGTCACATTAGATTGTGCCGATGCTACGTTTGGTTCTGACAAATTATCTGCTTTATTAATTAACGGTTCAAATACATATCTAAGTCGTAAAGTCGAAATATATTCCATATTAAATGATTCAAGTGATATTGCTGATGGTATTAAAATATTTGTCGGCAGACTGCAATCGGTTGGAATGAATGATGCTCGTGTTAAATTAAACATCGTTGCACATAGACCGTGGGACTTTGTGAACCTTCCAAACACAAAATCATCAAATAATGTGTATGTTCCCATTGCTTACGGTGACTTTACAGGAAACACGACAGGCGGACTAACAACTGCTAAAACTATGTATCCCGCACCTTTTCGTTCTTCTGCCGGTGATAATAGTTATTTTTTAACGGTCAATCAATCTGCGGAAACTGCTAATGCTTGTTTTTATGATAAGTCGGCGGAGTTATTTCCACACTTAACACAAGATTCTTCGTCAGCAGCCTTATCAATGTATGGCGACAGTAAGTTTGCTATTGGAATCTCACGTTCTATAACACGAACATTCCGAGTTAGACCTACAAGTTTTGTAGCGGCGACAGATTTTACAAATACTGCAAACGTATATGATACAGACAACACCACTTATGCCAATGATTCTTTGACAACCTCTGGAACATCAAGCACACGGTTGCGAGTAACCCTTCCACAAATAAGCGGGAAAGTCACGGCTGCAACAATGTATATAAAAGCCGATGTCACTTTAACTCACGGTACAACAAGTGATTCAGATGCTATCATTGCTGATGACAGTTTTGGAGCATCAACGTCTATTATTACTGCGGATGCTAATGGAGAAACAACTGCAACGTCTGGAAGTGCGGATTCAGCCGGAAGTGGCTCGGCTTATTCATCGGTATCTTGGACAACGGCAGTCGGGAATAATAGTAATAAACTACCAGATCAAGTAATCATTGAATTACTGGGTGTTAGTGGCGATAGTGGAAGTCTAACGGCTGCGGGTAAGGTTTATGATATTTATTTTGTTATAACAAGTACAACCGATTTTGGAAACGAACCTAATGCTTCAGCAAAAGAAGTTCAAGATTTAGATTTTGTGTATGTTGGTGCGGATGGACTTCCTTCAAACAGTTCTTGGAGTGGAGACACTAACGCATTGACAAAAGTTCACGAATTTCACCGTGATATTTTACACCGATATTTAGGAATAACGGCTACACCGGGCAACTGGTCTGCATTAAATTCAGCACGATCAAGTTGGACAGGGCGTTATTGGGTAACAGAACCGACATCGGTTAAAAGTATTTTAGAAAAATTACAGTATGAGGGCGGATTTATATTTTTATTTAGCCAAGAAACGCCAAAATATGTTTATATCCCAAATAGTATCACCGCAAATCACACATTGACCAAAAGTGATATTGCAAACTTACAAATTAGCCATACAGGAATTGGCGATTTAATTACAAAGATGGAAATTGGATACGAAAAACATCCGGCAGAAGATAAATATGAATCAAGTGCAACTTATACTTCTGGGGAAAGGTCAGATTATGATTTTGCGACAAATGAAAATGTTGCTCAAGTTGATTTGGATTCGTTGGTGGCGGCGGTTTCTGGTGGTTCTAATCGCAACGATTCATTCGAAAAATATTATGACAAAATTACTGGAACCTTAAAAACTATCGTTAGTTGCGATGTGGTTGATCCGACAATATCTGGATTAATAGAAGTCGGTGATTTTGTTCAATTCACAAATGGCAGTATGGACACCAAACCATTCGGCGATGCGTGGACAAGTAAAGATTTTATTATAACATCTGTAACCCGAAAAGTTGGCGTACAGGTAAAAATTGAATGTCGGGAGTGTTAAATGGCATATTTTGAAAGAGATACCGCCGATGGCGGTTCGGCTTATTCTGGAACAGGTTCGGATGGAAGTGGTTCTGGGACGTATATGGTCTTTGATGTTTCTCCAGATTTAGGTGTAGCTACAGGGAAAGAGTTTTCAGTCATACAATCTGAATCTTATGGCGGTGACGAGTTTACTGTTCAAAGACATACTGGAAAAAGGACGTGGCAATTAAGTTTTAGTTTTATCAGTTCTGCTTTTAAAACAAAATTGGAGAATTTTAGAAATACAGTAGGTGGACCATATAGAAAATTTACTTACAATGATGGAAGTACAACCTACACCAATGTTAGAATGAGTGTTGATTCGTTGCAATTTACAGAAGTTGCCCCAAGTGTTTATTCAACATCAATGCAAATTAAACAGGCTACAACAAGCTAATGGCATCAAATACATCAATACAGAATACCGCAATATCTACTGGATACGTTCAATTATTGCACGTTGGGGACGGTGACGGTATTCACGCAACAACCAATAGAACAGTATATGATGGCGATGGAACGGCAACTGCCCTTGAAATATCAACTGCTAATGTTGGTGCCGCATCTGGGAAAACATTATTACAGGGCGGAGCAGAAATTACATCAACGGCTGCGGAGTTAAACATCCTTGACGGTGTTACCGCAAGTACGGCAGAACTTAACATAATGGATGGGGTGACAAGCACAACTGCGGAATTGAATATACTGGATGGCGTGACATCTAATACAGCGGAGTTGAATATATTAGATGGAGTTACTGCGACTGCGGCTGAATTAAATATAATGGATGGAGTAACGGCTACAACCGCCGAACTAAACATTATGGACGGTGTGACGGCAACCGCAGCCGAATTAAATATACTGGATGGAGTTACTGCCACAACTGCCGAGTTAAACATATTGGACGGCGTGACGGCGACTGCGGCGGAAATTAATCAAGTGGATGGGATTACAGTCGTTTCTACAACCGGGACACAAACACTAACAAACAAAACATTGACAAGTCCTACGATTTCTGGACTTACGTTATCTGATTCATCTATTATATTTGAAGGCTCTACTGCGGATGCCTATGAAGTGACATTGACCGTAGTTGATCCAACGGCAGATAGAACGGTTACTATACAAAACGCATCTGATACTTTAGTTGGACGTGATACGACTGATACTTTAACGAATAAGACCTTAACAAGTCCGGTATTGAATACAAGTGTAAGTGGTTCGGCTATTAAAGATGAGGATAATATGTCATCGGACAGTAACTCACATCTGGCTACACAACAATCAATTAAAGCCTATGTGGACAGTCAAGCAATATCGTTTGGCGGATTAAGCAATTCAGATGGGAATTTCATTGTAGGTAATGGTTCGACTTTTGTTGCTGAATCTGGTTCAACGGTGCGTTCTTCGTTAGGTCTTGGTTCTCTTGCTACTGCCAGTACAATTAATAATTCAAATTGGTCCGGAACTGATTTAGCAGTTGGCAATGGCGGAACTGGAATAAGTGATACTCCGGCGAATGGTACTTTATTAATAGGAAATGGAACGAATTACACAAACGCCACTTTAACTGCGGGGAGTAATATATCAATTTCTGTGGATTCTGGTGCCATAACCGTTGCATCATCCGATCAATATACAGGAACGGTGACTTCCATTGCAACTTCCGGTGCAATATCTGGCGGGACAATCACTTCATCCGGTACAATATCACATTCAACTGCAAATGGATATAAACACATACCCGCATCTGGCAGTTCTGGTAAGTTTTTAGGATACGCATCGGCGGGAACTGCATCGTGGCAATCATTGCCCGAATATGATCCGGTAGGCGGTGTCCATACTGGAGTTGTGACGACTTCTGATACTTATAGTGGCGGCAGTCCGAGTGCCAACAATTTTACATCTTATTTTTTAAGAAAAGACGGTGCGTTTGCAAACCCTGTAGCGGGAGTTGAGGTCAATAACTCTAATTGGTCTGGTGCTGATTTAGCAGTAGGAAACGGCGGGACAGGAATCTCCGATGCACCGGGTGAAGGACAGCTTCTAATTGGAACAGATACCGCCGGATATGAAACGGCTAACTTGACCGCCGGGAGTAATGTTTCGATTACTAACGCATCTGGCAGTATAACAATCGCATCTACTGATACGAATACCACATATACTGCGGGTGATGGATTAACACTAAATGGAACTGACTTTGATTTAGATGCGGGATTAACAACCGTCACTTCCATATATAGCACATCATTGAAAGTTGGACGTGATTCTGGTGGCGATTGGATTGACTTTGGAACAGATGATAATATTAAAGTCTATTTATCTAATACAGAGGAGTTTCGATTTGCAAGTGGCGGCAATTTTCACGCTGACGCTGACATTACTGCATATTCAACAACTGTCGCATCGGATTTAAAGCTAAAAGAAAACATTCAGCCGATTGAATATGGATTAAAAGAAGTAATGGAATTGAATCCAGTACAATTTGATTGGAAGCGTGAAGATAGAGGTCACGACATTGGTTTTATTGCACAAGACGTTGAATCTGTAATAAGTGAAGTCGTAAAAGACAACGATGGAATCAAAGGAGAATTTAAGTCAGTTGATTATGCTCGTATTGTTGCAGTCTTGGTTAGGTCCATACAAGAACTTAAAGCAGAATTAGATGGCATTCGGAACTCCCAGTAATCAGAAATTCTCTACATTATCTTCAATAACAAGTGCCGGAAGCACGGCGGCGGGAATATCTCTTTCAGCTAATTGTGCCGGAAATCCCGGCTCACCTTCAAACATATCTTTATGGGATTCCTTTAAAGGTGGCGGAACGATAAGCTGTTCACCAACTTCGGGGACATCAACTGAAGGTGAAGATTTCGATGTAAAAATAGTTCCTTCAACCAAAGGCACATATTGGGATTCAAGAATTGGTGCAAATGCGAATAATTACAACGATGGATTTAATTTTTCGGAATCACAAACAACTGGAAACGATTCTTCAGTATCATCTTCATCAAGACCAAGAGGTGACACCAAAAGATATAATTTCGATATTGGCAATAGTGAAACACATCCAACGCCTAAAATAACTGTAACGGCACAAATAAACGATACTGCGGGTGCCGGTGGGACAACGTATCTGGTGGGTGATTGGTGTGGCGGTGATTCTAATTCCGCAACTTGCGTTGTGACGTTAGAAGAAGGGTTTGAATGATATTTTACCCAGACACGGTTGCTATGTCCACGCCAGAAGAAGGGTATGTTTCATCTTCATTAGAAATTGAATTTGACGAAGCATCTGAAACTTTTGGCTTAGAATCACGAAAATTCTCTGGAATGTTCAATTCTGGATTGGTAGATGCAACAACGACAGATCATCTTGCACGATTAGTGGATGGTCAAATTGGAAGCGATACTGATGTAGTTAATAGGAAAATCTTAGTCACGTCAGCAAGTAAAACATTTTTAACATCTGATGGCGAAACCTTTAGAACAAACGATAATACTGATATTGGATTCCTATTTAATTTATCTGAAGAAAAAACCGTTGACTTTTTTGCTACATACATTAATTCAATATCTGGTTCTGGATCAATAAAACTGTTTGGTGCAAACTCTGCTTTTAAATTAGTTGATTCAGATGGAAAGTATTTTTATACATCCGATGGCGACCTGTTTTTAACTGGCGATGATCCAGATAGTTTCTTTGTTGAAATATCCTCACTTTCAGTTTCATCTACCGGATGGAATGTTTTGGACTTAACAACCGCCGGATATTCAGATGGCGTTTCATATAAACACTTTTTGTTACAATTTGTGGGTACGTTTACGGTAGGACTTGGTGAAGCAATACTTGGACAAAAAACAAAACCATCAATCAATCCGGCAATGGGACGTGAATATGGCAAAGAGGACAACGTATTTATTAAAGAAGCATACGATGGTTCTGAATTTTCATATAAAGTCGGTAATTCTGCTATTACCCGGAGATTCTTTTGGGATTCTGTAAGTGATACAGATAAAACGGCTTTTGAACGATTGCGAGACAATTCACATCATAAGAAATTCTTATTCTATGATGGATCAAGCTACTATTATGTGGGATTAGCTGATATGCAAATAACAGAAGTTGCCAATGGAATGAGTAGTGTGAATATGTCTTTCGCTGAATAAAGCGACACATTAATTGTGTCACCGACTGATTTAATTGTGTCTCCGACTAATTATGTTAATTCTATGTCAATTTTATGCTATAGATTACGCTAACAAACCAAATCATAATTCATTATACTTAAACAAAAAACCCTATCTCTCGACAGGGTTTGGTGCGGGACTGACGAGACTCGAACTCGCGACCTCCGGCTTGACAGGACGATTTTCCTATTGATATTGTTAGACTTACAGGTAACTATGCTAATTCTATGTTAATTGTTCAATGTTATTTTTGACTATTTCTAATTGTTTGGTCGTATAATGGGCAGTCATTTTCTCTGATGTGTGTCCTACTGCCACTTTAATATCCATTGTAGATAGTCCAATATCGTGAAGATGTGATATAAAAGAAGCCCTCAAATTCTTTATTGATCCATATATATCATATTTAGCCAATTCTTTTTTCAGCAACTTACTTGAATGACCTCGACTGTTTCTACTTGGCATTATATTAATTATATCAAAATCAAGTATGGAATGAATCGGTATTTGTACCGGGACATCGGATTTATTACGTTCTAATTGTATTATATTGTTTTTTATGTTCCTTTTTAATAGCGTTCCCGCATCGCCAGAATCTAATCCGGTGAAATAACATACCATCCAAAATTGACGATGTTTTAATTCAACATTTTCATCATTAAATATCTTAAATAATATGTCCTTTGAAATTGCCCGAAAACGGCGTTTTTCCTTCGCTATCGGTAGTTGTGCCGACTTCATAGGATTTCGGTCAATATACCCATTAGAAACGGCAAATTGAAGCATCTGGCGTATAGGTTTTAAGTAATTAAGTACAGTATTGGGTGCAAGACCGTTTTTAAGGCTGCTAATATACTGATTTAGGTCACGAGGTTGAATGGATGCAATCGGTCTATCTTTGAACCGATTTACAAACTTATTAATCTTATTTAGATTATTATTCCACCAAGATTCCGATTTATCGTTCTTTATAAACTGAATCCACTCTAAAGACAGTTCGTGGATGTTTCGGCTCGATGGCGTATAGATACCAAAAGATTCCAATTCGTATTTATCATCGAGTTTTTTCTTGATCTGTTTGGCGATTGCCAGATTTTCGGTGAATAGACTTTGCCGATGATACCCTCTACGATAATACCATCGTTTTCCATACTTATATAGCTTACTCAATCAGACGTATTTTTTCTTCTAATTCTTTGACTTTTTGCAAAAGCTTATCTTTATCATCAAGTAGGGATGCAATGATCCGATTGTATTGGGCTACCTTTTGCATTTCCGATTCTGGAATGTCTCCATCAACGACTTGAATCTCAGTATTTGAAATCCAACGTATGTTCTCTTTTTCTATTTCCGCCAATTTATTGACAAAATGTTTTTGCGGTGAGTTTTCCCCGCTTTTCCACTTATAAACAGAACCTACCGACACCTCAAGTTGGTCAGCAATTTCCTTGATAGGTAAATTTGTTTTTCGCAACAAACCTTTAAAGTATTGTAGGTAATTGATTGGTCAATATAACACACAACCAATTAGACTTTATACTATTATTTATCACTTTTGTTATTTTTTTTATTGGATTTATTATATTAGTTTATATTATATTCTTTTTAACTATATGATATTTATTTAATAAAAATGAGATTCAAAGGCAAAATGCAAGAAAAATTATACAAAGTAGAAGAAATCGCTGACAAGCTGTCAGTTAAGCCGTCCACCGTTAGAGGATGGATAGGAAAAAACAAGATGAAAGCGTTTCGTGTAGGTTCAAAAACGGTACGAGTGGCAGAATCTTCATTAAATGATTTCATACAAACTAATACAAAATGATAAAATGAGTAAAGTATCTGAATATCTTGAACCGCATATATATTTCCCAATGGATTTTCCAATACCAGATGAACCGGGTGAAGGTGATTGTCCACACGAAAACACCTTTAAATGGATAGAATGGTTTATTGAAGGTTCGATAACCTTTGATGTTTGTAAAGATTGCGGAGAGGACTTAACAGATCGTGAGTAATCAAATTTTATATATCGGTTTTGTAGTGGCGGATTCTAATGATGAAGATTTTGACGAAAAACAGTTGAAAGTCATTGAATATAGCCAAGAGGAGTTAGGGGAAAAGATTGCAGATTTAACCGGATACGAAATAGATCAAGCCTTTGTCGGGTATCCTCCACAAGTCATCAATGAAAAAACAAGACTTATAGAGTTTAAAAAAGAGGTGGACATAACAGATATAATGAGGTCCACGGTACAAATAAAAAGACTAAACAAGCGAGGATAACGTGAGTGATAATAAAGTAAAATTTGGTAATAAAGAATATCTAATGGTAGATGCAAGATTGTCCGCAATGGCAAAAGATCACAAGGGCAATTATAGTCTGGTTATATCACACGAATTTGAAGGTGAAAGAGTTACCGCAACGTGCAAATTAACCATTGGAGAACAGGTTTTTATTGATTCAGCGACAGAATATGGATATGAAAGAAAAACGCAAGAAAAAGCATCTACACACGCTTTAGGACGTGCCTTATCAATGGCGGGATATGCTGGAACTGAATATGGAATGGAATCACCAATCGCATCAGCAAACGAAATGCAAGACTTTATTAATGAAGAAAATAATCGGATGACAGATTTGGCTAATACCTGGGAAAACACAAGACAAAAGGTGCTTGGTTTTGGTATGCACAGCAACACCAAATGGGAAGATGTTGAATTTAGTTATTTAGAGTATCTCTCTAAACCAAAAGACGGTAAAAATAACTTTAATACAGAATGTGCAAGGCTTGAAATAGAATACCGTGCGGATATGCAAGAAATTGACGATGGATTGGAAGAATAAACAATGGAACGACCTAATAAAACAATTCGCAAAAGCACAAAGCATAATGGGAGTGGAAAAGACACTACTAATCAAACAACTCGTGATCGGGAAGCACCCAAAAATAAACGACCTTTCAACTTCTCAGCTTTTTATGGTTCTCAAAGCATTGCGGAAATATTACGAGAAATGGACAGTCAAATCAAAAAACTTGGCACAAACCAAGAAAATCAAATGAATACCTTGAACAAAATAACCTCGAACATCAAATCTGTTAATCAGAATATAGAAGATATTCGGGAGAATTATTTGTAAGCCACACACCAAGAATCCAAGCCTATGAATTATAAAGTAATTTATTTCACTCCCCCAGACGATACAGAACCTATTGTTATGATTGTCCCGAAAAGACGAGCAAAACAAAAGGGAATATTCCAAAAGACCTACCGCCGCTTCGAAGCAAGAGGTTGGTCCATTCAAGAAATCAAACCAAAGGAGAAAAAGTATGCGAAAAAATACATACATCCGCAAACCGGTCAGCCGATTTGATAGGTTTATTGTTTATTTTATGGGATTTTTTGTTGCCTATATGTTCTGGCACATACTAAGGGCGATTGCTAACGGAAGTATTTGATGGCAAAGCGATTCATTGATACTTCGCTGTTTAAAAAGCGTTGGATACGCCAACTTGATCCAAATATGAAGTTGTTTTGGATTTACTTATTAACGAATTGCGATCACGCCGGAATCTGGGAAGTAGATATTGACCTTGCAGCGTTTCAAACCGGTGTCGAACTTGACGAATCAACCATATTAAAAACCTTCAATCGTAAGATAGTACCATTCAAAGACGGCAAATGGTTTGTACCAAAATTCGTTGATTATCAGTACGGAGAATTGAATGAAAATGTAAATGCTCACAAATCTGTAATAAAGTTATTAACAAAATATGGATTATATGTGGATAACCAACTGTTGCCCAACAGTTCGGCAACTGTTAAAGTAAATAATTTAACTGTTAAAGATAAAGATAAAGATAAGGATAAGGTTAAAGATAAGGATAAAGAGAGCAAAAAATCACAATTGTTGTCTATTCAAATCCAATTGATTGAATTACAAAAGGATTTTAAAAACAAAGATGTGAAGGTGGAGTTTGAAAAGTGGCAAGATTATATGTCATCACACGGTAAA
>CEUZ01287959.1_pt1 | contig 17917 bp, 15 predicted proteins | sample 361511 | NCBI WGS metagenome assembly CEUZ01 (sample SAMEA2622822, study PRJEB7988) | marine metagenome | biome: marine biome (ENVO:00000447); feature: surface water layer (ENVO:00002042); material: "saline water (ENVO:00002010), including plankton (ENVO:xxxxxxxx)" | depth 5 m
AAGAGCTTTTTCAATTATTGAATTCAGATCCAGCAGTTCAAAAGCAAGGAGTTCCTTATTTAAGTGTTCGTATGTTTGGAATTCCTTTTATTGCGATGAATATGTCCTTTAGAGGATATTGGAATGCCATGGATCTTTCAAAAGTTTATATGCGAACTTTGATTGTGATGCATCTTTCAAATGTTGCTTTGAATTATGTATTGATTTTTGGTCACTTTGGTTTTGAACCTATGGGAACTCAAGGAGCTGGAATTGCGACCGTATTTGCACAGATGCTTGGAACTCTGATCTATTTTTCTACAGCCTTTTCTCAAGAAAAAAAACATGGCTTTTTAAAAGGAGTTCCGAATAGAGATGACTTTAAGACCTTATTGAAACTATGTATTCCCATGGGCATTCAACAGTTTTTTTTCAGTTCTGGCTATACAACTCTTTATTGGATTATTGGGAAAATTGGTACGATCGAACTTGCGGCTGCAAATGTTCTCCTTAATGTAATGTTAATTGCGATTCTTCCATCAATGGCGATGGGAATAGCATCGACTACTTTGGTCAGTCAGGCGATTGGAGAAAGAGAGATTGAGCAGGCAAAGAAATGGCCAGGAGAAGTCATTTTAACAGGACTTCCACTTCTTATTTTTTTGGGAGCATTATTAGTTTTTGTGCCCGAATGGATTCTTCATTTCTTTTTAAAAGATACAGAGACTCTTGAGGTGGCTAAAGTGCCTATGCAGATTGCAGGAATTACGATTTGGATGGACTTACTGGCGATGGTTTATATGAATTCTCTTTTAGGGGCCGGAGAATCTGCAAAAGTAATGAAAACTTCGATTGTATTGCAGTGGATTCTCTTTTTACCTCTCGCATATTTTGTGGGACCGTATCTGGGGGGAGGTTTAGTTGGAGTGTGGACTGCTCAAGCTGTTTACCGGATGATTCAAATGTTTGGATTTAGTTGGATTTGGAAGTCCGGAAGTTGGGAGACAGTTAAGATTTAGGCGGCTCCTTGTTCGATGTTGTTTAAGTGGGCTCTTGAAGCAACAGATATAAGGTTCAATATCATTAGTGTTTTCTTTGCTTCGCTGTCATCTAATTTAAATTCGACGGCTTCTTTGACATCTTCTGAAAGAGATCCAGCTTTCCCTTGATAAATAATTGAAGGAATATTTATTTTTTTATTATCATCAAATGTCAAAATAGAATCTACCGAATCGACCATTAAACCAAATTTTATTTGGTTTAAACTGAATATCATTACTTTACTTTCTATGGGAGAAGTATTTTCTTTCATTTCATACAAAACTCTTGGATCAATGACCGCAACAAGATCACCTCTTAGATTAATCATTCCTTTGAAATGTTTAGAAAGATTAGGTGGGTTTAAAAATTTTTCTGGAAGATTAATGACTTCCTTTACTTCATCAATTTGTAAAGCATAATGATCTTGTATAGAAAATGTAATGTATGTTTTCAAATTAATTGATTTTTTATCTTCTTCTTTTAAAACGTCAGATTTTTCTTTATAGAGATTGCTGTGACCTCGAGTAATTGTTTCGACTTCTTGATTTGATAAAATTTGTTTGTGGTCTAATAAGATGGTTTCTTGATTGCTTTGAGATCGAATGCATCCTTCAAACATATTTTTCTTTTTTTCACTTAAAACTGGAAACTTCATAATGTCTTCTTCGTAGTAAGAAATGATACTTTCTACGGAGCTTACCAATAGTCCAAAAAAGTTCCCGTCAATTTTCATCACGATGACTTTGTTGTTTTTATCTTGAGTAAGGTCAATTTCATTGTTTTTTCCATAACCAAGAAGGCAAGAGAAATCAACAACGGGAATGGTGTTTCCTCTGATGTCAATCGCACCTAAGCAAAGATTGCTTGATAGTGCCGTGTTTTCTATTTTATCAATTTTAATAATTTCTTGTATTGCTTCTATATTTAACGAACATCGAGAATCACCCACAGTAAAAGAAATGCATTGAGCTCTTTTTCCTTTTTGTTTTTTTGATTCTTCTTGAAAATCGTGATCTGTAGAGTAGGGAACCTTGTCGAGATTAAGTACTTCTATAGGGTCTATAATTTGGATGATTTTTTTTCCATCATCCATTTTGAATACTCCTTGAACAACTTGTTCTTTAATGTTTTCTCCTTTGGTGTTAAAGTCACTTTTTTCGTAATCATTTCCATTAAAAACTTCACCTGTTTTATCAAAAAGAATCCCTACACGTTGTTTTCCATGTTCAATGATCGCGATCTTTTTTTCACTGACATTCTCTTCAGAATGATTTAGTTCGAATATTTTTTTTAAATCAATAACTGGGATAATAGATCCTCTGAGATTAAAGAGTCCCAGTAAATAAGAAGGAGAAAGGGGCATGGGGGTGTATTCTTGAGGTTCGTTTACTACTTCCTGTATTGATTTTACAGAAATTGCGTAATTGTTCTCCCCGATACTAAAGGAACCAAAGATGTTTCTCTCAAAGTTTTTCAGTTCTTGTGTTTGATTTTCCATAACTTAGCTTTCAATGTTTCTAGGTATTTTTTTTATTTGATATTCACCTGTTTCACAATCGATGCTTATTCTTCTTCCGATCATTCCTCCGAGGTCTTGGCGAACGATTTTTATCTTTTTTTTCTCTAGTTCCTCAAGAGCCGTTTTGGCATTGTGATAACCTACTAGTTTTTCTGGATCAGTGTCTTCAGGCATAGTCATGTTTCCACCGCCCGCTAAAATCGCATCTATTTTAGGATAGTCTTCAGGTCTTAGGTGCATCAAAATTAATAAAGATTGAACTGCTTGATCGACATATTTTGCACCCATCGAATGTTGTTTTTCTGGTGATTTTGAAAGCAGGCAATGTGCAAGTCCATAGATTTTTTTTTCTGGATATAAAAAAGCAATGCCTACGCAAGAGCCTAGAATCGAATGGAGCATATCATTTTGTTTTCCGATTTTTACTTCTCCAATGTGAACGTTAATTTCTTTTGAGTTCACGCTGCCGCCTTCTTAGATGCTTTGTCTTGGTAGATCAGAGGGGATACTGACTCAAAAGGAGTATTGATCCGATGTAAGGACTCTGACTCTCCTATGATGAGGTATCCATCTGGGTTTAAGGCTTTGTGCATGTTATGAATTACTTTTTCTTGATCTTCTTCAGTAAAATAAATGAGAACATTTCTTAAGAAGATTAAATCATAGGTTTCATTTTTGTTTACCTCAAAAAGATTGTGAGGCTTAAATTCTATTTTTGATTTTATTTGAGGAAGGACTTGGTATCCTAATTCATCATCACCCTTCATATACCTTTCAAAAAGTTCTTTTTTTGTATTTCTAAAACGTTCTATTGCTCTTCCGTTGTAGACTCCTTTTGTTGCAATATCGAGAACTCGAGTTGATATGTCTGTTCCTAAAATTCTGTAATTAAAACCCAAGTTTTTACTTCTAAAGTCTTCGCAAATAACTCCCATGGTATGTGCTTCTTCTCCGGTAGAAGAGGCTGCAGACCAGATGGTAAGCGATCTATTTTTATGAAGAGCATACCACTGATCTAAAAAGTCTTGAGTAATAAAATCCCAAATTCGTGGGGTTCGATAAAAGTACGTTTCATTAGTCGTGACTCTATTGATGAAAAGTTGTTCTTCTTCTTTATTCTCTTTGATGTAATCTAAATAAGACTCATATTTATCTATTTTTAGTTCATGCATTCGTCTCCCGATTCTTCCAATCAGCATTTGTTTGCGATTTTTTTGAATAGTGATGCCAGTGAGTTTATGAACATATTCGATATATTTCTCAAAGCATGAGTCATTTAATATTTCAGAGTTGTTCATTTTGCCTTCCTTATGAAGCAAATTTTTCGACTTCAGCTTTTAGTCGTTCAGAGCCTTCTGAAAGCTCTCCTGTAGACGTTGCAATACTTTGGGATGCAATTGCAGAACTTTCAGTGGAATCAACGACCTGTTGAATTGCAACACTTACGTCTTTAGCTGCAGTTTGTTGCTCTTGTGCAGCCACTGTAATTTCTGAAATAGATTGAGTTGTTTTTTGAACTCCTTCTACAATTTTTTTAAACGCATCAGCTGCTTCTTTAGAAACTTCTCCACCTTGCACGACACGTTTAACAGACTCATTAATTAGTTTTGTGATTTCTTTTGTTGCTTGTGATGATCGTTCAGCAAGTTTTCGGACTTCATCTGCAACTACAGAGAATCCCAGCCCGTGTTCTCCAGCTCTGGCTGCTTCAATTGCGGCGTTAAATGCAAGTAGATTTGTTTGACCTGCGATTTCACTAATGACTTTTACTATTTCACTAATTTCTTCTGAGGATCGATTGATGAGCTCCATTGCTTCGATTGATTTTTCAATCGCCTGTGATCCTAGGTCCGCTTCTGTTTGAGTCTTTTTTGCGATTTCATTTGCATCTTTACTGTTTGTTGCAATCGAATCAATAGAAGCACTGAGCTCTTCAACTGAAGCATTCATTTCTTCTGTTGTTGCTCCTAGAGCTTGAGCTCCCTCTGAAACTGTATTTGCTTGATCATAGATCTGCTTAGATCTCTCTGAAAATTCAACAGCAATTTTTGTAACTTCTTCTTCAAGTTTAACCTGAGAAGTAATATCCGTTGCAAATTTTACGACTTTGTAGACATTTCCATTTAGGTCCAATATTGGATTATAGGTTGCCTGAATCCATACAGTTTTACCATTATTTCCAAATCGTTTATATCTTCCGGAGTCAAATTCTCCTCGAGCGAGTTTCTCCCAAAAGGTTTTGTATTCAGGAGAAGAGGTATAACTGTCTTCACAAAACATTCGATGATGCTTTCCTTTAATATCATCAAGAGCGTATTCTAGTGTTGTTAAAAAATTATCATTTGCATTCAGGATAGTTCCGTCTGGTGTAAATTCAATAACCGCTTGTGCTTTACTGATGGCATTCATTTTACCTTCAAATTCAGCATTTCTAAGTTTTTCTTGAGTGACATCAGTTGCAAATTTTACGACTTTATAAGGCTTTCCTTCGGAATCAAAGACAGGGTTATAAGAAGCATTAATCCAAATTTCATTTCCGTTTTTGGTAATTCGTTTGTATTCTCCGGCACTGAATTCTCCTTGAGCCAGTTTTTCCCAAAAGGTTTTGTATTCAGGAGAAGAGGTATAGCTATCTTCACAAAACATTCGATGATGTTTTCCTTTGATTTCATCTAGAGAATATTCAAGTGCTCCTAAAAAATTGTCATTTGCAGTGAGGATTGTGCCATCCAGATTAAATTCGATTACGGCTTGGACTCGATTGAGTGCGTCGATGATACCTTTTTGGTCGTCTTGATTTGTAGTGTCTAAATCGTCTTTGTAAAGTTTTTCAACTGTAGACATAGATGAATTCTCCCTTTGAGTAATCGAAGTTGTTTTACTTTTGTATCTTCAGAAACGTATCGGTGAATTTTTTAAAATATGTAGGAAAATTCTTCCTATGAATAAAATGAGTTGTAGCTTTTGTGCTAACTTGTTGTTTAACGAGCGAAAAGTAGATTTAAAAAACTAAATATTAAGAAACAGATTTTTTTAGTCTGATTTTATGAAAAGTTTTTGATCCTATTTAGATAAGGGAATGTTCTTTTTTTGAAATGTCGGACTACTATGGTTTGATTAACTGAGTCATTTAAGTTAGTGTTCGCATATGAAGAATATTATAATCCCTTTACTTGTGTTTTTATCTTTTATTTCAAATAGTTATGCAGAAGATCAAACGGCCCAACAGCTTGCTAACCAGATTCAAGAACATTGGGAAACTCAAAGCGAGGTTCCTGGGGTATCTCATTGGCTTCGTTATTGGAATAAGGAAGGACGAAGTCTTTTTCTGAGAGAATATCAGAACACAATACTTGAAGATGAAGAATTAGAGGGACTTACCGTTTCTCAAGCAGCAAAAGATTTTATTGATACAATTGGTCGAATAGAGGTTCTTGTAAAAGATGGAATTTATAGAAAAAATAACGAGACTGGAGAGAAGTTAGTGGCTCTTCATCTTCATCTTTTTAAAATATCAAATGATGTAAGAAGGCTTCAAGAATTTAGAAAAATCGCAATCATAGGCCAGGTGGATCCATTGCCTGAAGGAGCGGATTTTTCGGAGGAGCAAATTGAGAGCATGATGCGGATTCGAGATCGGATTTTTGATGTGAAGACACGTGATACTCTTCTTTTTTTAGCGGTGGTAGTGAGTTCAGGTCTTTCTTTAGAGGTAGTTGTGCAAACGGCTGTTATTCTTCCGTTTTTTGTTGTTTCTGCGCTAAGTCGAATTCAGATCAATTCTCCTCAATTCCGAGGGCGTCAAAGAATAAGAGGAGCACAATTTCGATCTTTGGGAGAGGATTTTAAGAGAAGCTTATCGGAATTAGAGTGTCCTCAGTTTTTTAGTGATCTTGTGATTAAGTCGACTTTTTAAGTCTTGTATTTGATCTCTTGTAGTTTCTATGGGATAGCTTTAGTTTATTGACGGTTTTATTTAAATAAAGATCTTTAGACTCCTAAGCAATCATTCCGATAAGAGAGGCAGATGATGGAGATGAATACGACCCCAAAAGATGGAGTGATTCCTTTGACCATAAATCCAGACAAGGAAAATTCTGAGTTGTCTTTGGAAGAACAGGTGAAAAAAACTGAAGACGCTGCCTATGAGGGAGCTCCTACGGCTTCGAGGAATGATTTACAGCTTTCTCGAAGACTATTTCATGTTTCTACCGGAACCATTATAGCGACTGTCTATCTGTTTTTATTGGAAAGACAGGGAGTGATTACCACTTTAGGGGCGATTGCAAGTACACTTTATATTATTGAAAGAGTGAGAATTAACTATCCTGAATTTGCGGGACAATTAAAAATTGTGAATAAACTTTTTCTAAGGGCTGAAGAGCAGTTAGAAGAATCCTCATCAGTTCCTTATGCTATGGGTATTTTGTTAACCATTATTACTTTTCCTAAAATTCCCGCAATTATTGCGATTTATACATTGGCGATGGCAGATCCACTCGCTGCGATTGTAGGGATTCGATTTGGGAAAACAAAAATAATGGGTGGGAAAAGCTTAGAAGGGTCATTTGGCTTTTTTACAGGAACATTTTTAGTGAGCTTCTTTATTTTTCATTCGTTTATTGGAGCTTCAACAGGTCTGTCTATTGGAGCGGCTTCAATTATTGGAGTGTTGGGAGCAGCACTGGAACTGATTCCTCTGCGGATTGATGATAACCTTACGATCCCGTTATACACAGCAGTTCTTGTTTGGGGAATTTGTTCAGTTTTTGGAATTCCTGTTTTTTAGTCTATTTTGTTAAGAACACTTTTTCTTAAAATAAACTTCGGCATGAAGTTCTACGTCTGTCCATGTTTTAGAAATTCCATCAGAACCCGTGTGTAGACCTTTGCAAGCTTGATGAAGGGATTCAAATTGTTTTTTTAACCCGAAATCAGCTAATAAATCGATGCTTCCTTCGAGACTCCAGTGGTTTTCTGAGTGTTTTTTTACTTTCATCTCAACTGTTTTTGTTTTTTTGTTCAGTTGAATTGCAACAAGTGCTTTGGAAGCTTTCATTTTTAAAAAACGGGCTTTTATTTTTTTCCCTAAGATCAGAGTGAAAAAACTTTTGGTGAGAGTTTGATCTCTTCCTGGGTTTTTCGTATCTACCGTTTGAAGGTCAATTTCGACCGGGGTGGCTTGTAAGGCTTTTTCTAAATTTGGTTTGTAAGTTTCTTTATAAGCAACTTTTTTGAAAGACCCGGGAACTCCCGCTTTGAGTGCTTCACTGTATTTAAAAGCTTTCCAACCGATTTGAGATTTTTTTGAATCAATAGAGTAAAGACATTCTGCAGCATAACCCAACTGACTTGAAAGAAGAACAAGAGTAAAAAGCGTTTGTTTTTTCATGATGAAGTCAAACTAGGGGAAGAGATAAAGTTTGGCAATAAAAAAGGGAGTGAGGATTCTGAGTCCTACACTCCCTTTTGTCCCCGAGTTACAACTGGTTTTAATTTTCTTCTAAAATGATTAGATTTCCATCTCTATCATAATAGTTTCCATCAATATCAAAGGATTGATAGCCTCTTTCTTTTTGTATTTTCTTCACTTTTTTCATGAAATAACGAAATTTTCTCCATACTTTATGGCGTCCTTTTTCTGTTTTACATTTTTTTCCACCAGCCCAAGCGCAGCGCATTTCTTGCCAAGTACATTTTTGTTTTCCTCTATTTTTACACGCTCGAATTGCATGAAAACTCGATGCATATGCGTTGAAAAGAGGAACATCATACCAATCAGGATTAAAACATCCGTCATTGATACTTTTGAAGAAAGAGTTTACATAACCTGCTTTGAGTTCGTATGGACCTCGGGTTGACCAATCTCTTGGATCTCTATGAAAAGAGCAGGTTTTAGGAGAAATCCAGCCCTTTCTTGTATAGCGACGATGCGCTTTTTCAATTGCATCTTTTTGATCTAAATTGTGAATAGCTTTCCCTTTTGGAGAGAATCGACTATCTTTCCTGAGGTCTTTGAGGTTACTTCCAATTCTTGAAGTAGTCAGTAACCAATCAATACCGATAGGGCGACCTCTTTCATCGACAATCATTGTATCAATTCCTGTTTCTTGCGCAGCAATAATGGCAGCATCATACGGATCAATATGATTCACTTCTTGAATCCATGCTTCCATTTCTTCTAAAGAATATACGCCACTTTGAAATGACGGCAGCCAGCTTACTAGCCCGTAAAGTAATAAATAATTCATAAAGTCCCCACTTCATTTGTTGTTGGGGCCTTAAATGCTGCGATGTTTCTTTTTTGGCAAGAGGTTTTCTCAAAAAAAAAAGACAAACAAAACAGAAAGTGATTTCAAATGGTTATTTGTCTTATTTCTAGATATATTGGCTCGGGAATCGGAGATGCAATGACTCAGTTAATAACTCGAATTTTTTTAAGAGGACTTTTTGCTATTTTACCACTCACTTTATCTATTTATGGAGTGTTGTGGTTTTTTGAACTTGTTGAAAAAGGATTAAAACCTTTCATCTTTTGGATGAAGCCTGAACTCAGAGAAATCCCTGGGATTACAGTCGCTTTTGGTTGTGTTTTTATTTTTGCAGTTGGAATTTTTTTAACCGCTTGGCCTATCGCTCGAGTTTATTCGTTGATTGAAAAACAGATTAAGAAAGTTCCTCTTTTAAAAACTTTTTATTCTGCTATTCAAGATTTGATGACCACTTTTAGTCAAGATGTGAGTCAAGGAGCAAAAGTTGTACAAGTGGATTTGGGACAGGTTCAAATGATTGGTCTTTTAACTCGAGAAAGTTTTGAAGACCTAAATTTGACTCAGCTTACAGATAAAGTTTCTGTATTTCTACCTATGGGATATGCAGTTGGAGGCTATACTGTATTTGTCGATAAAAGTCAGATCTCTCCACTTGAAATGAAAGTCGATCGCGCAATGAAGTTATCGTTAACTGCATGGATGAAGCATTCAGAGAAAAGGATAAGGTCATGAGGTTATTATTAGGAAGTGGTGGATTTAGTACTGATTTAAGGCGAGAAGGGTGGAAAGAAGTTTTAGATGATTTTTTGGGACCCGTTTCAAAAGTCTTATTCATTCCTTTTGCATTAAAAGACCATGATCATTATGTCGAAAAGATGATTGAGTATGATTTTTCAGCAGGTAGAGAGTTAGTTGGAATTCATCGTTCTTCTGACTTCAAAAGTGCAATAGAGGATGCTCAAGCGATTTATGTCGGAGGGGGAAATTCTTTTCGATTATTAGATTCACTTCAAAAATTTGATCTTATCAAAGTGATACAAAAGAAGGTTCAGTCAGGAACTCCTTATATTGGAGTGAGTGCGGGGACAAATATGGCGTGTCCAACTCTCATGACCACTAATGATATGCCTATTGTTTACCCAAAAAGTTTTGACTCACTTAACTTAATTTCATTTCAGATTAATCCTCACTATTTTGCTGGTGCAACTCATATTGAAGACTGTGATCAGTTTATTCGGTATGGAGGAGAAACTCGAGACGATCGAATTAAGGAATATCATGAAATGAATAATTTACCGGTACTTGGCTTATGGGAAGGTGCAATTTTAAGGGTTGAGGAAAATGAAAAAAGCTTTTATGGAAAAGGCGTTGGAGTGGGCTCTCAACCAGAAGTAGCACGTTTGTTTCAGAAGGATAAAGAAACTCAGGTGATTTACTTAGGGGAGTCTTTTCCCGAGGAGTTGAAATGACAGAAAAAGTAATGTTAGCAGCAGGTTGTTTTTGGGGAGTAGAAGAAGAGCTGATGAAAACTCCTGGAGTCGTTGATACGCAGGTTGGATTCGCTCAAGGGATTACCCAAAGTCCTTCTTATAAAGAAGTATGTACTGGGGCTACTCAGCATGCTGAAGTGGTTTTGGTAGAGTTTGATTCAGCAATTCTTCCTTTTGAAAAACTTCTCGATCGTTTTTGGGAAATTCATAATCCGACACAAGTGAATCGTCAGGGACCTGATGTAGGAACTCAATACCGTTCTGGAATTTATTATTTTACAGAAGACCAAAAAGAAAAAGCAACTGAATCAAAAAAAGATCAAGATCGATCAGAGAAGTGGTGTGCTCCTGTGGTCACTGAAATAGAGCCAGCCCAGACATTTTTTCCTGCAGAAGATTATCATCAAAAATATTTTCAAAAAAATGGAGGTGTGGGGTGCAAGATTTAGATTCTTTTATTAAAGCGCTTCCAAAAGCAGAGCTTCATCTTCATATTGAAGGAACACTAGAGCCTGAATTGATGTTTGACCTTTCTAAAAGAAATAACGTTCCGTTGAAATTTTCAAGTGTTGAAGCCGTAAAGCAAGCTTATCAGTTTAAAGATTTACAATCTTTTTTAGATTTATACTATGCAGGAGCAAGTGTTCTCCAAAAGGAAAAAGATTTTTATGATTTAACTTATGCTTATTTAAAAAAGGTTCAATCTCAGAATGTGACTCATGTTGAGATTTTCTTTGATCCTCAAACTCATACAGATCGAGGAATTTCTTTTGAAACTGTCATTACTGGAATTAGAAAAGCACTCGTTGATGGTCAAAAAAACTTTGGAATCTCATTTCAAATCATTATGTGTTTTTTAAGGCATTTGTCTGAGGAGCAAGCATTTGAAACGTTGAAGTTAGCTGAGCCTTATCGTGAATGGATTGTGGGTGTTGGACTTGATTCTTCAGAAAAAGATCATCCTCCTTCAAAATTTAAAAGAGTTTTTGAAAAGGCAATGGAACAAGGGTATTTGACCGTTGCGCACGCTGGAGAAGAAGGAGGACCTGAGATGATTCAAGAAGCTTTAGACCTCCTTCGTGTTCGGAGAATTGATCATGGAGTTCGATGTACCGAAGATAAGAGCCTTGTTGAGCGTCTTATTCAAGAACAAACACCACTGACCACTTGTCCATTGTCGAATATCAAACTTTGTGTTTACTCCGACTTAAAAGAGCATCCATTAAAAAAATTATTAGATGAAGGGGTGAAGGTCACCATTAATTCAGATGATCCGTCGTATTTTGGTGGTTATTTATTAGAAAATTATATCGCCTGTCAAAAAGCATTTGATTTATCAAAAGAGGATTTAAAAAAGTTTGCGATTTATTCTTTTGAAGCTTCTTTTTTACCTGAAGAGCAAAAGCAGTACTGGATTTCTGAAATTAATAAAGTTTGAGATCAAATACGATGGGGTAATGATCTGAGCCTTTAAGTGGAAGAATAAAACCATTTTTTATCTCAATTTCTTTTGAGCTCCATGCATGATCAATTTTGAGTGGAGGGAATTTTAAAAATTTAGGATCAGAAAGAGCAGGGAAAGTTCGATTTCCCCACAGGGATAAAGGATTTAAGAAATCTAAAAGATTTGCTGTCTTTGTTTTAGAAAAAAGTCTTTTAGGAAAATTAAAATCTCCAAAGGTGACTAATGGATTTGAAATTTTTTTTAAAAATGAAGTTAGTCTCTGTGTTTGATAAAATAGAGGGTGTTCTTTTCCTGAATTAATTTGTTTCAGTGTTTCTAATGTGCCTTCTTGTTTTTGAATGACTTTCCAAGGCATGAGAAGGTGAACTGGAATTACGGAAAAAATTTGATTTTTTAAGATAAATGAAATTTCTATAAATATTTTTTTAAAATGATTGATCTTTTCCGGAGCGCGCTTTTCCCATTTTTTACGATATTCCTCTTTTTCTTTTGAAGAACGGTTTGGGGTCCAATCTAAAGGACGAGTTCTCAATGTATTCCATGGAATTTGAGAGAAAGCCGCTATTCCCATTTTGCTATCTGAATGATACGGAAAATGTTTTTGATAGGGATATAAAATTCCTAAAAGATTTTGAGTTTCTTCTTTTAGAGTATAGGGAGCAATTTCTCCTAGAAAGAGTAGATCGGGTCTGAGAAAAGGATCTTCAATGAGGTCTATAAGATTGCGATCGATTGCATTTTTTGTTTTTTTTGAAAGTGCACCATATTGGATGTTCCACCAAAAGATTCGAACATCCTTTCGTTTTAAAGACCTCCAGATCTCAAAGTTGATTTCCCCCCAGGGGACTTCCCATTCAAAACAGAATGCACTGTGGCTATGGAGAAGAAAAAGACTGCAGAGGATGAAAAACCTCATCGAAAGTCCCCGTCAGAAATCATTTTACTTCGTGACACTCAGGTGTTTCAGCTTCAATTCTATATTCAAGGTTATCGAAACCTTCAAGAATGCCGGCTAAGAGTGCTTTAACTTTTCCGTTACTCTTAAAGAGGGTGACTACGTTAGTGCATCCACCATTACATCCATAAGAGAAACACTGTGCAATAAAGTCTGAAGCTTGAACTTTTCTCTGAAGTGTTGAGTCTGAGCGGGAGTATTTATAAACACATTCATCATATTTTACTCGATCATCATCCATAAAAGTAAGTTCTTCGATACTTGCGTCTTCAGGAACAAAAAGAGGGGCTTCTTTTGGACATTGGTAAGTTGTGGCAAATGAAGTGACAGAAAGAGTGGTCATTAAGAGAGCAAAAAATTTCATCGTAATTCCTTTTTGATTTGTAGTTCTCTTGAGTTCTTAAAAAACACCTCATCAAAATGCATCTCTTTTTTTTATGGGAAGTTGTGTTGATTTTTGTAAGAAAAATAACTAGGCAAAATAAAACAAAAAATACGAGAAAGACGAGGGGAGAAAATTCTTGAGATTTATTTTTTGTGCGTTATTTCAGGGAAGATTTTTATGAGAGAGTCTCTTTTGGATTACCTGAGTTTATTTTTCAGATACTGGTGTTTGATTGATTATTGGAAACAGAACTTAACTTCTTGTTTCTTATTGATTTTTTAGCTTTGTTGGTGTTTTATGAATGTTCTCTAGTCAGGATTGATTATCCTTCCGAGATGGCATATCTTTCCCTGATCTTTCCAAGTAGATAGCGAGAAAAGAAAGTATGACCCCTCAATCAGTATATCGTCCTGTTAGTCCTCAAGTTCAGCTTCCTCAAAATGAAGAATCAGTTTTATCTTTCTGGGAAAAAGAACAAGTTTTTCAAAAAACACTCGAACAGACAAAAGATGCTCCTTTTTATTCTTTTTACGATGGCCCTCCTTTTGCGACAGGGCTTCCTCATTATGGTCATATCTTAGCTGGACTTTTGAAAGACATTGTTCCTCGATATTGGACGATGAGAGGATTTCATGTTCCTCGACGATTTGGATGGGACTGTCATGGAGTTCCCGTAGAATACGAAATCAATAAACAGATGAATGTGACTAGCTCAGCTCAAGTAAGAGAGGAAATTGGGGTTGCTAGATACAATGAAGCTTGTCGTAGTATTGTTGATCGATATACGAATGAGTGGAAAAAGACAGTTAAGCGAGTGGGTCGATGGGTTGATATGGAAAATGGATATCAGACGATGGACCTTTCTTTCATGCAAAGTGTCTGGTGGGTTTTTAAAGAGCTTTGGGATAAGGGATTAATTTATGAAGGCTATAAAGTGGTTCCTTATTCTATAGGAATTTCAACTCCGCTTTCAAATTTTGAGGCATCTCAGAATTATAAGATGGTTCAGGATCCAGCAATTACAGCTCGTTTTAAAGTACGAGGTGAAGAAAATACATATTTTCTTGCATGGACAACGACTCCATGGACATTGCCAAGTAATTTGGGTTTGGCTGTGGGTAATGAAATTAATTATGTAAAAGTGAAAGATGAAAATGAAAATTTTTATTATTTAGCAGAAGCATTGTTAAATTCTTATTCTAAAGAATTAGGAAAAGAACCTCAAATCGTGGAAACCCTCAAGGGAGCTTCTTTAGTAGGGAAGACTTATGAGCCACTGTTTTCTTATTTTAAAGATGAAGAAAAAAATGGCGCTTTTCAAATTATTCATTCAGATCATGTGACTACAGAAGCAGGTACCGGGATTGTTCATATGGCACCCGCGTTTGGGGAAGAAGACTTTTATGCCTGTCAAAAAGCAGGACTTCCTTTAGTAAACCCCGTTGATGATGATGGTCGATTTACAAATGAAGTTCCTGATTATCAAGGGGTGATGGTAAAAGATGCAGATAAAAAGATTATTTCTGCTCTGAAAGATTCAAAAAAACTTTTTCGACAAGAAACGATTAATCATAGTTACCCTCATTGTGAAAGAACTGATACGCCTTTGATTTATAAAGCGGTATCGAGTTGGTTTGTCAGTGTTGAAAAAATAAAAAAAACGATGATTGAAGCGAATCAAAAAACCTCTTGGGTTCCTGAGAGTCTTCGAGACGGACGTTTTGGTAAGTGGCTTGAAAATGCAAGAGATTGGGCAATTTCAAGAAATCGCTTTTGGGGAACCCCTCTCCCTATTTGGAGAAATGATGAGGGAGAAGTTGTTTGTATCTCTTCAGCAAAAGAACTCTCGACTCTTTCAGGGCGTGAAGTAAAAGATCTCCATATACACTTTGTTGATGAAATAGAAATTCCTTCTCCAACAGGAAAGTCTCCTTTGCGACGAGTTTCTGGTGTTTTAGACTGTTGGTTTGAGAGTGGGTCGATGCCACTTGCTCAGTGGGGATATCCTTATCAGGAAGAAAATGTAGTTCGTTTTAAAAACGGTTTCCCTGCGGATTTTATTGCTGAAGGTTTAGATCAGACTCGAGGTTGGTTTTATACATTGACCGTGATTGGATCGGCTCTTTTTGGGCAGTCTCCTTTTAAAAATGTAATCGTTAATGGGATTATTTTAGCTGAAGATGGTCGGAAGATGAGTAAGCGGCTAAAAAATTATCCAGATCCCTTAGAAGTCATCAATCGATATGGAGCAGATGCTTTACGGTTATATTTGATCGACTCACCTGTAGTGAAAGCTCAGGATATGAGGTTTACTGAATCGGGTGTTGAAGATGTGGTCAGAAGAATTCTACTTCGATGGTGGAATTCATATTCATTTTATGTCAGCTATGCAAATATTGATAAATTTGTCCCTAAAGGAGACGCAGAAGAAAGTCCTAATATTTTAGATCAATGGATTCTCTCTCGTTTAAATACGTTGATTTTGAATACGAATACGGAGATGGAGCACTATCGTCTTTATAATGTGGTTCCACAACTTCTTCACTTTATTGAAGAACTTACTAATACCTATATTCGATTTAACCGAAAACATTTTTGGCAAGAAGGAATGCCTGAAGATAAACGATTTGCTTTTGAAACACTTTATCAAGTCCTTCTTCAGTTAAGTCGAGTGATGGCACCGTTTACCCCCTTTATTTCTGAAGAAATTTTTCAAAATCTACGAACAGTAAGATCTGACTTAGCGGTGAGTGTCCATTTAGAAAAATTTCCCTTTGGAGAAAAAGAAAGATCAAAGCCTCAACTCGAGAAATCTGTTCAGGTTATGGCAGATCTTTGTCTGATGGGGAGAAATCTTCGAGAAAAACTAAAGATTAAAAGTAAAATTCCTTTAAAATCTCTTAAAGTCATCATGAGGGATGCTTCTAGTCTTGCGGAATTAAAAAAATTGGAACCTTATTTTGTTGGTGAATTAAATGTTCGTGAGGTGATTTATGAATCAAATGAAGATCAATATGTTGATATTTCAGGAAAAGCGAATTTTAAAAAATTAGGTCAGCGACTTGGAAAAAAAATGAAAGCAGTTGCTGCAGAGATTGCTCAGCTTTCTTTAGAAGACCTTTTAAAGTTGGAGTCAGGAGAAACTCTAGTTTTAGCAGGAGAATCTATCACACTTGAAGACATTGAAATCCGTCGAGCGTCTAAAGAGAAAAAAGATCATTTTTTAACGACTAAAGAAATGAGTATTGAGCTCGATCCTACTGTAGATTCTGATCAGATTCAGGAAGGGCTTGCCAGAGAAGTCGTTCGTCGAGTTCAAATGGCGAGGAAAAATGCTGACTTTAATTTAGATGATCGAATAGACCTTTCGTTAGTTTGTGATTCAGAGTTGAAGTCGGCAGTTGAAAGTTATGAGAGTTATGTGTGCGGTGAAACACTTGCTCGATCCCTTCAATATCAGTCTTTAAGTACACCTGAGTATCAAGAAACATTTGATGTAGATGGAGCTTCTTTAGAAGTCTGTCTTTCGCGTTGATAAAAGAAAGAAAAACATGAAATATACTCCTTCAAAAATAGAAAAAAAGTGGCAGGACCTTTGGGAAGAAAATAAAGTTTTTAAGACTCCTGAGACCAGGGCAGAATTAGGAGATCGCCCTAAGCTTTACGTGTTAGATATGTTTCCTTATCCTTCAGGCGCGGGACTTCACGTGGGACATCCAGAAGGATATACGGCTACCGATATTTATTGTCGATTAAAGCGGGCGCAAGGATTTAATGTTTTGCATCCAATGGGATGGGACGCTTTTGGACTTCCTGCTGAGCGAGCGGCGATGAGAGAAGGAATTCACCCAGCCATTATTACACAAACGAATATTAACAATTTTAGAGGGCAGATTAAACGATTAGGGTTTAGTTATGATTGGGATCGTGAAGTAGATACTTCAAGCCCAGAATATTACCGATGGACACAATGGATTTTTTTAAAGCTTTATGAAAAAGGACTTGCTTATTTAGCAGAGTCTCCCGTGAATTGGTGTCCTGCTTTAGGGACTGTTTTAGCAAATGAAGAAGTAAAAGATGGTTTTTACGTTGAAACAGGTGATCCAGTAGAACGAAGGGTCATGAAGCAATGGACATTAAAAATTACTGCTTACGCTGAGCGTTTATTAGAGGATTTAGAGTCACTTGATTGGCCTGAGAGCGTCAAACAGATGCAACGAAACTGGATCGGAAAATCTGAGGGGGCTCAATTATCTTTTTCTGTAGATGGACATTCATCGAGTTTCGAAGTGTTTACCACTCGTCCAGATACGTTGTTTGGTGCGACTTTCTGTGTTCTTGCACCAGAGCATCCTATTGTGAAAGAAATTGTTTCTAATGAACAACAAGAGCAGGTTAATCAGTATGTTTACAAAGCCTCTCAAAAAACTGATTTAGATCGGACCGATGTTCAGGAGAAAACAGGAGTTTTCACAGGTGCTTATGCGATTAATCCAGTGAATCAGAAAAAAATTCCAATTTGGATCGCGGATTACGTAATGATGAGCTATGGAACTGGAGCAATCATGGCTGTTCCTGGTCATGATGAAAGAGATCATGAATTTGCAAAAAAGATGGGACTAGAAATTATCCAAGTGGTCTCTTCCCCTAACTCCATTGATATTCAAAAAGAAGCCTATGTGGGTGATGGAAAATTGATTCAATCAGGGTTTTTAGAGGGATTAGATGTTGCTACTGCTAAAGAAAAAATGATTGTTGATCTTGAAAATAAAAATTTAGGGAAAAGAAAAGTAAATTACAAGTTAAGAGAT